>Ga0302296_1002934_pt1 | contig 11169 bp, 8 predicted proteins | sample III_Fen_N3_1_FD_194546 | JGI IMG/M metagenome (GOLD analysis project Ga0302296, IMG submission 194546) | Peat permafrost microbial communities from Stordalen Mire near Abisko, Sweden - III_Fen_N3_1 | ecosystem: Environmental > Terrestrial > Soil > Wetlands > Permafrost | place: Sweden: Abisko... | reverse complement strand
TATCTTTATGCCCGATTAACAACATGTTGTTAATCGGGTTTACTTTAAGTACAGGTTGTATAAAGAAAATAGCTATGAAAACAAAACAACTCCTTATCGCTTTGCTATCGCTAATGTCTATTACTATGTATGGACAAGACACTACTTACGTTGATGAAAATGGAAGTCGGGTAAAAACCAAAGAAATGGCTAAAGCCTATAGAATTAATAGTACTGATACTGCCGTAAGCAATGGAATTGTTGAACGGGTCTATTATCTGTCTGGAAAACTGAAATCAGAACTGCATTATTACAAGAAACTTGACGAGAAAACGAATAAGAATACCAATGTGCGCAATGGTCAATATCAATTATGGAATGAAAATGGGAAATTGAAAATTGACTGTGCTTATAAGGAGGGAAAGAAAGATGGACTATTTGCCACTTATTGGGAAAATGAAAATGTTAAACGTAAGGATATATATTTAAACGGAGAATTGACGGGTGGTAAATGTTTTGATGACAAAGGCCTGGAGGTGAAGTATTATCCTTACGAAGTTATTACCATATACGAGGGAGGAATGGATGCGTTGATGCGTTTTTTGAGTTTAAATATAAGGTATCCGATTTCAGCACAAGAAGCCGGAATTCAGGGAAAGGTCATTGTTTCGTTCTTGATAAAGAAAGATGGTACTGTAGATAAATTTAATATAGCCCGAAGCCTTGATACAGCTACTGATGCAGAATCAATCAGGGTTCTTTCATTGATCAAAAATTGGAAACCTACGATTATTGATGGTGAGATCGTTGACTTCCTAGTCACTCTGCCGGTTGTTTACAGACTAACAAAAAGCACTACTGTGATAAATAGAAATAGCTTTTAAGAACTAATTATGAAAACAAAACAATTACTCATTACTTTGCTATCGCTAATGTCTATTGGTATATATGGGCAAGACACTGTTTATTTCGATATAAAGGGTGATAAAGTAAAATCACTGAAATTAGCCAATTATTACACAGTAACGATTCAGGATTCTGTTGCTGCCAATAGAAAAATTGAACGTGAATATTATATGTCGGGAAAGATTAAGGCGGAAAAGCATTTATTGGAAAGGCCGAGCAGAAACGACCCTAAGAAACTTTTTTATTATCTGGATGGTAAATTCAGGAAATGGTATGAAAATGGTCAACTTTGGATGGACTTGAATTATGAACGTAATAGTCTTACCGGGGAAATTATGACCTATTGGGACAATGGTAAGATTAAAAGAATTGAGTTATTCCAAAGAGGAAAATCGATAAAAGGTGAATGCTATAATAGAGAAGGAAAAGTCATCAACTATGTTCCTTTTGAGACATTACCTCACCAGCCTAATGGAGAAAGAGCAATGTTCGAATTTTTAGAACGAAATCTAAAGTATCCTGTAGAAGTGCAGAAACAAGGTATTCAAGGTAAAGTTATATTGAAATTGGCTATCGAGAAAGATGGGAAGATAGATGATGTGAAAGTTTTGAGGAGCGTGATATATGAATTGGATAAAGCTGCTATTTGGCTGGTTAAATGTTTGCCTAAGTTTGTTCCTGGGACAGAAGATGGTGAATTAGTAAGATCATATGTTATACTTCCGGTAGTATTTAAATTAAATGAATAAGTTGCTTTATGGTTTTAATAGCTACATTTGCCCTTATTATCTTCTCTTTTTAAAACATCATGTATATGAACAAATCTACCCGTTTTTTCAAATTACTTGTTTTACTTTTGATAGTCACTGTGCCAGTTACTTATGCGCAGGATAGCACAGCTATTCGCAAGATAAAATCGTTCTCTCAACATTTCTCAACATTCTCGAAAAATTATCCTCAGGAAAAGGTTTATCTCCATTTTGATAATTCGTCGTACTATTTAGGTGAATCTGTTTGGTTTAAAGCCTATGCTGTACAAGCCGACCGTAATTCTTTGAGTAATATTAGTAAAGTTCTTTATGTGGAACTGGTAAATACCGAAGGGTATGTGATTGAAACAAAAAAGCTCAAGCTGGAAAATGGAGTGTGTCATGGCGATTTCAAACTGAATACAACCGGTTATGCAGGGTTTTATGAGGTGAGGGCGTATACGCTTTACATGCAGAATTTCGGACAGAAAAATTATTTCTCGCGTGTATTTCCGGTGTATGATGTTCCCGAAACAGCAGGAAAATATATGTCTGTACTTACCCAGCGATCAAATTCGCAAGTTATTCCTAAGCTACGTCCCGATTATACGCAGTCAGGAGCTTTGGCGGTTAGTTTTTACCCCGAAGGTGGAAGTTTAGTAGCAGGAGTATCTTCTAAGATTGCCTTTAAAGCTACAGCGAAGAATGGTGAAAATATGATTGTTACCGGATCGGTTTTTGATGATAAGGACGAGAAAGTGGCCGATCTGAAATCGGAATATCAGGGGATGGGGGTATTTGAATTCACTCCCGGCGCTGGCAAGTATGTTGCCAAAGTGTATAGCAACGATAGAGAGTATAAATTTGAACTTCCGGCAGCGTTACCCAATGGATATGCTATGAGTATTGATAATTCAGCTGAAGAAAAGATAGATATACTTATTCAGAAAAATGCAACTACCAAAAGTGAAGCCCTCGGTTTATCCATTTCCTGTCGCGGAGTTTTATATGCTTTTGAGCCTGTAAATACTGGTGCCGATAACGCTATCGTGTTTAAATACCCAAAGAAATTACTTCCCACCGGTGTGGCGCAAATCACACTTTATAATGCTTTAGGCGAGGTGGTGAGCGAACGGTTGGCCTTTATCAATCACCAAAGCCAGATGAAGATCGATGTATCGCAAAGTAAAGCCGGTTACGAACCTTACGAGAGAGTAAATATGAATTTTCAGTTGAATGATGTTCGTAACAATCCGCTGGAAACTACCTTCTCAGTGTCGGTGCGAGATGCAGCAACCAGTTCCAATAATTCGTATAGCAATTCTATTCTTACCGACCTGCTACTTTCGTCGGAGGTAAGCGGATATATTGATAACCCCGGTCAATACTTTCAATCGGATGATAATTTGCACCGTCAGGCACTGGATTTACTGTTGTTGACGCAAGGGTGGAGTCGTTATTCGTGGAAACAAATGGCAGGTGTTACTCCTTTTGTAATTAAACATACGGTAGAAAAAGGACTGGTAATAGAGGGCAATGTGGTGTCGACAATACTGAAAAAGAAAATGAAGAATGTGGATATTTCGATGGTCATGTTTTCGGATAGTACATCGCAACAAGGAAAGTGTATAACAGATTCAGCAGGCAATTTTAATTTTGCGTTATTGGATTATAAAGGCGAAGGCAAACTGATATTGCAATCCAAAGTAAACGATAAACGCAGGGAAATGCGCGTTATGCTGAACCGTCAGTTTAGTCCCGATCCAAAAACCTATTTATTCCCCGAATTAAATACCACTCAGTATCTCAATAACGCTAAAGCTCCTGTTCTGATATCCGGAGGTGCTAATGATAATCCAGATGCCTATTTGCCAAAGAACAATAGTAAATTATCAATGGAACAAAGGAATAACTTGCTAAAGGAAGTGGTAGTTAGTGAAAAACGTTTACCTCTCAAGGTTACAGTGAAATATAATGTGGCCAAAGAGATGGATAAAATGGAAGATAAAGGAGAATGGCAACCGACCGAGATTGCTAATTTTCTGAATAAAATGAATAGTTATTTCACCTACACACCCCAAACCGATGGAAGTTCAAAAATGCTGTATAAAGGTAAGAAAGTGATTCTGCTTCGTAGGGAATCCAGTCAGTTTGCTACCGAAATAAATGAGTTGTTTTCCGATTCGGAAGGTGATGCACCCGGTGCTGGCAATGGTGGAGTAAGTCCCGGCTTTAAAGCCCGAATGCCTTTGCTGGATGAAATTGAATCCATCAATGTAGTTGAAGACTATAGCTCTATGCAGAGAATATACAAGAGTTCGGCTGATCTTTCGAATGTGGTTATTGTGGTTATTCAATGCAAAAAGAACTATCAACCCGATCCTAACGGTATCAGAAATACTACTTTTTCGGGCTACTCGTATGTAAAAGAGTTTTTCAGTCCGCAATACAACAAGTATCGCATACCAAAAGAGAATGATTATCGCAGAACGCTGTATTGGAATCCCGATGTAAAAACCGATGCTGCGGGTAAGGCTACTATCAGTTTCTTTAATAACGGTTCGTGCAAAGCCATGACCGTTAGTGCCGAAACAGTTACTGCCAATGGAGTGATAGGAGCATATAACCGCTAATGATACTTTAATTAGACACAAAAAGCGCGAATCGATTTACCCGATTCGCGCTTTTTGTGTTTGATTATTTCTGATCTGTCGGTTTTGAGGAACGCCCTGCTGCGCGGTTGTTTATCTTACGAGCGTTGAGGTATTCGCCATATAAGGTAGGGCTTAAGAGTTTGAACTCCAACATCAGGTCGTCAAGTGTTTTTCTCACTACGGTATTGATCTCCGTTAGCGTTTGATCCAAGTCGCTGGTTGCTTCAGAGATTTTAGCTTTTTTTGTATTGATGACCGGTTTTATTTTCGATAGTTTGGTAGTGTCGGTATCCAAGCTATCCACTTCGGCTTGCGAAATGCTGAGTGGTAACAGTTGATCCACGAAAGGCAAAGCCGTTGCATAGAGTTGTTTAAGCCGAACATACAAATCATCTTTACGCATACGGCTCAAATCCCACTCAGAGGTTTTAGCCTCAATTTTTAAACGTTCATTCTTATTGGTGGCGGCAATTACTTTCAATCCTTCCGATACTTTCACTGCCGTAGCGATAAGGAACTCTTCGTCTGTTCCCTTTATCGCGTAGTCGGCCTCTGTGCTTACCGATTGCAATAGGTTTAGGCGTTTGATTTCTGCGTTGCTTGTTCTCAATTGTTCGATAATAGCCAGAATAGCAGGTTTGTTTTCGAAACTAGAGAAATTGGCCGTCAGAAATTCTTCTAATGTTAGTAACATCTCCGATAAATTCATTTGACTTCTGTTCATTTAACTGCGATTTTTAGTTATAAAATAGGGTTATTTTAAGAGCAAGTCAACTTTCGACTCGTTTTCTATTGTATTAGTAGTAATGAAATGCTTGTATATAGCATTCTATGCACCGCATAAGCTACTTTATATACCGCATTTGACATTTTGTATAGCGCATAAGCTACTTTGTGTACCGCATTAGGCATTTTGTATGCCGCATTTAATTATTAAGGGTATCGCATCTGATAATTTGTATAGCGCATAAGCCACTTAGCGTACCGCATTAACCTTTTGTTCTCCGTACTTGAAGCTTATCTCTGCGCTTCCCAAACTTAGCCTATTAACTAGAATGTTTTTGTTTAGATACGTGCAATCCACTGACTGTAAGAGCTCAATGCGATTGCAAATATAAATAACAGATTTAAATCATCCAAATTTTTCAGTCGTTTTTTTTATATTTTTTTTGTGAATTACGAAAATCCCTGTGTTAATCGGCATTTCGGAAATATGGGATAGGCTCGCTAAAATTAATTTAAAAATTTCCGGGGTGAATGGTTGTTAATGTAAAGAATAATTTTTATTTTTGGGGACTGAACTTCAAATTTAAATAAATACAACTGTTTATAATTTGCGAAGTAGGAGGGAGTCGAACCTTCGTCCAACGGATAGTAAACCCAAAATCGCTAACACTAATACTGTTTACCTTATGTCTAATCGTAAAAAGAAAAAAACACCTCCCAAGCCTTCATACAATCATACTATAACCAAGAGTTATTTTGATTATTATTCTTTAACAGCAAAGAAGTTATTGAAAGTATTTAAATTCGATCCTGATTTGTTTGAGGAATTCACAAAAAAGCAAAAGATGAAGATGATGGAGGTGCGTATATTGCCTCCAAAAGTATCTGCAAAATATAATCATTGTGTACCTCGTCAATATATCAATTATATAAAAAGGGAAGTTAAAATTCTTTTGAAAGAAAGCTTTGGAGATGAATCTATAAAAATGACGAATGAAGATTACCTGACAGTCGGCATGAATTTTATAACACAAGTATCACGAATAAAGAAAGAACAAGGTGATAATGCCAGCGAGTTTGTAACGGAATTTGCTCAACTCATTAATGAGCTAGAAGAGGATATATCACTCGTGGATGGTCTACTTAAATTTGTGCAAATACAATTGTTTGAGGTGTCAAAAATCAATATTCGCATATACGGAGTAGATTGGGGACATGAAATTGAAAGCCCAAAAACCTTTGCCGGGCATATCTACATAACATCAACGCCTCCTGAAGTTGTGAGTTTCACTTATCACAACAAAACTCGTCCGGCTTATCGTCTTGCAGCAGGGAATTTGTCTGGTGGTGATCCTATCTGGTTTACTGTTCCGCACCGTTCAGTCGTGTCTGGCAGTAATGATGAAAGACCACTCAAAATATATGTGCAGAATCATGCGCTCTTACGTGTAAAAGAACGACTGGACACAATGATACCTTTCAATAGAAATGCTGCTATAATGACATCGTTAGTTGAAAATACAATGGTGAAATCATCCAAAGGACAAATGTTATTCTCTTTTATTGATGCAAAAAAACAGTTGCTGGGCTATATGCCATTTATCGTTGAAGCCGATAGTTTGTTTGTTCTGACTTTTATTCCGCTTTCGAGTCCGGATGCGCCTGGGGGAAACCGCTTATGTAAATTATTGAATATAACTAAGGATGATATGAATTTCCTTGGAATGGACAAGTTAAGTTTCTATCAATACACCGATTTTACAGCGATCCCGCAACTCAAAACTGCAATAATACAAGCAGGTATGTGGCACTTAGCTGAAATAGAACCTGAGGAAAGAATACCTAGTAGACCATTTGTAAAAAGTGCTGGTGTTGTAGCTAAATTCTTTCAGCAAAATGTCCCAGAACCGAACAAAGAAGAAGTGTTCGACGAAATAGAAAAAATGTATTAACTCCCGCAACCCTGTCAGCAGTCGAAGACTCTGATAGAGGTTGAAGAAATAAGTTGAAGATCACACTAAAAATCTGTTTACCTTATGGCTAATCGTAAAAAGAAAAAAACACAAGCGCAACCAAGCGTTTTCCGCCGGCTTGAAATAACGAAAACATACTTCGATAAGTATTCGGAAGTTGCCCGCAAAGTACTTCAGGTACTTGAACTGGATCCGACACTGTACGACCAGTTCACCAAAAAGCAGAAGCTAAAAATGATGCAGCTAAAGTCGGATCCTCCCCGGGTGAAAACTCAAGCAGGGCATTCGGTTCCACGTCATTATTTAAAGAAAGTTCAGCAAGAGGTCTATGACTTGGTGAAGCTGTATCCGGTTAAGGATGACAGTGAACTTAACCTGACCTACTCCGATTTTCTTACCTATGGACTGAGTTTTATTTGTTACGCAATGGTGCAAGAAAAAAAGGAGGAACCCATAGAACATAAAGACATATATCAGCAGATTGGCGAAAGAGGAGATCAAATTCTGAATAATAGTGAGGATGGTATTATGATGACGCTATGGCTGCTTCTACGCTATATCATGTTGGGCATAACCAAAATAAATTTTCGTATTTATGGGTTTGATTGGAAGTGGATTACCGATAGTTGCTCTTATCGTATGGGGGTTACTATATCCGTTTCGGCGGTGAGTCCGCGTAAAACCCATTTCGTTTACAACAACAAGTCCCGTCCGGCATATCAAGCTATTAGAGGTCAGTTTCTGGGGCTCGATCCAACCCCTATTACAATTCCTTACAATAAAGTGATTGAAGATAGTGACCAAGCCCATCAGTTGGAAGTATATGTGCAGAACCATGTTTTTACGCGCATGAAAGAGCGTATCGATGTTTTGCCAGTTGAATTACGAATATACTGTCTGAATACTTCGCTGATATGTTGTCAATCCACAATATTACACAATGGGCAACGTGCTATAATATTCACTGAAGATAGCACAGGGACATTTGGTTATTTGCCATTTACCATTATTGGTAAGAAATTATTTGTACTTACGTTTCTACCTATCTGCAGTCAGAATGCGCATGAAGGTAAAAAACTACAGGAAATATTAGGCATCAGTCGAAAGGAAACAGAGTTTCTGGGTATGGATAAGTTGAGCTTTTTTCTGGATACCGATTTCGATGCTATACCACGTCTAAAGCAAGCCGTGATTGATGCAGGACTTTGGCACTTGACAACATTGGAGCCGTTACCCAACTATGAACCCCAGAATCCAATGAGTACTGCTACTTTGCTTCGTTTCTTTCAAACTGAACGTAGTCATGCTGAAGTACTAAGTGAGATTGTGGAAGTGGATTGACAAATTTTTAAAATAAAATAAGTCCTTTTACAAATTATCGTTGATAAATCAAGTCGAAACACATAACTATTCAATTAAAAAAATCTAAAACCGATCTAAAACCTGTTGATGCTTAAAATTCTACTTAAAAATGCATTTTCATTCCGTAAAAGTTTCTTTGTTATTTGTTTTTTTTGAATACCTTTGCAAAATTTTTATTACATAAAACTTAAAAAACGGTATGGCACAATATTTAAACGACATCTCCAGAACTTTCAGTGAGTATTTATTAATTCCCGGACTTACAACAAAAGAATGTACTCCGGCGAATATATCATTGAAGACTCCGCTCGTGAAATTTAAAAGCGGCGAGACATCTCCGATTAATCTCAATGTTCCTTTTGTATCTGCCATTATGCAGTCGGTATCCGATCACAAAATGGCTATCGCTTTAGCTCGCAATGGTGGACTGGCTTTCATCTTCGGTTCGCAAGGTATAGAAGAACAAGCCGAAATGGTATACAAGGCAAAATCGTACAAAGCCGGCTTTGTGGTAAGCAATGCCAACCTTACTCCTGAACATACTTTACGCGATGTGATTGCACTAAAAGAAGAATCGGGTCACGGAACAATCGGCGTTACTGAGGATGGAACTTCACAAGGTAAACTGCTTGGTATTGTAACCGGTCGTGATTATCGCGTTACCCGCGATAGTCTTGATAAAAAAGTTAAAGACTTTATGACTCCGTTTCCAAAACTGATTACAGGATCATTTGGTATCAGTATCACCGAAGCAAACGACATTATCTGGGATCATAAATTAAACTGCTTACCAATTATTGATAAAGATCAGTATCTAAAATACCTCGTGTTCCGTAAGGATTACGAAAATCACAAAGCAAACCCTTGCGAATTGTCGGACGACAACATGAAACTGCTTGTAGGTGCAGGTATCAATACCCGCGACTACAAAGAGCGCGTACCGCGATTGATGGAAGCCGGAGTAGATGTTATGTGTATTGACTCGTCGGATGGTTTTTCGGAATACCAAAAGGAAACACTCGAATATATTAAGTTGACGTTTGGCGACAAAGCAAAAGTAGGAGCAGGAAACGTTGTGGATCGCGACGGATTTATGTACCTGGCCGAAGCTGGTGCCGACTTTGTAAAAGTAGGTGTTGGTGGTGGTTCTATCTGTATCACCCGCGAACAAAAAGGAATCGGACGTGGACAAGCTACTGCACTTATTGAAGTGGCAGAGGCCCGCGATGAGTATTTCCGCAAAACAGGTGTGTATGTGCCTATCTGTTCTGATGGTGGAATTGTTCAGGATTATCATATGGTGTTGGCACTGGCCATGGGAGCCGACTTTATCATGATGGGTCGTTACTTTGCCCGTTTCGACGAAAGTCCTACCCGCAAACTGATGGTAAACGGTAACTATATGAAAGAATACTGGGGCGAAGGTTCCAACCGTGCGCGCAACTGGCAACGTTACGACATGGGTGGTAGCGACAGTCTGAAATTTGAAGAAGGAGTAGATAGTTTTGTTCCTTACGCCGGAAAGCTGAAAGATAACCTCAACATTACGCTTGGTAAAATTAAATCGACTATGAACAGTTGTGGTGTGATCTCGCTCGACGACTTGAAACAAAATGCGAAGATTACATTGGTTTCATCTACCAGTATTGTTGAAGGTGGTGCTCACGACGTAGTGGTAAAAGATAGCCGCAATACAAACAGTTGATAGAAACTATTCCCATTATAAAAATTGAAAACCGCGAATTGAGTAAAATCAATTCGCGGTTTTTTCTTACTGCTTACCGCTTCTTTATATCTCAACAAACGTGAATTTACTCCTTTTAATTCCAAATTCTATTTAAATACCTCCTCCTAAAAGTTATTATAAGAGTCTCGTTCCAAACAATCTGCACAAAACTGGTGTTTGAGTTTGAAAAAACAGCATGAGATACCTTGCAATAATTATAATGACACTACTAACACTTAATAGTTCCGCTCAGAATGCCGAAAGTATAAAGCCGGTATCGGGCGGTACGTCCAAACATGACTATTCTGTAAAGATTGTCCGCTTTGCCGATCTGGAAGCAGTTATGAAGAAGAATGATGACAAATTGTACGTGGTCAACTTCTGGGCTACCTGGTGCAGGCCTTGCGTATTGGAGCTTCCTGAGTTTATGGAAGTAAACGATGCGTATCGCAACCATCCCCGCTTTAAAATGATACTGGTCAGTTTGGATATGGCCAAAGAAGCCGAAACAACTGTTCGGGCCTTTTTAGAAAAAAGAAAGATGGATGTGGATGTATACTTGTTGGACGACAATAAACATATGAACGAATGGATACCTGCCATTGACAAAAACTGGAGTGGAGCAATTCCGGCTACTGTGTTTTATCGAAACGGGGAAAAAGTAGAATTTATTGAAAATAAAATGCAAAAGAGTGAGTTGGAGCAACTCATTAAGAAGTATTTATAAACAACTATCAATATGAAAAAAACAGTATTAATCGTATGTTCAATCATCTTCCTGGCCGGCTTGGCTCAGGTAAAAGCACAAAAAATGGAAAATAACTCAGCACATAAAGGATACAAAGTCGGTGATGTAGCTACCGATTTTAAGTTGAAAAATGTAGATCAGAAAATGGTATCATTGTCCGATTACAAAGATGCTAAAGGTTTTATCGTAGTATTTACCTGCAACCACTGCCCGTATGCCAAAGCGTATGAGAGTCGCATCATTGCACTGGATAAGAAATATGCTTCGAAAGGTTACCCGGTAATTGCCATTAATCCGAATGATCCGAAAGTAGAACCGACCGATAACTTTGAAGCTATGCAGGTTC
>Ga0302296_1002932_pt1 | contig 11177 bp, 7 predicted proteins | sample III_Fen_N3_1_FD_194546 | JGI IMG/M metagenome (GOLD analysis project Ga0302296, IMG submission 194546) | Peat permafrost microbial communities from Stordalen Mire near Abisko, Sweden - III_Fen_N3_1 | ecosystem: Environmental > Terrestrial > Soil > Wetlands > Permafrost | place: Sweden: Abisko... | reverse complement strand
CAGTGGTTTTCCTTGAAGTCCCATTTTCGGTGGAATAGTAATGTGAATAGTCGTTTCTAAACTCCTGAAGTTCGCCAAAAACAATTTTAAGGGAATCGCTCATCAAAGCAAAATCTTTACCTTCCGAATCAGTCATCTTTTGTTCTTCTTTTGGCAAACTCTCTACATCAAATACTTTCAGGATGGAGAGAAACCGGTTGGTTTTTGAAAAGATATGATTCCAGTTGACTTTTTTATTCTCTTTTTGGCACAAAAAACTGTTTTTCAGGTGACCCTCTTCAGGGAGTAAAGGCAAATTAAATTCTTTGGCAATATGATTACTGATATTAAAAACATTCAGCCTTGCCATGTTCAGGTAACCTCCGAAATATTGAGGATCATCATTTAAAATTCTGTACTTGTTTTCGATGTTGCTAATTTGTGTTTCCATAGGTTTGAATATTTAAATTTGTTTTCGAAAATTATCGTAGGTCGTACTACAAATATACACAAAATAAATAATTAGAATTTGCATCTTTTTCATCAAAACATACACATTCTTAATGACCTGAAACCTTAAAAAATTATTTCTTGGTTGTATTTTCGAACAAATAAAACGTCAATTCTTTATCCAATTTAAACTTTCTATTTTTGCAGAAGAATTTTAGTTTCATAACTGATGCAGATAAAAGTACCCTTAAAAGAATTGAATTCACGCCTTGAGCGTTTCAGAAAGGAAATGGATCAACGTTGTCCCGGTTGGGAGATGACCGTTGTGTTTAGCAAAATCAATCTCTACTACTTCACCGGAACCATGCAGGAGGGGGTGTTGTTTATCCCGAAATCGGATGAAGCTGTTTTGTGGGTGCGCCGCAGCTACGAGCGGGCAGTTGACGAGTCACTTTTCCCATCAATTAAACCAATGGAGAGCTACCGCGATGCTGCCGTGACGATGAAAAACATACCCGATACGGTTTATATCGAAAAGGAGATTGTTCCAATCGCAATGCTTCAGCGGTTTCAGAAATACTTCCCATTCTCAGTCATCGAATCGGCTGATCTTCAGATTGGGGCAGTAAGGGCCATTAAAAGTAAGTATGAGCTCGGGTTAATGGAGCAATCGGGTAAAATTCACCAGCGGGTTACTGAAGAACTCGTTCCGGCGATGTTGCGCGAGGGGATGAGCGAGTCGGAGTTCTTTTGTGATCTCTACACTGCGATGATGAATGAAGGGCATCATGGTGTGGCGCGATTCGGAATGTTCGATACAGAAACCATCCTTGGACAGATCGCTTTTGGCGAAAGTTCGATCTATCCAACCTCGTTTAACGGACCGGGAGGCAATTATGGAATGAGTCCTGCCGTTCCGATTATGGGGAGCAGAAGCCGGAAACTTCGCAAAGGAGATTTGGTTTTTGTGGATACGGGGTGTGGCGTTGAAGGGTATCATACCGACAAAACGATCACCTATATGTTTGGGGCTTCGCTACCCGATGAGGTGATTAAAATCCATCTACAATGTGTCGATATTCAAAATAAAATAGCTGCCATGCTGAAGCCCGGGGCAATCCCGTCGGTAATTTATAATGATATTTTAAACGAATTGAGCCCCGCTTTTCTTGAAAATTTTATGGGATTTGGGACGCGCAAAGTAAAGTTTCTTGGTCATGGAATTGGGTTAACGATCGATGAGTTGCCTGTAATTGCCAATGGCTTCGACGAACCAATCCGGGAGGGGATGGTCTTTGCCCTTGAACCTAAAAAAGGGATTCCGCACATCGGAATGGTGGGAATTGAGAATACATTTATCGTTTCGCCACAGGGTGGCCGGAATATCACCGGGAGTCATCCGGGGTTGATTCCTGTTTGGTAGGTTTTTAGGATTTGAATAATAGGCACCAGAACAATTGTAAATGGAGGTTCAGTAGGAACGGTGCATCTTATAACCCGGGATTTTAATCCGGGGGGAAAAGATCGCGAGGAACAATGAGTGCAGTCAGTACGACTCATATGAAATAAAAAGCGACTATTCTCTTCAAAGAATAACCGCTTTTTATATTTGTTGTTAATCGAGTTTCTGCTTAGTTTTTCTTTTTCTTCGTCAGAAAATATCCGGCCGCACCAATAACCACAACAGCACCGGCAATCCAAATATAAGTCGTTGAATTGCTCTTGGGCGCCTCTTCCTTTGCTGCATCATAAAATACAGGTTTAGCGGCTTTATCGGCATTGACAGAATCTTTTGTTGCAGATGGCTGATCCTGCGCAACGGCCAAACTTAAACCACTCAGGAGCAATACCCCTGCCATTGAAATCATTAAAATAATTTTTTTCATAATTCAACTATTTAATTTATTTAATAGAATTTGCCTGTTCATCATACTTCCGAGCCACCTCCGGATCAGATTTCCGGTATGACTCTGCAAGGGCTAAAATTGCTGGTTTATATTTTGGATTCATCGTTAAGCAGGTTTTTAATAATTCCCGTGCTCTTTTGATATCTTTATCCATCAGCAACTTCGATAATCCCACATAGGCTTCAAAATATTTCCGGTTGTAGCCAATCAAGGTTTCGTAATACCGGATCGCCTCATCATAGTTATATTGTACAACGGCTATACTGCCAAGATACATCAAAACAGTTTCACAACCCGGATTAATTTTCAACGCCGATTGAAGCGCTATTTTCGCACTATCAATTTTGCCCTCCAACACAAGGGCAGTGGCAAAATTATAAAAGAATAATTCATCCTGCCTATTAATTTTCAGGGCATCCTCATAAAATCTTTTGGCGTTCGCTGTATCTCCCATTTTCAAAGCTTTATACCCTTGCAGATCGAGTTTTGTCTCCCGTTTCAAAACAGCACAAACGGGAACCTGATCGGCATAAATCACATGAATGGCATTTTTCGGCGGCCAGATTTTTTCTTTGAGTTGGTTTACAGGGATGTAACTGTTGGCCATAATCATATAATCCCAGTCGTACTGACCCCTTTCATCATACTGACAATAAAAAGTTTTTGTTTTCGGACGATCGCGAAAGAACCAGCTGACCGAAAAGTTGGAAGCAATTTTAACCGAATCATCTTGTTTGTTGTTTTTCAGATATTCCGTCAGCCATTTTGATCCGCCACGAAGGGTGTGGTAATAGTAATCAGTTTCATAATTCCCGTAAGCTCCGTCAATACCGCCAATCAATTGATTGTAGTATAAATAGTAGTAAGGGTGATTTTGAACCATGAATTTAATTGGATGAAAAGCTAAAATCAAGGCAAAAAGTGATACTGCAATGATTGAATATTTGTTTTTCAGATGTTTGATCAGTTGCGAAAATCCGATAGCAGCTAATAATACAACCACCGGGTAGACAAATAAAAAATGTCGCCACGATCCGTAAAGATTTGATTTTTCATAGATAACAAAGAGAATTGGAAACACGATGGAGAAAACCAGGAATCCGTATTTCAATAAATTAGCTTCGTTAATGATTTTTTTAGATGAGACTACAAATGCTGCTAGTCCGGCAAAGACAATCAACGGAATCGTAATGACCATGTATTTAAGCAGGTAATACCAGGGCATAAAATCGGACCATTCCACTTTCCCTTCGAAGAGTTGTGTGATTGTAATTGGATACTGCGTCATCACCCCGACAGACTTTAAAATATTCAGGATCGGATTTCGTTGGGCGTAGGGCCATAGAATCAGACTGATAAACCAGGCAGTACATGAAATTATTAAAATTTGAATCAGCTTTCTTTGGAATAAAACTGGATCAAATTGCTTGTTGAATAAATATTTATAAAGGAAGAACAATATGAAGAAAAGTAAAAGGTAGCAGATCAGCAATAAACCTCCGGGCCGGATGCTGATCGAAAAGGCGATGCTTGCAGTGAGAAATAGTATGTCGTAGATTTTGTTCTTGTTCTCGCGAAAGAGAAAACGCAGCATGAAAAAGATGGCAGATATATAGCTTAACGCAAAGGGGATATCTTTCAGATTGTTTTGGGAATGACCAAGGAACGTGGGAGAGACAGCAAATAATAAAATCACAAAAATTCCAGCACCGTATCCTGCAAGCCAGATCGCAAAAATGGCGGTGACAATCACTGTAAGCCAGCCAACAAAAGAGCAGGATAGATGGCGGAACAGAAAAATATCGTCGATCCTGAACCATCTGACCAATATTGTAGTAATATTATCAAACGATTGACCGTAATATTTGAGGTGAGTTACTGGTGTATTGAGCGCAGTTGTGTCTTTTCCAAATGTTGCGAAATAATTATATACCGAAACCGATTGATTATAATGGAAGTACTCGTCGCCCGAAATTCCGGCATCCCCTCCACCTTTTAGCATAAAAATGAGCAGCAGACCAGCGAAACAGTAAAAGGTATATTTTAAAACTTTGTTGTTCATTCTTTAGCCGGATTCCCATCATAAAATTTCTTAACGAAATAGACCGGCCTGTTTTGCGATTCCTTATAAATCCGGTAAACGTACTCGCCCACAACTCCCAGCGAGACTAGCTGTATGGAGCCCAGAAAATAAATGCTTAGCAAAGTGGAAGACCAACCGATTATTGCAAAACCGAACGCTTTGGCTATTAGCACATAAAAACCGGCACACATAAAAACAATCGTTCCGAAAAGGCCGAGGTACAAACACATTTTGATCGGAAATTTTGAAAAAGCAAAAACGGCATCGGAGGCAAGTCCAAAGAGATTGGTAAGACTCATTTTGGGATCGCCTTCCGAGCGTTTGTCTCTGACATACCCGACTGATCCTTGTTTGAAGCCGATGAAAGTACGCAGACCTGGCAAATAACGGATTTTTTCTTTCATCTGTAAAAGTGCAGTGACCGCTTCACGCTTCATCATCGAAAAATTCCCCGAATTTTGCATGTTCTCAATTTCAGCAATATTTCGGAACAGATGGTGAAATAGAAACGTGTAGGTATTTCTACTGTCCTTTCCTTTTCTTCCGCTTCGTTTGCCACTAATAATATCGAAACCCTCTTCCCTTATTTTGCGGTACATCTCACCAAATAGTTCTGGTGGATCCTGCAAATCGCCATCCATCATCCCAACGATTTCGCCTGAGGCATGTTCCAGTCCGGCGGTAAATGCAGCCTGGTGACCAAAATTTTTCGAGAGCGATAATACTTTGATTTTCTGATTCTCCTTTTGCCATTTTAGCAGAGATTGAAGACTTCGGTCTTCGCTCCCATCGTCAACAAAAATAAGTTCGTAATCCTTCACAAATGATTCCAATGCCGAGACCGTACGATTTACAAGGTCGTCGATTAATCCTTCTTCGTTATAGATGGGAATTACGATTGAGAGCATGGCTAATTAATTTTTTGGCATTGGATTGTAAATCTAAATAAAAAATCAAACAGTTTCTTTTTAAACCTTTACCGGTGTTCCGGGAATTGGTGTTTCAAATATCATATCAACCGGTCCAAATTCAAGTTTGGTTGGCCCAAGGTCCATATCCGATTTCATAATCGCATCCCAGGTGATTATCTGCCCGGTATAAGCTGCCGTTCGACCCATAATGGCCGTAAGCGTTGAAAGGGCTGTCCGCTCAGCTTCGTTCACATATTTGCCTGTTCTGATGGCGTAAACAAGGTGCATGTGTTCCTGAACGTACGGCGGAATTTTAACCTGGTTCATGGGATTGCCGTTTTCATCTTTAGGATATTCAAACTGCCATTTTACACTCCCGTCGAGGTTCCAGATGGTGTTAATACAATTGGTATATCCTTCGGTTCCGTTGACGATTTCGCCGGTTGAGTTGGCGCAGCTGTCGATCTGACGGCACATACTGTGCGAACTGACGCCGTTTCCATAATCGAAATCGATGCTGAAAAAGTCGTACTGGTCACCGGTTACCCTGCGCGCACGACCGCCATAACCAATCGCTTTTTCAGGATATTTGCCCATAAACCAATTGATTACATCGATGTTGTGAACATGGGTGTCGAGAATATGGTCGCCGCAGAGCCAGCAAAAGTTATTCCAGTTTCGGATCATGTATTCCATATCTGACCAGCCCTCCTCGCGCGTTCGAAACCAGACATGTTCCTGGTTCCAAAATGCTTTGGCTGAAGTCAATTTGCCAATGGCACCGTTTGCCACCCGTTTATAGGTTTCGATATAATCTTCCTGGTGGCGACGCTGCGTTCCGGTTACGACACAAAGTCCGAGTGCTTCGGCTTTTTTTGCTGTCGCGATCATCAGCCTGGCCCCGACCGGATCAACACAAACGGGTTTTTCGATGAAACAATGCTTTTTATTGACCACTGCTTCGAGGAAATGTTCAGGTCGAAATTGGGGCGGAGTAGCCAGGATAACCACATCAATTTCAGGAATTGCCATCAGCTTTTTGTAAGCATCAAAACCTACAAAGCAGTTTTCAGCCGGAATCGGTAATTGAAACCCTGCAAACCTTTCGCGACAACTATCGATTTTATCCTGAAATACATCGGCAAGTGCAATAATCTCAAGATCGGGACCGGCACTGATAAAATTGATAGCGGCACCTGTTCCCCGGTTACCGACACCAACAAGGCCGGCGCGAAGCTTTCTCCCTTTTGGAGCTCCACGAAGAATTGGCGGAAGTCCCAATGCTTCATTGTTTAACTCTTTTTTACACGATGATAAAATTAATCCGGCACTTGCAAGGCCCACACCCGCCAACACTCCGGTGCCCAGGAATTTTCGTCTGTTGAAGTTTTTCGATTCCTTTTCCATTGTATATGCTATTTAATTCCTTCATTTTTCATTCCTTCATTTTGCGCTATCTGCCTCACAAACAACCCTAAATCCAATATCGATGCAATCGGAATACCACCAACCACTTTTAGGCATTTGCGGATCGGTGACCAACCATGCCTTGGTTTTGGTGAAATCTCTGGCCGCGCTCCGGACATCTTTGGCATCACTTTTAAACGATCCTCCTCTGATCACATGTTCCTGTCCCGAATTCGGCCCTTTTGGATTAATTGATTCGCTATTTGATTGATAAGCATCCGGCGAATAGTAATCTGAACAAAACTCGGCAACATTTCCGGCCATGTTTTTCAAGCCAAAAGGGTTTTCCTTTACGGAAACAGGCTCTTTAGTTTTCGAACTGCTGTTTTCGGCGTAAACGATATATGACCCAATTGTTGTAGTATCACGGCCAAATAGTTTCTTGAAAATCCCTTTTGAAGTGTATTTTTTCGGATCGCCCCCGAAGAAATAAGGTGTCGTCGTATTTCCGCGACAGGCATATTCCCATTCGGCTTCTGTTGGTAAACGATATTTTTTACCGGTTACTTTTGATAACCATTGACAATAAGTATTTGCCGATTTCCACGACATCGTGATCGCAGGCCGCAATCCTTTGCCCCATCCCTGATCGGGAGCACCCCAAGGTGGTGTTGGTCCGGTAATGGCATCAACATTCTTATTTTTAATAGCCTGTCCTTCTGTTCGTCCTTGTGACCCGGTAGTCTGGAAAAATGCAAGGTATTCGTTCCACGAAACCTCAACTTTTCCCATCCAGAATTTAGAAAGCTTCACCCTATGAACGGGTCCTTCATCTGGTTTTCGGAGTGGTTCGCCATCAGGACTTCCCATATTAAATGTCCCTTCCGGTATCGCGACCATATCAAATGAAACACTCGTTCCGGGAATTTTCTCGGTAAAATTTTTAAAACTTTCAACTTTTGTGGCCTCGCCAAATAATTCTTTACTTGCTGTGGCATCAACACCAAAATTTGTATCGTGTTCATGTTTGGCATTCCGATCGAAGTGTCCCACAATTAGATGGCAGTTAATGCAATTGGGTTTTGGTTCCTCTTTTGTATTCAAATAGGCGAGGTGGGCATTACTTCCGTTTACTGACAACGTAACTGGGAACAGGTTTTGGTGACATTTAATACAAGCATTTTCGTAGGTAAAACCTTTCGCATTTTCAAGTAATTTTTTGGCTTCCCAGTTGATCTTGCCACTATCTTTAAACAGATAACCATAAGCATCAATTACGCCATGTTTTGCTTTTGCAAACAAATAACCCTCACCTTTAGGCGGTAAATGGCACTCGACACAATGGACGGTCACGCCTGTCCGATTATTGTGGTGCGGTGATAATTTCCAATTTTGTTCTGCCCATGGATGAACATGGCACGACATGCAATATTGATCGCTTGAAGTGTAGGAAGCTACCGCATTGATGAAAAATATAATTACAAGACAAATTAGGGCTCCCAACATCATTAGCCCAGTTTTTGTTTTTACTACTTTATTAAAATGAATGAGAAATGTCTTCGCTTTCATGTTTTACAATTGCAAATTAATGGGCAAGTAACCAGTTTTCGGCCGCATCCATTTCAACTTCGAGCGGAACTGCCAGTTTTACGGCGTTTTCCATCTCAAATTTTACAACTGACTTAACCTCTTCAAGTTCAGTTTTCAAAACATCAAAGTTCAATTCGTCATGGACCTGTAAGATCATCTTTGATTGAAACCCTTTCTCAGCGAAACGTTTATTGATATTGATCATCGCAACTTTAATAATATCAGCAGCAGAACCCTGGATGGGCGCATTAATGGCATTTCGCTCGGCAAAAGCCCTGACCGATGCGTTGGCCGAATTAATATCGCTCAGGTACCTCTTACGCCCCATGATTGTTTCGACATAACCCCTTTCGCGGGCAAGCACAAGTTGGCTGTCCATATAATTTTTGACTGTCGAAAAGTTGGCAAAATAATCGTCAATCAGCTGTTTTGCTTCACCGCGGGGAATATTCAACCGTTGAGCAAGCCCAAAAGCAGAAATTCCGTAAAGGATACCGAAATTGGCAGTTTTTGCTTTCCGGCGCATATCTGAATTGACTTCACTGATCGGGATACCAAAAATTTTTGAAGCGGTGGCTGCATGAATATCTTCGCCGTTACGGAAAGCTTCAGTCATTACTTTGTCACCTGAAACGGCCGCCATAATCCGGAGTTCAATTTGTGAATAGTCAGCCGACAGAAACAGGTGATCAGCATCACTTGGTATAAATGCTTTTCGGATTTCGCGCCCGTTTTCGTCACGGATGGGGATGTTTTGAAGATTTGGATTGGTGGAACTTAATCGGCCCGTGGCAGCAATTGTCTGATTAAACGAGGAGTGAATCCTGCCGGTTTTAGGATTGATTAATTTAGGCAGTGCTTCAACATAAGTCGATAATAGCTTTTTTAATCCCCTGTGTTCTAAAATCTTGTTGATGATCGGGTGTTTGTCCTGCAAATTAACCAGAATTTCCTCTCCGGTTGAATATTGCTTCGTTTTGGTTTTCTTCGCCTTTGGGTCGAGCATCAATTTGTCGAACAAAATGTAACCCAACTGTTTTGGTGATGAAATATTAAAATGTTCGCCCGCCATTTCGATGATGCTCGTTTCGAGTTCAATAATTTGATTCCGCAAAGTGACGGCATAATCATCGAGCACTTTCGGATCAATTCTTAAACCGGTCTGTTCCATCTGAACCAGCACCTTTAACAAAGGCATTTCGACATCAACAAACAGTTTCTTTACATTTTCTTTGATTAAATCTTTATCTAACAGAAATTTAAGTTGATAAGTAATATCCGCATCTTCACAGGCATATTCTTTAATTTGCTCCAAATCAACCTGGCGCATCGATAATTGATTTTTACCGTTTTTGCCGATTAGCTCTTCGGTCGCCACCTTTTTATAACCAAGATAAATTTCACTCAGGTAATCCAGGTTATGGCGTAGTTCTGGTTGAATCAGATAGTGGGCAACCATTGTATCAAAATATTCGCCCTTCACTTCAATACCATATCTCGAAAGGAACAGAATATCGAACTTCATATTCTGACCAATTTTCAGGATATTTTCATCAGCAAATACATCTTTGAACTCATTGACAATCGCATTTGACTTTTTTTGATCTTGTGGAACAGGAACATAATATGCTTCCCCGGCTTTGAAAGAGAATGAAAGTCCAACGAGGTAATCGGCGTGTTGGTCAAGCCCGGTTGTTTCAGTATCGAAACAAAAAGCATTTTGATGCGCCAATTTGGAAACCAGATCTTTAATCTTTACCTCATCATCAACCAAATGATAATGATGTACCGTCGATCGGATATCATCATGAATATTTACCGATTCGGATTGTGTTTGCTCCCCCATGCTGAAAAGGGTCCCCTGCTCAAATGCCGGAGGCGGAGGTACTGCTTTAGTCGTTGCCGGAAGTATCCTTTCAGCCAAAGTTCTGAATTCGAGTTCAAGAAAAATATTGCGAAGATGTCCATAATCGGGTTCCTCGATCATTAACTCTTTCTGATTGAATTCAACAGGCACATCAAGGATGATGGTGGCCAACGTTCGCGACATCCGAACCTGCTCCTCAAATTGCTCAAGATTTTCTTTTTGCTTTCCTTTCAGTTTATCGATATTCTGATAAACGCCGTCAATACTTCCAAAATCGCTTACAAGCTTCATGGCAGTTTTTGGGCCAATTCCGGGACATCCGGGAATATTGTCAGACGAATCGCCCATCAGACCAAGAACATCAATAACCTGGAGCGGATTTTGAATCTGAAAATTTTCACAAACCTGTTCGACTCCCAGAATCTCCATTTCGTTACCCATTCGCTTCGGCTTATACATAAAGATATTTTCCGAGACCAATTGGGCATAATCTTTATCTGGTGTGACCATAAAAACCTGAAAACCGGCCTTTTCAGCCGTTTTCGCCAATGTCCCGATCACATCATCGGCTTCGAAACCCTCTTTTTCGAGAATGGGGATTCGGTAACCCTTTATAATATCACGGATATAAGGAATTGATTTTCGAATATCTTCGGGCATTTCCTCTCGGTTTGCCTTGTAGTCGGTAAACATATCATGGCGAAAAGTTGGCCCTTTCATATCGAATGCAATAGCAATATGGGTAGGTTTTTCAGTTTTAAGAAGTTGATCCAGCGTATTCACAAATCCCAACATGGTGGAGGTATTGAGCCCTTTGGAATTTACCCGTGGAGCATTTATGAAAGCAAAATAGGATCGATAAATTAAGGCGTAAGCATCAAGCAAAAATAATCTGTTCATGATACGTATGAATTAGGATCAAAGCTACTGAAAAAAATAATAAAAAAGCCGACAAAATTATTGCCGGCCTATAATATGTTGCA
>Ga0302296_1002931_pt1 | contig 11185 bp, 8 predicted proteins | sample III_Fen_N3_1_FD_194546 | JGI IMG/M metagenome (GOLD analysis project Ga0302296, IMG submission 194546) | Peat permafrost microbial communities from Stordalen Mire near Abisko, Sweden - III_Fen_N3_1 | ecosystem: Environmental > Terrestrial > Soil > Wetlands > Permafrost | place: Sweden: Abisko... | reverse complement strand
TCCCGCCACATTGACTGTAGCAGCGGAACCACATAAATAGTCATAAGCTGGATAATCATTCCTCCAAATGTTGGGATAGCCATGGGCACCATAATATCAGCACCTTTCCCGGTGGAAGTGAGTACCGGCAATAATGCAATAACAGCCACAGCGGTAGTCATCATAGCCGGACGGACACGTCTTTTTCCGGCAGCAACAACCGCTTCACGCACATCGTGAACGGTGGACGGATGACGATCTTCAAACACCTGATGAATATACGTTCCCATAATTACCCCATCGTTGGTGGCAATGCCAAAGAGCGCAATAAATCCTACCCAAACCGCCACACTCAGGTTGATCGGATGCATTTGGAACATATCCCGCAGATTCATTCCCGCTACGGAGAAGTTCATAAACCAATCCTGCCCGTACAACCACAGCATGATAAATCCTCCGGCAAAAGCCACGAATACACCCGAGAAATGGATAAACGATGCCGTTACCGTTTTGAACTGAAAGTACAACAGCAGCAATATCATGAGCAAACTAATCGGTATCACAATCGACAGCCGTTTGGTAGCGCGGATTTCCTGTTCGTAATTCCCTGCAAATTTGTAGGTAACGCCTGCAGGCAGTTTAATCTGACCTGAGTCTATCTTCTTTTGAAGTAAGGCGGACGCTTGTTCCACTACATCCACTTCGGCTTTACCTTCCAACTTATCAAAAATAGCGTAACCAACCAGAAACGTATTTTCGCTACGAATCATCTGGGCGCCTTTGGTGTAATTAATGTCGGCAATTTCGCCAAGCGGTACCTGACCACCATTCATGGTTGGGATAAGAATCTGTTTCAAATCGTCCGGATTATCACGCAATTCGCGCGCATATCGAACACGCATCGGGAAACGTTCCCGCCCTTCTACCGAACTGGTCAATGCCATGCCACCTACCGCCACCTGCAATACTTCCTGAACATCGCTCACGGTCATTCCGTAACGAGCCATGGCTTCGCGGTTCAGTTTAATTTCGAGATACGGAGCACCAACAGCCCGGTCGTAAAACACCGACGAACCTTTTACCGAAGGCACATCTTTCAATGCTTTTTCGAATTCCATTCCGGCTTTCTCGATTGATTCCAGATCGGGACCATACACTTTTAGTCCCATGGGCGCACGCATTCCGGTGGAAAGCATTACCAAGCGGGTTTCAATTGGCTGCAATTTTGGAGCAGAAGTCAATCCGGGAATATTGGTCACTTTTACGATTTCATTCCATATATCGTCTGGCTTCTTTATTTGCGGACGCCATTGACGGAAATATTCCCCGTGTTTATCCACCACTAGACTATCGGTTTGAATGGCGCGGTATTTCTCAGCTCCGGCATTGTATTTCTTTCCGTTTATCAAAAAGAAGTTTCCATCACTATCCGTTTTAAAACGTTCGCGTTTGCCATCTTCATTCAATTTATATTCCGGACGATAGTTTATGGTATTTTCGAACATCTGAACCGGAGCAGGATCAAGCGCGGAGTTTACGCGCCCCCATTTCCCCACGGCAACTTCCACTTCAGGAATATTAGCCAGTCGCTTATCCAACGTTTCAATGTATTGGAGATTTTTTTCAATGCTGGAATGCGGCATGCTGGTGGGCATCAATAAATAGGAACCTTCGTTGAGCGACGGCATGAATTCTTTACCCGTTCCGGGGAATGCTTTTGCCGGTGCCTCCCAACCCAATTTTTCAACTCCCGTAGCCACAAAACCGAAAACCTTATCGAATCCCTGCCAAACCAACAATCCAAAGAACAACGTGAAAGCGGGAAGCAACAGAAATTTTCCTTTATTTTCAAGTGCCCAGCGAAGAATCGGTTCGTAATAATGCACCATCGTCATCAATATTGTCAGAATGATAGCAACAATTCCTGCAACGAAAATAAAGTTGACAAACGTACTGTTGTGCGCCCCAAGCGGCAACCATTCGATAGACAAATAATAAACCGCTGTAAAAACTGTAATACCGATATTGATAAAATTCGGAAATTCTTTTCGTTTTTCCGGCCAACGGTATTCCAATAAATTATTAATACCGATAGCAATCAGTGCCAATGCCGGCCACGTTTGCCAAAGGATGATAAATATCACTCCGGCTGCGATAAGACCGCCGTTCCAGAGTCGTTTGATCTTTTTGGTATCAATTTTAATGTTGAAAAACAAGTAAACCAACGTTGGAAGTACTACGATTCCCAGCACAAAAGCCGATATCAACGCAAATGTTTTGGTAAAAGCCAGCGGGTGAAACAACTTTCCTTCGGAAGCTTCCAACGCAAAAACGGGAAGAAAACTTACAATCGTTGTGGCGATGGAAGTTACCACTGCTGCCCTAACTTCTGTTGTAGCCAGGTAAATCACCGACATCAGTTTCTTGCCGCGAATGCCTTCATTTTCGGGCATTTCAAGATGCCGGAGAATATTCTCCACATCCACAATGCCAATATCCACCATCACGCCAATGGCAATGGCAATACCGGACAATGCCACGATATTGGCATCTACTCCAAAGAAATGCATCAGAACGAATGTCAGCAGTACACCGATAGGCAACAATCCAGCCACAATCAACGATGCCCGAAGATTGAGCACCAACACGATAATAACAATAATACTAATCAGTATTTCGTGCGAAAGTGCCGATTCGAGTGTACCTATGGTTTCCTTAATCAGACCGGTTCGGTCGTAAAAAGGAACGACGGTGACTTTAGAAATGCTTCCATCCGGCAAGGTTTTTTGCGGCAATCCGGCTTCAATTTCCTTGATTTTTGCCTTTACATTGCTGATTACTTCCATTGGATTGGAACCGTAACGAGCCACAACCACTGCTCCCACTGCTTCGGCACCCGCTTTATCCAGTCCACCGCGACGGGTTGCCGGACCGAAAGTAGTATGCGCCACATCTTTGATGCGTACCGGAACATTATTTTTTACTGAAACAACCGAATTATCTAGGTCGTCGAGGCTTTTCACATAACCAAGCCCGCGAATCAGGTATTCCACATTGTTAAGTTCTACGGTTTCTGCTCCAATATCAAGGTTGCTTTTTCGAACGGCATTCATCACGTCCATGATGGTTACTCCATACGCTTTGAGCGCATCGGGATTCACATCCACCTGATATTCCTTGATAAAACCACCAACCGACGCTACTTCCGAAACTCCTTCGGCCGACGACAGACTGTATTTCACATAGAAATCCTGAATGGTGCGTAGTTCCTGCGGACTCCAGCCGCCACTCGGCTTGCCGGTCTTCGGATTACGGCCTTCGAGGGTGTACCAGTAAATCTGCCCGAGAGCAGTCGCATCCGGTCCTAACGTTGGCTGAACGCCTTGCGGCAACGTCCCGGCAGGTAGCGAATTCAACTTTTCTAAAATCCGCGACCGACTCCAGTAAAATTCCACATTATCTTTGAAAATAATGTAGATAAACGACATACCGAACATCGACGTGCTGCGAATGGTTTTCACTCCTGGCACACCGAGCAAAGCCGTGGTGAGCGGATAGGACACCTGATCCTGAATATCTTTAGGCGATCGCCCCATCCATTCGGTGGCAACAATTTGCTGATTGTCCCCGATATCGGGAATAGCATCCACCGGAATCGGATCGCGCGGTAAAGCACCTGTATTCCAGTTAAACGGCGAATACGCAATCCCCATTACCAAAAAGGATATAAGGAACAGAAACGTAACCAACCGGTGTTCGAGAAAATATTTGACGAGTTTATTAAACATATTGACGGCCCCCTAAATCCCCCCAAGGGGGGACTTTTTAGTTAGCAATTTTTATTTTAGTCTTTGAAATGAATTTCTGAGCAACCTCTTTAAGCCCCCTTTAGGGGGTTTGGGGGCCGGTCTATCTGTATTTGCAGCACCCGGGCAACGCGTTGTAAACCTTTGCGTCTGCTTTGTATTTCGGTGTATCGTGGCCAACCGCAGCAATCAATTTCTGAACTTTGTCACTTGTGGTTTTAGACGGGTCGTAAACTAGGGTAAGCATTTGGGTTTTGTCACTCCAGTCGGCTTTGGACACGCCGTCCACTTTGGCGGCTTTTTCAATGCGGGCTTTGCAAGTTTCACATTTGCCGGATACTTTGATGGTTTCAGTTTTAGTAGCTGCAAAGGCTACGGTTGAGAAAGCTAGTGCCACAAAGGCTATAAAGAATTTTAGAGTTTTCATTTTGATGTAGTTTGGTGGCCCCTAAATCCCCTAAAGGGGACTGGAAGACCAAGTTTGTAATAAATATATGAGAAATTAGAAACAGCAGAAAGCCTTATTGATACTAAATCAATAAAGAAATTGTGTCTTAAAGTCCCCTTTAGGGGATTTAGGGGCAGGACTTAAAAATTAAATCAGAAATACACAAATGTCAAGAAGACTGACAGCATTGGCCGGAAAAGAACCGGGGGGCTGGACATTTGTGTTACGAGTGTAAGAAGTAGCTATTGCTAAACTTCCAGTATTTTCAGGAATCAGGAAAACCTGCAACAGATGAAACAATGGCGCATTTAATTGCAAAGTCGAAGGGTTGTAATTGTTATCAACCACAAAATCGGCAATCTCATCTTTACAGCAACTTTCAGGAATTATAGTCTTCTCTGCAGAACAGGACGGTTGAGGCATATTCATACCGCAACTGGCTTTTTCTTCGGACAACGACCATTTTACCGCAGCAATTTCTCCACCGCACAAGTGCGTTGCAAGCGAAAGATGCATGCCCGAAAGCACAATCAATGCAGCAAAAAATATGGAAAATAGCTTTTTCATTTCAAATATAACAGTCCTCGTCTCCGAAAGTTTGCGCAAATGTATAATAAAAAGTTATCGGTACGTCCGAATTTCGGGTTAAAGTTTTGTAATTGGTACAAAAGCACGGCAAAATGACAGAATTATCACCTCTTTTTGAGCCCGAACAATTCAGAGAATCTCTATTGCCGGTACAAGTCCACCTAAACTTAAACCATCCGAAATTGTTTTAGAGCAAAAACTAAGCACAACAATCAACACCTATGAGTCACGAAGAAAAACTATACCGACAAGCCTACAATTTGAGCTTGTTCACCATATTTTACAACATAATTGAAGGAACAATTTCCATGATAGCGGGTTACGAGGATGCAACCCTTACGCTGTTTGGTTTCGGGGTCGATAGCTTTATAGAAGTGCTGTCGGGCATTGGAATTGCCGTGATGATAATGCGCATCACGCGGGCGCCGGACAGCCCTAAAGGCAGTTTTGAAATAACCGCCCTCAAAATCACCGGCACCGCATTTTATCTCCTTTCGGTGGGATTAGCCACCGGGGTTATCTTTAATTTAATCAATCAACACAAACCCGAAACCACCCTGTGGGGCGTTATTATTTCGCTGGTATCCATTGCCATTATGGTTTGGCTGATGAATGCGAAAAAGAAAGTAGGCCGACAACTCGGTTCGGCAGCCATTATAGCCGATGGCAACTGTACCAAAATCTGTGTTTATATGTCCGTGGTACTGCTGGTATCGAGCGTGATTTATGAATTTACCGGATTTGCCTATGCGGATGTACTCGGTACGTTGGGCTTAATATACTTCTCCGTATCCGAAGGTAAAGAAGCTTTTGAAAAAGCCAGCGGAAATGAATGCGACTGCGAAAAATGCAAATAATTATTAATGCTATAAAACCAATACTCTTAATCTAAAAATAGTATCAAATTATTTGTGTTAATCACATTTTCCATCAGGAGTACAAACTTGACCTTCAATCATCTCTAAAGCCGGTTTAGGGTTTTTCTTTCGCCAGTCTGCAAATGACCGTTGAAGGGTTTCCAGAAAAATCTCACTTTCTTGTGCACCGCTAACTGCCATTTTCCGGTCGAATACGAAAAACGGAACGCCTCTTACTCCTAACTGATAAGCCTCGTAAATATCTTGACGAACATCTTCGGTAAAAGCATCCCCTTCCAGTGCTGTCTTTACTTCGGCAGCGTCCAGACCAATTTCCACGCCCAGTTCTACGAGTGTCGGAATATCATCAAAGTTCAATCCATCGGTAAAATAGGCTTTGAATAACCGTTCTTCCGCTGCATCCTGTAGTCCGTGCTGCTTAGCAAGATGCGAAAACCGATGAGCTTTGAATGAATTGGCCGGAATGGCTTTGTCAAAGTCGTAAATAAGTCCGAGATGCTTGGCACTAAGCGTTATCCGGTCATTGAAACCCCGTGCTTGTTCCACGCTAATGTCTTTATGTTCCGCCAAATACTCATGAATATTTTTATCAGGATTTGTTTTCATGTCGGGTGAAAGCTGAAAAGCTTTCCACTCAATTTCTATGTCCGAAGCATTTTCAAACTCCGATAAAGCGTTTTCAAATTTCCGTTTGCCGATATAACAAAACGGACACATGACATCACTCCATATTTCAACTTTCATTTTTGGTGCAGACATAGTCACATTCGTTGGGATTCTAATTGGATTAAATAAACACAGACTATCCGTTAATTCATCTGTGCCCATTAAACAACCCTACAAAAATAAAGTTTAAAGAACGCGTTTAATTTTTAAATATAATTCCGTAAAGGCAATGGTCACATATCTGTATTAGTGTGCGAATTCAAAAACTTCACACTATGCAAAGCGTTTTTTTCTTTTACACCGGAATCAGATAGGCAGACAGGATATGACAGGCCAACCCAAGCAGCACGAACACATGAAAAATGGCATGGACAAATTCATGTTTAGCCAGGGCGTAGAAAAACGATCCGGCAATATAGAATACACCACCTGCGGCCAACCAATACAACGAATCAACACAGTTCTGAGCTAGCGCCACATCAATCAGCGGTTTCACGGCAATAAACACGCACATACCCATCAGCACGTACGACGCCGTTTTAAAGTGGTTATTCGCTTTGAGCGTACGGAAATTAAACCCTATGCCCACCAGCGCGATCAGCCAGATTAAAATAAACAGTCCCCAGCCCCACAACCCCTCTTTTCGCAACAGGATAAGCGTGAAGGGGGAATAACTCGACGCGATAAGCACATAGATGTTGCCATGGTCGAAATGGCGCAGAATCGCCTTCAGTTTTGGCTCCTGCACGAAATGATAAATGGTGGACGACAACATGCACGACATCATCCCGAACGCGAAAATAGCATAGGCCGCGATAGCCCAACTGTCACGAGCTTCCATAGCCCTGCGTATCAATACCACGGTGGCCACCACCACCATCAATACACCAAAAGCATGAGTCAGATAATTCGCTTTCTCTTCGCGTTCGGTGTAAAACTTTTTATTTTCCATTTCCGATGAATTTTTGGTTCGCTTAGTACGGATATATAGAACATCCGGCTTTTATTGCTTATTATTCTAGCTTTAACTTTGAATACTTTAATGAAGACATTTCTTTATTCCCACGCGATTCAATCGCGCGGGAGCAGGGGTTTCTGTTATCAGGCGTGTGTTGCTATTCCCTTTGCTAATTCTTCCCTGTTTGATTGCAAATATCTCAATTTTCTCTCAATTTGAAATATTATGCAAACATACAAGGCGTGTGTTAGGCACAGTTATTTTGTTTTTTCTAGTTGTAAATTTCATTTTTTTTAGAAAGGTAAGTCATCACCACTTTTTTTAGGTTCTGGCTCGCAATACTCATTAAATTTGTCACACACCAATGTCAGAAGCCCATTAAAATCTTCTTCGACTAAGTTGTTTTTCGCATTCAGATATAAGCTGTAAAAGCTTAAAATTAATTCAAAAGGAATATCTTGAAAATTTTTATAATACGAGTATTGTACTCCCAATTCGCTAAAAACGACCGTTGTACTTATAGTCTTTGCCCATTTGTATTTTTTTACAATTGTTTCCAACGAAGAGAACCATTGATTTATATTTTCTACAGTTACATTAGTTCTAATCTTTATACGAGGATAGGTCTCATACGAACTTGAACCTGCTAGAAGTAGTTCATATATTTTTGAATGTATTTCCTCTTTAATCTTTGAGAATTCCTCCAAATTTAATTCGTTGGTTAATCTCGAAATATCTAGAGTCAATTTAGGATTCCCATTTTCATGATTAATTTGACCTTCGGCTAATAATTTAATTTGATTTTCAACTCTTTCTATTTTCTCTCCAATTTTCTCAACTAGATTTACTGAAACAGTTTTGCTTTTTGTTATGGCATCATACATAAAGCCTGCCCATTGCTTTCTAAGAGATTCTTTAATATCTTCAAACGATTCATAAGTTATTATTGCATTATTTGTCTTTAGGCTATAAATTACATCCATGAAATTGAAAATAAATTTATAAGAATCTTGTGGAAATGGATATTTAGATTTAAACTCATTTTTTAAGGTCAAAATGGTGTCGTCGATTTTAGATTCATCCAATTCTTGTTTCTCGATATTATTTGAAATGAATTTATTTAATGCTTTTTGATAATTTTTATAGTCGTAATCAACAAATTTGTTGATAAATATGTGTTTGTAAATGTCTACCTCAATAGCTTTTTTATATTCTTGCAATGTGACAGAATCTGGATTTTTTGCTATTTCTTTCTGTTTGTAATAGATAGATCCATAATTATTTCCTATAATCAACAAAAATAATTGAGATTTCTCTATTTCATCTTTACAAGCGTCTTGAGTATGTTTTTGATAATCATAGAATATGTCTCCGAACTCACTCATTACAGGTATAAATCCAAAATCTTCAACAAAACTTCTTAATTGAAATCTTATTTCTTGTAAATCATAACATGTTGAACTGATAAAAACTCTTGGTTGCGCCATAATCTAATTGTTATTCAGGTTGTTGTTTTTTTTATAATTGTGCCTAACACCCATATATCCCCAGTTTACTCACTTTATTCCTTGTTTTAGATGGATATACCCAGTTAACTGGACATATATCGCATTTAGGGAGAGTGTTTTAATCGCTTCAAAGTTAATACTTATTTTTGATTTCTGCTGAATTAATAAAAAAACACCTAACAGGTTTTTGAAACCTGTTAGGTGTAAGGTTATGTACTTAATTTTTCCGTTTAATTCGCAGCAGGAGTTTCACCTGTTTTCTTCCCTTTAGCCCGTCGGATAGAGATGGTGTTATCAAATCCTTCGATGCGTTTATTCAGTTCGTTTACAAAACCGGCATAAGCAGCTTCGCCTTCTACCACTACAAGTGCATTGATACGTTCCACAATTTGACGATAAATGGCATCCGTTTTCACCCGTTCTTGCTTCATACGCAGAATGGTTTTGGCGGCTTCGTCGGAATAACGGTGGTTTTTCAAATCGTCGAATGCTTTGTTTTTAGCCTTCAGTTCGGTAACCCAACCCGCGAGCCCTACAGTAGTCACATCGGCAGCATAGGTGGTTGTAAAATCATTAATCAAACCATTCAACCCTCCCGTTTCGGCATCGTACGGTTTAATAGCCAGATTGCCGTAAGTGTCAAGCACCACCTGCAACCGTTTGGCAGCTGCACGAATATCGGCATTGAAATGATTGAGAGCCGATTTCACGGCATCGCTTAATCCACGGAAAACGCTGTCGCGTTCTTCGTCGGCATCCACCAAGTCGTCGGAAATAGCATTTTTTCGGACCACATCCAATGCAGCCAACTCATTGGCATAGGCCGCCAGAAAGAGATTGAACAAAACTTCAATTTTAAGAGCCAGTGCGGTAAAAACCAACACTAAATCACGTAAAGAGGTAAAAAACTGGAAATGTTCTTCGTTGCGTAAACGAGTTAATGCAAAATCTGTTACTTTCATAAATACAAACGTTTAAGAGTTAGTGATTAAAATATATTCGGAGTTTATTCGAATCTTCAATCAAAACATGTTGTTTTATGCGTCGTACATGTACGACTGAGTGTCCATCCTCTCGTTGGGTGCGTCGTACGTGTACGACGAGCTGTTCATCCTCTCGTTGGGTCGTTCGTACACGTACGACGGTCATTTTTTTGCTCGTTAGGTCATTCGTACGCATACGACTGAGTGTTCATCCTCTCGTTGGGTCAATTGTACACGTACAACGGCATTTTGCGATAACAAGGGATATAACTACCTTATTTCATGCACAATATGCGACAAATTAATGGGTTGATTTTAATTCACCAAATTTTTCAAGCATAATTTTATTATAAATTTTATGTTTTACAACACATATTTTAAGATTAGGGCACTAATTGTTTTATAATTTGCACCTAAATGGATACAAAAACACCTAACAGGTTTTTGAAACCAGTTAGGTGTTACGTCAAAACAAAATTCAGTCGATTAATTCGTTGTAATAAACTCTTATCAAGGAGTCTCTTAATTAATTTCTTTATAATACTGACACACTTTATTCATCACACAAACGCTGCATTTCGGGTTGGTGGGGCGACATATCTCGCGCCCTAAGAATGAAATGGCCATGCCTATCGCGTTCCACTGGTCGGGCGGAACGAGCGACATAATTTGCTTTTCTATCTTTTCTGGCTGTGTACCCGTGGCAATGCCGATGCGGGGAGCAACCCGCACCACGTGCAAATCGACAATCACTCCTTCGGCTTTTCCGCCCGATTCCCGAATAATTACGTTGGCCGATTTCCTGCCCACGCCGGGTAATTTGGTGAGGCTATCCAGGGTTGTTGGGATTTTATCATCTGTGCCAATGGTTTGCGCCAACTTAACGAGCCAGTTGGACTTGTTTCCAAAATTCCTAACCGTGCCAATATACCGGTGAAGGTCATCGGGATGTGCCAATGCCAAATCGGCTATGGTGGGATATGCTTCGAAAAATGCCGGTGCTAACTCGTTGATGTGCTTGTCCGAATCCTGCGCCGAAAGTATAACCATAACCAGCAACTGATACCGGCTTTTGTAGTCAAGCGGGTGCTTGCGGTTGGCGTATTGCTTTATCAGTGGCTCAAGCCACTCCATCCAATTTTGTTCCATAATTTAATTTTTATTTTCAAACAATTATCGTGTTATTATCGTTCAATTTTAATATTAATTTATCTAGCATATTGTGAATTTGAAAATGCAAAGATATGAAATCAGAATCTAAAAACCCAAAACAATTAAATATATCAAAACTGTTATAATTTGATGATATTTTTGCGAACCAAATCCATTTGTTTTTGTTTATTGATATTAAAAGCCTAAAAATGAACAAAC
>Ga0302296_1002927_pt1 | contig 11204 bp, 10 predicted proteins | sample III_Fen_N3_1_FD_194546 | JGI IMG/M metagenome (GOLD analysis project Ga0302296, IMG submission 194546) | Peat permafrost microbial communities from Stordalen Mire near Abisko, Sweden - III_Fen_N3_1 | ecosystem: Environmental > Terrestrial > Soil > Wetlands > Permafrost | place: Sweden: Abisko... | reverse complement strand
TTTCTGTTATTTAATGCTTCAAGGACCGTATAGGTATTATAGCGATCGCGGTAATATGAAAAATCAACTGAGCTTTTACCGAAAAAATATTGGCCCTTCAACCCACCGCTGAGATCCCTGTAAAGATCGTGAACAGGACGAGCGCTGACATTTTTACGTTCAAACTGATAATAAGTTAAATACGGAATAATAGAAATATTCTCAGCAGGAGTGACTTCAAATTTCTGGCTTAACTGGTAAGTGGTGAATGGATTCTGAGTCCAGTCGTGCGGACTTTCAGGCGTAATATCATAACCATCCGTATGGCCGAAATTAAAACTTGTTCTCGATCCTAAAATACCTTGTTTCAAACCAATGCTTCCGCCTGAGTACAGTTCATTATACTTTGAATATCTTGAATAAATTTTTGCATCGAAAGGTTGATTTATCTTCTTGGTTATAATGTTTATAACACCTCCGATAGCATTTGAACCATATAATGAAGATGAAGCACCTTTGATCACCTCAATATGGTCAATGTTTTCAAGATTGAGCATAGAGTAATCTATATCTCCGTTTAATTCACCTGCAATCCTTTCCCCGTCAATAAGAAAAAGTAAATATCGTGCGCTCATTCCTTGTAGTGTAACAAGAACGAGTGATCCGTTATGACTTACCGTGAGTCCGGGTACCATAGTCTGTAAAGCTTCGGTAGCATTGGTAATACCAAGATCAAGCATTTTACGGGCACTGATAACCTGTGTCAATACGGGAACATTTCTCAGCGTTTTTTCTGATTTGGTGCCGGTTACAACAACTTCATTCAAATCGATATTTGATTCCTTAAGGCTGAAATCTGCCTGATTTGCAGTAGTTGATACGATAACAGTTTTTTCTGAAGTTTCGAACCCAAGGAAGGAAACATGTATAGTATATATTCCCTTTTCTATTTTATTGAACTTAAACAGACCATTACTATCGGTGACGGTACCGAGGGTTGTACCATTAATAGTAACTGTTGCACCGGCAACAGCACTACTGTCTTTACCTGTAACGTATCCTGACAACAGAACTCCCTGTGAAAATAAATGTGCAGGAAAAAATATTAGGAAGAGGGACAGAAATCTTTTCATAAAAAAATCAGTATATGTTACACTGGAGCAGACTAAGCTATTCTATTCAAGTGTTTTTGATCCGTTAGCCTGGTATTTGTACTGAAAAGAAACATATCCTGATAAATTGGTAGCGCTGTAATAGCTTTTGAACCAAACCTTTGCAAATTTGCCTGAAGCTGTTTTTACTATATATATATAGTCTGAAGGGACAATCTGAGTTCCCTGGGCAGCAAACTCGAGACCAAACCATGTATATAATTTGGGATTAACTATATAAGTTGCATAACCTTGTTGTACTGCAATACTTATTGATTCATCCGGTACAAAGGTTGAAGTATCTGAAACAACTTTTAATGCATCGAATCCGGTCTGCCCTTTCTGATAAGAGTTAGCTGCACTGCCTTGTCCGGTTCCTGATAAACCGCCATTTGTTTTAATCCTGTAACGCTGGAATGCCAGGTCCCATGAAGTTGACGTTGAAGGATCTACTACAGCAACAGTATCATTGGTTTCGAAACTGAAGTATACCCAGGATGTTGACTTTGTGGAATTAATTTCGAATGTCTGAGCCTGGATTGGCTGAAGAGTACTATCCTTTTTACAGGAAGCAAATGACAAAACGATTAAAGCAGATAAGTAAATTAGTTTCTTCATAATTCTTACAATTTTATTCAGCAAAAGTAAAATCGTAAGAATTTTGAAAATGGTAAGAATCAGGTTTTTTGTGGTACAAATCGTTTGTGAATATCCCTGAACCGCTTAGGCGTAATGCCTGTCTTGCTCTTAAACACTTTGTTGAAATAGGAATTATCCTCAAAATTCAGTTTGTATGCAATCTCGGAAACCGACATATCAGATGACAGCAGTAACTTTCTGGCTTCCTGCATTAACCTGCTTTGTAATATTTTCTTTAAACTGCTGTTAAAATGCTTATTACAAATTTCATTAAGCTGACTTTCAGATATATTAAATGCCGAAGAATAAAAACTAAGTTGCTGCTCTTTAATAAATGATGTATCTATCAAATGTGATAAAGAATGAATTAATATACTATCGTTATTTTTTGATTTACCTGATCTGGCTTTATATAATTCTGTCAGTTTCAATAACATTATATTCAAATGCGAACGTATAATAACAGCAGAATTATTTTCAGGTGTATATAATTCATATTCGCTTTCAATTGCGTTTATCACTGAACTGACAGGAATAAACTCCTTATCCTCCAGATTAATGCAAGGCGTGCAAAAATCAGTGGCAGTAAGTGAGGTATAGGCAAACAGGTTTAACAACCTGATATAGCTGAACTCTTCTACATAAAAGTCCTGGCAAAAGAAAAAGATAATTCCTTCAGCATCACCAAGCCTTTCAAAGGAATGCATCTGGTCGGGCCCGATAATAGCTACACTCTGAGGCTTAATCTGGTATGTATCATTATTAATTACAATGCTTCCGCTGCCTTTCGTAAATAGAATTACCGAATAAAAGTCGTGGGCATGTTCCTTTCGGATAAAGCAATAGAGGCTCAGAAATTTAACGATACTGTTAAAATAAATACCATGTACTTTAATGTCCCTGAGGAAACTAAAATGGTAAAGTGATTTTTCAGTGTTGTGATATGTTTGAGAAACGGCTCTCATGACACCGGCAAATGTACCTAAATAACATTATAGCAAACCTCAGGAGTAATATATATCATATTTTATATGAGAATCAGCTATTTGCCATTGAGAAAAAATGAGGAACTGACTGGCAGATATTAAAATATCATTCTGAATGTTACACCTGCCATTAACTCTGGGGAAACCTCGAGCCTTCCATTATGCAGCATCATTATCTGTTGTGACAGACTAAGCCCGATCCCAGAGTTCGTTACCTTTGTGGAATAGAAAGGGAGGAATATACGCCCTATTACCTCCTTACTGATGCCGGCTCCATTGTCAGATATTGAGATCTGTACATGTTCTGATTCATGTAATGATGCAACGCTGCGGACTTCAGGTAACTTCTCCCTGGTCGATATTGAAACCGGTTCTCCCGTTATTTATGACTCTCCTTACAGAATAATTAATCTGTCGGATAATAAGCTTTATATCAATACCGAAAGTATAGAACGAATCATCTATCCAGGACTTAACGGAATTTCTTTTCATAACTTTGAGAAGGAGTTTTCAGTTAAGGGCTTTGAAATCCAGGCAAAATATATGCTCATTAATCCTCCTTATTATGTAGATGAAGCCACTGCAAATCAGATTGCTCCTGTTTTTGCTCAGGGTATGCTGGCACATTTTGCCGGCGATGAAACCATTTCTGCTGAGGCAAATGCGCAGATAGAGACAATATCCGCCATTTCACCTGACCTTGCCAATATTATTTATGGACTTTATACTGATTTACCACCATCCGATAATAAATTGGTTGTTGATCTGAATTAATATGCTATCTGTTTAAAAAGAAAGCTATTATCTGCAAAAAGTCCGTAAGAACAAGCAGTTACTTACGGACTTTCTCATTATTTATTTTTTTATTTATTTACTATCAACAAGCATCGGCAGGCTTTTGCCGTTGGTCATGAAGATGAGTTTTGCATTTGGTGAGTTGGTAATAGCCTTTATCATTTCATACTGAAGCAGCTTTTCACTCAAACCTGTGCTCAAAATTTTCTGATAATCGGCAATACCCTGAGCTTCAACTCTCTTACGCTCGGCTTCCTGTCTTTCCTTCTGAAGTACGAAGGTCATTTTCTGGGCATCCTGTTCGGCATTAATTTTTGATTCAATAGTTGCCTTAACAGATGCGGGGAGCGTAATATTTCTTACCAGGAGCTGTTCCAGTAGGAGACCACGCTCTTTAAAATTGGCCTCAATTGTTGTGAAGATACGCTGCTGGAATTCATCCCTTTTAGATGAGAATAAAGCCACAGCATCGTAATAAACAGCATTATCCCTGATCTTTGTTCTGCAAATCGGACGAACAAGAACATTCCGGTAATCAGTTCCAACCTCTTTGAGGATACGCGGAGCTTCAGCAGGAACAACTTTATACAGGACAGTCAGGTCGATAACTACTTCCAGTCCATCAGCTGATAAGACACGAATTGCATCATCACCCTGCTTCGACCCTTCATCCTGAACACCTGACATGGTGTAATTCTCTGTTCTTACATCAAACATGACTACCTGCACAAGTGGATTGATTACATTTAGTCCGCTTTCAAGGATATCGTTGTTCACTTTCCCAAATAGTTTCTGCACGCCTACCTGTCCCGGTTCAATCTGAACAATACATGCAATTGACATACCAATTAGTACCACGATCACTCCTGCGGTTTTAATCATTGATCTGTATTTACGAAGCATCGGTTCATCGGATTTTGCAGCCACGAACCCAATGATAAGAATAATAATCCCTACAACAATTACTGTCATAACTTTAATAATTAGGTTTTACGTTATTAGAAGATATAAAGATAATCAGAAAAATGAAATTACTATCCGCAAAACTCAAGGTATATCAAGTTAACAATCAGCCCTTGCTTCAGGCTGCATGATCCCGGTTACTATAAGGTAAATGTATAGGTATACTTCAGAAGTATCGATCTGCTATTGTATAACGGAAGTCTTGGATTTTCAATGTCCCTGTAAGTAGATCGTCCTTCGTTGACCACTATGTAAAAATCATTCCCCTCACGGGGGTTATATCTGAACCTGAAATTTGTCATCATTGCATTATCAGCGCTATTATATTGAATAAAAGCGCTTAATGACAATTTAGTGTTGATCATTACAAGGGCTTTAAACCCTAATACTGCAGCATTAAATGACTGTCCCCGGCTGGAAAAATTAACAAAGTTGTAATTGTATTTAATTCCAAGCTGTAGACTTGAGCCTATATTCCATGAAGGTTCAGCTCCAATGGTAAGGCGGGTTCCGTCATAAAATGATCCAGCCCAAAGGTCAAGGCCCATCACGAATTTGTTTGTTTTTGGTGAATTCAGATGTGATTCCAGCTGGTTAAACCCATATTTACCTGCCGGCACATATGTATTTTTCGATAAACTAAATGTGTCAGCCACATTTTCAAATAAATGATTTATTGATAACATTCCACTATAACCCGATTTAAAATTAAAATCATACATTACTCCGGTCTGAACTGACTGAGCTGCATTATTTGTATTATCAAAGTAGGTTATAGCGTTAATTCCTATCTGGTGACTCTGAAGCGCTGATGATTCACCAGGTATCCATCCATAACCGAAACCACCATAGTAATGAGTATAATTATTACGGGCAAAGAACCCTACACCAGGATTAAAATCCTTACCACTCCTTGCATAAGTAAAATTATAATTCAGTCCCTTTTGTGTGAATCTGTCCCAGCTTACAAACAACTCTGTCGGATCGAGCGATAATGCTTTATTCCTGGATGTTTTATCCATGACCTGTGCAACTTTTATATTCACGTAGTCATTGTCAGAGATCTTAAAAATCCCATCCATACCGTAAGCCGTATTATACGATCCATCAGTACCCATTCTTGAGGTGAGTATCCCTCCTAAATAACTATTTTCATTTATTACCTGCCGCCTCAGTCGGAAAATTCCGAAATTTTCGGATGAAAGAGGATTAGCCACACCAACGCTCTGATTAACCGCATGTGTCTGCATATCAAGAAATCCCATATCCCATTTCCCAATCATCCCGGTTACTCTGGCACCGCCATAGATCGGGACCTGCTCTCCATTATTGAGGCCGATCCTTCTGCTGTAGAAAAGACTTCCTCCAGGTTCAAAATCAAACGTGAATACGCTCGATCGTTCCTGGAAAAATGTCCGCTTCTCCGGGAAAAAAAGTGAGAATCTTGTAAGATTAATCTGCTCGTCATCTGCCTCAACCTGAGCAAAATCAGTATTTACCGTAAGATCCATTGTCAGATTATTGGTAAGACCATATTTCACATCGAGGCCGGCATTCAGCGTAGGACTTTTATCAAGCTTATAAGCTGTTGCACTTTCATTTAGAATATTGTCAAGCTGCAGCCCGCCAATAGCATAAGGAGCTATATAAAATGGCTTTTTGGATTTAAGTCCGTCAAATACAATTTCCTGAGCTTTGGATGGTCTGAAAGCACTTGTCTGGCCCCAGTTTGGCGGGATTGCAGGATAAACATCGACTTCATTTTTATGGGCAATTGTTCTAAGGCATATCACTCCCATAATCACCTTCCCGTCTTTCGCCTTAAACCTCATGCTCGAAAACGGGATCCTCATTTCAACAAACCAGCCTTCTGAATTTTTGGTGGTCTTTACATCCCAGAAAGTATTCCAGCTCATATTAAATGGGTCCTGGCTGGGATCTGTCATACCCATTGCGTCCTTGGAGATTGTAAAATCGCTTCGTAAACCTGCGGGGGTTGTGGAAAATCCCAGACCATTTTCCTTATCGTTGAAAGAATCAAAGATCAGTATCAATTCCTCACTTAAAACTTGATTTTCATCACGCTTTTTTGACGAAATGAGCATATCAGACGCCTTTGAATCATATAACCTGGCTCCGACGTACAAATAAGTGTTGTCATAGCAGATCATCACCTCGCTCTTTTCCGTTGGCTCGTTTCCAAAGGTAGGTATATGCATTACCATTTTTAATGGTTTTACATTTTGCCAACAGGCATCATCAACAATACCGTCAAATTTTATTTCCCCGTCAATACGCGGTACAGAGATCTGTTCCTGGCTATAAAGAAATCCGGCCTTTATAATGGCACATACTGATATCAGAAATATTTTCAAGGACTTGCTCATAAATATATTTACTGTCTTATTATGATTTTCTGCGAATCTATTAAAGTTAGTTGTAACTCCTGACCTAAAAAGATGAACCGGACGAAATTGATGCCGGAAACTCATTTAAAGCAGATGAAAATTTAAGAAGGATTACCATTTATCATTCCCGATACAATTCCTTTTATATTCGTAGTCTCGGCTATAAGCACTCCACATAAATGGAAAAATACAAATGCATACATAAGGTATTGTCCGAAACTATGGATTTCTTTAATTGCGCCATGAAGTTCTCTCGGGATGCCTAATTCACGACCAAAAGCCAGACCAAGTCCGGTGAGTACCATGCAGAACAATAATAGATAAAAAACCAGGTAACTTAATTTGACCGTAATGAAGTGCAAGTATTCTTTATTATTTCCAGGGTTAATCCTGTACAATCCGGAAACATTCTTAATTCTTGCCAGGATCTTTTCTTTACCTGGCTGTAGCACTTCTATTATTATCCTCGAGAGAAGCAGAAACGCCAACCCATAGCCAAGCAATTTATGTACTCCCCATACCTTATCTTCAAATTCACGTGTTACAGCGAATGCCTGATCTTCTGATACTGTTATACCCTTTTCTTTCAGCGTATTCTGTACAATTCCAATATTTTTCCTCTGGTTCATAATCGTTGAAGTCAGAAGGACTGTTATTATTGAACCCGAGATAAATATAAAAGTCAGCCAATGCCATATTCTTATTGAAGCTGAATGGCTTTGAAGGAAAAGTGATGAAGTTCTGTTCATGATTGTGTTTTCTTTTTCCATAACCCTGGTAATTAATTATTTTTGCTGTTAAAAATGTTATCTGTTAAAAGTCAAATAGATAAGAAATCCTTAATTCCCTCCAAACCAGCTTTTAAATTCCGGGATCCTTGCTTTGCTTATAAGGATTTTTTCCGGTGCATCAACATTAAGATTGACTGATAACCTGCTGCTGAACCAGAGATCGATGTCTTTAATGGCTTTCCTGGCAATTATATATTGCCTGTTGGCACGGAAAAAATCAGAGGGGTTAAGCATGTCGCCGAGCTCATCTAGTGTGAACTCGAATCTGAATGATTTTCCATCAAATGTCTTTGCTCTAACAAGACTGGCATCAATAGAAATATAGGCTATTTCTGTTGATTGAAGCGGGATCAGTTTATCTCCCTTTGTGGGAATTAAAAAATTTGATTTATAAGAAAGTCCCTTTGTATATGATTCAATAAATTTCTTTAGTTCGTCCGATGAATTACTTCTTGAAATTGTATCAAGTTTTCTTAAAGCTCCTTTTACTGATTCGGGATCTATTGGCTTCAGGAGGTAATCGATACTATTGACCTTAAATGCTTTCAGTGCATATTCGTCGTATGCAGTCGTGAAAATTACAGGACACGAAATAGTTACATGTTTAAATATCTCAAATGCTGATCCATCAGCCAGATGGATATCCATGAAAACAAGTTCAGGCTGAGGATTTATTTTAAACCAAACCAGTGTTTCTTCTATACTCTCAAGTACAGCAATAACGCTTATGTCAACTTCATCAAGGACCTGCTGCAAATGTTTTACTGCAAGAACTTCATCTTCTATTATCAGAGCTTTCATTCTTTAACGGATTAATTAAAGGGACTTCCACCAGGAATTCATTATTCTCATTCCTGATAATAATATCTATGCCCAGCAACAGGTTAAATTGTTTTGAAAGATTTGTAAGTCCTATTCCGGTTCCCTCCTCTTCTGTTAGTTTTTCCTGAATATTATTAATTACCATAAGACTTCCTGCTTCGGTAGTCCGGATAGTTATGTTAAGCGGTTTTCGCTTGCTTACTTCATTATGTTTCACAGCATTCTCAACGAGAGTCTGAATGGTGAGCGGAGGCAACATGAAATCGGAATATTTTTCATTAATATCGAGACTGACAATCAGGTTCTTATCAAATCTCATTTTAATCAGAAACAAATATGACTCAGTGAAATCAATTTCCTCTTTTAAAGTTGCAAGTTGTTTTTCGTTGCTCTGCAAAGTATATCGGAGAGCTTTCGACAAGTTATTTATATAATTTTGAGCAGTATCGGGGGAATCATTTATCAAAGTCTTAAGCGCTGTGAGCGAATTAAATAAAAAATGAGGACTAAGCTGGTTTTTAAGAGATTCATACTGACTCCGGATAGCTTCGCTCCTGAGCGTTTCATTTTCAACCTGAACAGATTGCTTCTGAAATATCAGCCTGATTATTAGAACACAACCAATACCGAGAGCTGAGACATAAAAGTTTCTGAAGATGAATTCATCCCTGTAACCCCGTGTGCGGGTCTCAGTATCAAGTAAGCTTAGCAACGTATAGAACAGGTGGTTAAGTATAAATACAGAAGCTACTGTAAGGAAAATTGATGTGAGAAATCTGAATAAATGTAACTTCCCATGTTTCTCAAGTGGTTTGAGTATATAGTAATTTAAAGTAAAAATGAGTGCTGATACGAGGAATGTTATCAGGAGTTCAGCGCCGAGATGCGAAAAACTTAACATAAATCTTTCACCATGGTGACCTCCTCCATCCCCAAAAATAAAACTCATCACCAGAGGAAAATGTATTGTGATACCTATGGCAAGCGAAAGAAGAATTGCAATTGTAAAATAGGTTTTAACAGAGTTCGTCTTCATGAAAATCAAAGATACGAATCGCCTGTTAATAAAATTTGAAAAGGCTGTGTGACTGAATAATTAAACGGTGAAGCAGAATATTTAAAGGTTGAAATTATTTTCCTGATTTCTGCAAACTCATTTAGGATTTAATTTCCCCTCGATACGTATTTCGTAACGAGAAGAATATCTGCAGATGACATACCGGTGCGGGGTCCCATATTACTTATTATACTCTTCCATTGTGCAGGATTATAATCATCAGGTGAGTATAATGAATGACAACTGTTACAATTATTCATATACAATGTCCGGCCTTGTTGTAATTCGGCCAATGTTGCAGTAGTAGTGACATCAGAGCTGGTTGGTGTATAAAGAGAGCTTCCGCCTGAATTGCTTTTATTGCAGCTCATAATTAAAATCAACAGGCTCGCAGAGAGAACAAGTATGAATCGAAAGTTTGTCTTTTTCATAGTTACAATTAAATGATTGTTACATTCTTAATTTTATGATAACACAATAATTGAAGGGTTATTGTGAATAAAACTAAATAATATATGAATTCACATATATAAATAGGTCCTCCACTATTAACAATCATAAGCTTTATTTTGTTTTAGCTGCTTTAAACTTAATCCAGGTTGTGTTGTTATTATTGTAATAGTTTGTCTAATGTTAAGAAAACGTTAAATTTTCATAAAACCCGGTTTTCAAGGAATAAACCTCTTCAAACGCATGTCTTAATTCAAAATGATAACCCGTTTCCTTTAGAAAAGAATCATGCTTAGGATTTAAAAGCATCAAAATCAAATAAAATGAATACCAGATTTTTTACATTCCCAATAACAATCTTTCTCACAATCTTCATTGGAACAGTAATAACTGCCCAGAATAAAGTATGGACAGTCGATGAGTGTATACAGTATGCGCTTGAGAAAAACATACAGATCCAGCAGGCCCAGGTTAACAGCGACATTAACGGAATAGAAATGGCTTATGCCAAATCGGCATGGTACCCCTCGTTAAGTGGATCGGCAAGGGAAAACTTCAACTGGAATAATCAAACTAACAGTACTACCGGATCTACTGTATTCAAAGGAACGAATGGTACAAATCTTTCTTTGAATTCAGGAATGACTCTTTATAATGGAAACAAAATCCGGAATAATGTAAAACAATCGGAGATTAATTACGAAGCCTCTAAATACAATACGGATGTTATTAAGGAAACAGTAAGTCTAAATGTCTTGAATGCCTATCTGCAGGTTCTTTTTGCCGAGGAACAGGTAAAAAATGATCAGGATCAGATTACTTCATTGGAAGAACAGCTTAACCTGGCATCGGAAAGGCTTAAGCTTGGAGCAATAGCTAATTCCGACTATCTGCAGGTTAAATCTCAGCTTGCTACAGAAAAACAGACTCTTGCTTCAGCTCAGAGTCAGCTGGCTATCAACAGGATTACACTAATGCAGTTCATGGAATTTACAGAACCAGGTGATTTTTCTATTGAACATCCTAACATCGACAGCCTGGTTAACCAGAAACGGGTGCCTGACCCGAAAGAAGTATTTCAGCTGGCTCTTGGAATAAAACCTGAAGTTAAGAATGCTGAGCTCAGTAAACAAAGCTCACAGATCGGGATCGACCTGGCAAAA
>Ga0302296_1002926_pt1 | contig 11206 bp, 13 predicted proteins | sample III_Fen_N3_1_FD_194546 | JGI IMG/M metagenome (GOLD analysis project Ga0302296, IMG submission 194546) | Peat permafrost microbial communities from Stordalen Mire near Abisko, Sweden - III_Fen_N3_1 | ecosystem: Environmental > Terrestrial > Soil > Wetlands > Permafrost | place: Sweden: Abisko... | reverse complement strand
CAAGACCAGAAATAATATTGTACATGGAATTGATTCTGTTTTTAATGGATTTTCCAGTATTGATGATGAGTTTTATGAGGAATTGGAAGAAATTCTGATTATGGGAGACATCGGGGTGAAAGCCACGGATTCCATTCTTTCACGTTTAAAACAACAGGTCAGGGAAAAACATATTAAAGAACCGGCGGATTGTAAAGGACTGTTGATTGCCAGTATAAAAGAACAAATGAAGGTGGATACTACCGCATATGAATTTGAAACTGAAAAATCAGTTGTATTTATTATCGGAGTAAATGGAGTAGGTAAAACCACTTCAGTTGGGAAACTGGCTGGAAACCTGAAAACCGGTGGCAGAAAAGTACTTCTGGCAGCGGCAGATACATTTCGTGCAGCAGCAGGTGAACAACTTGTGGAATGGTCAAAAAGGGCTGGAGTTGATATAATTATGGGCGCAGAAGGAAGCGATCCTTCGTCTGTAATATATGATGCGGTTAATGCAGCAAAAGCCAGAAATATCGATGTACTTCTGGTAGATACCGCAGGCCGTCTTCACAATAAAAAAAATCTTATGGAAGAACTTAAAAAAATGAACCGGATTATTGACCGGGAATTTCCCAATGTCCATAGAGAAAATCTTGTGGTTTTAGATGGAACAACAGGTCAGAATGCATTACAGCAGGCGAGGGAGTTCGGTGAAGTTACTAAGCTTACTGGAATCATTCTTACAAAAATGGATGGGACCGCAAAAGGCGGTATTGCCGTGGCGATTCAGTCGGAATTAAATATTCCGGTTAAATACATTGGAGTTGGTGAAACAATAGAAGATTTGCAGAAGTTTGATTCAGAACAATTTGTAAATGCACTATTTGACGTATCGGACAGTGTAGAGTAGGCAGGAGGAAACGAAATGTTAACATTAGATAAGTTTGAAGAAGCATCAGAAGTTGTAAAGAAAGTCACCCTGGAAACAAAATTAATTTACAGTGATTTTTTAAGCGCACAGACAGGAAATAAAGTGTATTTAAAGCCTGAAAATATGCAGTTTACAGGTGCATATAAATTAAGAGGCGCTTATTATAAAATGAGTACTCTGACGGAAGAAGAAAGGCAAAAAGGTATTATTACTGCCTCCGCAGGAAATCATGCCCAGGGAGTAGCCTATGCCGCCAAATGCTTTGGTGCTAAAGCTATTATCGTTATGCCTAACACCACTCCGCTTATTAAAGTTAACCGTACAAAAGGATATGGAGCAGAAGTGGTTTTATTTGGAGATGTTTATGATGAAGCCTGTGAAAAAGCCTATGAACTGGCAAGAGAACATGGCTACACCTTTATTCATCCATTTGATGATCTGGGGGTTGCCACAGGTCAGGGGACTATCGCCATGGAAATAATCAAAGAACTGCCTGATGTTGACTATATTCTGGTACCCATTGGTGGAGGCGGCCTAGCAGCAGGTGTATCCACTCTGGCTAAAATCCTCAATCCAAAAATTCAGATAATTGGTGTAGAACCAGCTGGAGCTAATTGCATGCAGGAAGCAATACGAGCTGGAAAAGTGGTTACTTTAGACAGGGTCAACACCATTGCAGATGGTACCGCAGTAAAAACTGCCGGCACCAAAATCTTTCCTTATGTGCAGAAGAATTTAGATGATATTATAACGGTGGAAGATGCAGATCTTGTTGTTTCATTTTTGGATCTGGTAGAAAATCATAAAATGGTGGTTGAAAATTCAGGACTTCTTACAGTTGCGGCTTTAAAACAGCTGGATGTTAAAAATAAAAAGATCGTTGCTATACTAAGCGGTGGAAATATGGACGTAATTACCATGTCCAGCGTTGTACAGCAAGGTCTGATTTTAAGGGATCGTGTCTTTACCGTATCAGTACTTTTACCTGATAAACCAGGTGAACTTTCAAAAGTGTCAGATGTAATTGCAAAACAGAACGGAAATGTTGTAAAATTGGAGCATAATCAGTTTGTTTCCATAAACCGTAACGCTGCTGTGGAACTTCGGATTACACTGGAAGCTTTTGGAACAGAACATAAGACCCAGATTATGGACGCACTGCATGCTGGCGGATATCAGCCTAAAGTTGTTAGAACTAATATTTAATAAACCAATATTTAATAAAACCAATATTTAATAAAATCAATATTTAATAAACCAATATTTAAAGAGCTAATATTTAATAGAATTTATTTTATAAGATCAGGATGCTGAGAGTATATTTTTTTGATATAATCTTAGCATCTTTTTTTAATTCAAATGGTTTTGGGAGGAAAGTATGAAAATAATTAAAAAACAGGGTAAACGAATCATCAAACTAATTCTAATAACGCTGGCATCTATATTATATGCAGCGGGAATCAGCCTTCTGATAGATCCTAATAATATGTCAACCGGAGGAGTTACAGGTCTTTCCATTATTGTTAGCCGTTTGTCTGGTATGGAAACAGGTACTTTGATTTTTCTTTTTAATATACCTATTATGATACTGGGTATCTGGAAACTAGGATGGAAGATGATTGTTACTACAATTTATTCTATTGTTATTACGGCTGTTTTTACCAATTTTTTCAGTCAGTTTCCACCACTAACAACAGAAATAGTACCAACTATCATGGCTGCCAGCTGTATCAGTGGAGCTTCGCTGGGTATTATTTTTAAATGTGGAGCTACTACCGGTGGAACAGATATTATCGTAAAATTATTGAGACTGAAGTTTAAACATGTTAGAACCGGACGGCTTTTTTTTATGGTTGATATGATTATTGTAATCACTGCAGGTATCGTTTTCCGTAATTTTAATACTGCAATTTATGCCCTGATTTTGGTAATAGGTGAAAATATTGTGCTTGACGCAGTATTATATGGCAGAGATGAAGCTAAAATGATCTTTATCATCAGCGATCATGGGGATAGGATAGCTACAAAACTCATGAACGAACTTGATCTTGGAGTCACATTTTTAGATGGAGAAGGTGCATACAGCAAAAAGGAGAAAAAAGTAATCCTATGTGTTATGCAGAAAAAAATAGCTCCCATGGCTGAAGAAATCATTAAAGAAGTGGATGGAAACGCATTTATGATTGTATCCAGTGCCAGCGAGATTTTTGGAGAGGGTTATAAAAATATTTATGCTGACAAACTGTAATCATAAATTGATTTAGAAAACTTTTACAAGGTGTCAAGAAAATTACTTGACACCAGTTATATCTTATAGTAAACTAAGCCAGGTGAGATTATGGAAAAAATTGTTGAACAGGGTATTTTATATGATTTTTACGGAGAACTCTTAACAGAACATCAGCGTAAAATATATGAGGCAGTAGTTTATAATGACTTGTCCTTAAGCGAGATAGCAGAGGAAGCCGGTATTAGCAGACAGGGAGTACATGATCTTATCAAAAGATGCAATATTATTTTACAGGACTGTGAAGACAAACTGCATCTGGTTGAGAAATTTGGCAAGACAAAAGAAAAAGTTATTAAAATCAGCCAATTAGCAAAAGCAGTAGACAAAGATGCAATGTCTCTGACCAAAGAAGCAACTGATAATTTAGAAAAAATCAGCCTGCTTGCTGCTGAAATCATAGAGGAGCTTTAATAGATGGCATTTGAAAGTTTAACGGACAAATTGCAGAATGTTTTTAAAAATTTAAGAAGTAAAGGCCGTTTGACTGAAGAAGATGTGAAAGCTGCATTAAAAGAAGTTAAAATGGCATTACTGGAAGCCGATGTTAGCTTTAAAGTCGTAAAACAGTTTATCAAAAGTGTAGAAGACAGAGCAATTGGATCCGACGTAATGAATGGACTTAATCCAGGACAGATGGTTATTAAGATCGTTAACGAGGAAATGGTAACCCTTATGGGTTCTGAGACCACGGAAATAGAATTCCAGCCTGGTAAATCAATTACAGTTGTTATGATGTGTGGTTTACAGGGTGCAGGTAAGACTACCACTACAGCAAAACTTGCAGGCAAGTTTAAGTCAAAAGGCAAAAAATCATTACTGGTTGCCTGCGATATATATCGTCCGGCTGCTATTAAACAGTTGCAGATAAACGGAGAAAAGCAAGGCGTGGAAGTTTTTTCCATGGGAGATAAAGAAAAACCTGTTGTGATTGCAAAAACCGCAATAGAATATGCAGAAAAAAATGGGTTTAATGTTGTTATTCTGGATACTGCAGGTCGCCTTCATATAGATGAAGACATGATGCAGGAATTGATTGATATAAAAAAGAAAATAAGTATTCATCAAACTATGCTGGTTGTAGATGCTATGACAGGCCAGGATGCAGTAAATGTAGCAAAAGAGTTTGATGAAAAAATTGGACTGGATGGAGTCATCTTAACTAAAATGGATGGCGATACCAGAGGTGGTGCAGCTCTTTCTGTAAAAGCAGTAACCGGTAAGCCTATCCTTTATGTGGCGAATGGTGAAAAACTTACAGATCTGGAACAGTTTTATCCGGATCGTATGGCAGGAAGAATATTAGGAATGGGTGATGTACTTTCTTTAATTGACAGAGTACAGGAAGCCAATCTTGATATGGATCAGGCAAAGGAAAAAGAAATGGCTGCCCGTATGAAAAAGGGTAAGTTTGACTTTGAAGATTACCTGGAATCCATGAAGCAGATGAAAAAAATGGGTGGTTTATCCTCCATTATGGGAATGCTTCCCGGTATGGGAGCAAAAATGGGTGACATTGAATCTATGGTAGACGAGAAACAGATGGCCCACATGGAAGCTGTAGTCTTAAGTATGACGAAAGCAGAAAGAACCAATCCCAAGCTTTTAAATCCCAGTCGTAAGCACAGAATTGCAAAAGGTGCAGGCGTGGATATTGCAGTTGTAAATCGTTTCATTAAACAATTTGAGCAATCACAGAAAATGATGAAACAGATGCCCCAGTTAATGGGTGGATACGGTGGTAAAAAAGGACGCGGGGGTTTCCCAGGCGGTAAATTTCCTTTTTGATAAAATTGTCTTTTAACAGGCAATGATAGACACAATCGAAACTTAAGGCTAATTGCCTAAAGTTTCGGAATTTAATTTATTCCATAATATAAAGAAAGCGTAATGCGGAGGTGAAATAACATGGCAGTTAAAATCAGATTAAGAAGAATGGGTCAGAAGAAAGCTCCTTTCTATAGAATCGTAGTAGCAGATTCCAGAACTTCTAGAGATGGAAAATGTATCGAAGAAATCGGAACATACGATCCTAACAAAAACCCAAGTGAGTTCAAAGTTGATGCTGAACTTGCAAAAAAATGGTTGGCAACAGGTGCACAGCCTACTGAAGTTGTTAGCAAGATTTTCAAAGCAGCAGGTATAGAGAAATAAGATTGTCTGCAAAGACAGCCAACTCATAATAAATCGTCTGCCTAAACCGGCAGGCGGCTTATAATAATCTCTGATATCATAGTATGACGGGAACTTGTCATAGCACTTTTTGGGAGGTGGATTATGAAGGAATTAGTAGAAGTAATCGCAAAAGCTCTTGTTGATAATCCAGATGAAGTTGTTGTAACAGAAACAGAAAACGGTAAGAATATTACCATCGAATTACACGTTGCTGCATCTGACATGGGTAAAGTAATCGGCAAGCAGGGCAGGATAGCGAAAGCAATTCGTTCTGTAGTAAAAGCCGCATCATCCAAAGACAATAAGAAAGTTGAAGTAGAAATCGTCTAAATTAAGTTGTCTGCAACGGCAGTCAACTCAATAAAAAAGGGACACTCACAAGAGTTGTCCTTTTTTTAACAAATGAAGTAGTTTGAGGATTCACTTGTCAGTGCAGGAGGAAGAGCAACATGATAGATAATTTTTTACAGGTTGGAGTTATAGCCACTACCCACGGGTTAAAAGGAGAAGTAAAGATATTCCCCACCACCAGTGATGTAAAAAGATTTGATAAATTAAAGTCAGCATTTATTGATACCGGAAAAGAGAAAATTCCTGTTGAAGTAGAAAGTGTAAAATACTTCAAACAGTTTGCTATATTAAAATTCAAGGAATTTAGTGATATTAATGAAGTGGAAAAATTTAAAAGCAACAGTTTGGTAGTTACCAGAGAAAATGCTGTTAAATTAAACAAGGATGAATATTTTATTGCAGATTTAATTGATATGAAAATAATAGATGAAGACAATAAGGAAATAGGAATTCTTGAGGATGTACTTGAAACCGGAGCAAATGATGTATATGTAATCAGAATGACAGACAAGCGGGAACTGTTGCTGCCGGCTATTAAACAGTGTATACTGGACGTAGATATTCCTGGCAATACCATGAAAATTCACATCTTAGAGGGCTTGCTGGATTAATATAGCGTTATATTATAAATGTTTATTATAAAGATAGGACAGGTATTTCATGAATTTTAAAGTACTGACTTTATTTCCGGAAATGATTCTTCAGGGGCTTGGTACCAGCATTATTGGAAAAGCCATAGAGAATGGTTTTATTTCCCTGAACGCAATAGATATAAGAGATTATACGTTAGACAGACATAAAAAAGTTGATGATTATCCCTATGGCGGCGGAGCGGGAATGCTGATGCAGGCACAACCTGTTTATGATGCCTATGTGGCGGCAATGAAAAATCTTACCAATGACAATAAAACCAGAGTTATTTTTGTGACTCCACAGGGAAAAACCTTTAATCAGTCAATGGCAAAAGAATTTGCAGAAGAAGAGAATTTGATTTTTCTTTGTGGACATTACGAAGGCATAGATGAAAGAGTACTGGAAGAAATCGTTACCGATTATGTTTCCATTGGAGATTATGTACTGACAGGCGGAGAACTGGCTTCCATGGTAATGATTGATTCTATATCAAGGCTGGTTCCAGGTGTTTTAAACAATGATGAATCTGCCCAGACCGAATCTTTTTCCAACAATCTGCTGGAGTACCCACAGTATTCCAGACCAGAAGAGTGGAGAGGAAAAAAAGTTCCAGAGATCCTTCTGAGTGGTCACCATGCTAATATTGAAAAGTGGAGACTCGAAAAGTCTATTGAAAAGACAAAATCCGTGAGACCGGATCTTTTTGAAAAGTATGATGCGCAGCAAAAAGAATTGCAACTACAGCTACAACTTGAAAAGCAGGAGAGAAAAAGATTACGAAAACTTGCTTTACAGGAATGTCAAACAGTGACCAGGACAGATTGATTTACAACAGTAAATAGCCTTACTGGAAACAAAATAGTAGCCTTAAAGGAAACAAAATAATGCTTGCATTTTGCAAGCTGTTATGTTAAAGTATCAATGTTGCGAAAAATGAGATGGTCCTCTGTTACAAGTTGTATTAAGAACATCCGTAAAAATAAGGAGGCACACAATGAGCGATATTATTAGAGAAATTGAAGCAGAACAGTTAAAAGAAAACGTATCACAATTTGAAGTTGGAGATACAGTTAAAGTTTATGGTAAGATTAAAGAAGGTAACCGCGAAAGAATCCAGGTTTTTGAAGGAACCGTTTTACAGAAACAGGGCGGAAGCACAAGAGCAACCTTTACAGTAAGAAAATCTTCTAATGGAATCGGCGTAGAAAAAACATGGCCTTTACATTCTCCTAACGTAGAAAAAGTAGAAGTTGTAAGAAAAGGTAAAGTAAGAAGAGCTAAATTAACCTACTTAAGAGACCGTATCGGTAAAAAAGCAAAAGTTAAAGATGCTTATTCATCTAAATAGTATTCTGAAGGGACAAGTACATTATGTATGTTGTCCCTTTTTATTTAAGTTGATGCTCTGCCTTTGCATATATACTTATAATAAGTTGGTTGCCTTTGGAGACAATCTTATTTAGTCATGACAATCCGGTTTTTTTCTGTTATGATATTACATGGAAAATATCATTGAAAAGAGGACTATATGGCAAAGCAAAAAGGATTGAGTTTTTATCGTAAAAAAAAGAAAATTAGTCCTGCTGTTATTAAAGAAATATTCAGCTGGCTCAGTGGAATAGGAATTGTTGTATTTCTTGCATTTGTAATTGTGTTTGCAGTTGGAATGAAAACAAGCGTAATTGGTGTATCTATGGAACCAGGCTTGTACAATGGGCAGGAAATACTGGTAGATAAATTTATATATTTGCTTTCAAATCCAAAAAGAGGAGATGTTGTAGTTTTTCTTCCAAATGGAAATGAAAACTCACATTATTATGTAAAAAGAGTAATTGCAGTACCAGGCGAAACTGTTCAGATTACAGATGGTAAACTCTATGTGGATGGAGTTTTATCAGAGTATGCAGAAAATTATGATAAAATTGCTGATGCTGGAATTGCTGAAAATGAAATTACTTTGAAAAAAGACGAATTTTTTGTTCTGGGAGATAATTGTAATGATAGTGAAGACAGCCGTTCAGGAAATATTGGAGCTGTAAGCCGTGATACAATAATTGGTAAGGCGTGGTTCCATATGGCCTGTGCAAATGAAGGCTTCGGATTTTTAAAAAAATGGAACTAATTGACGGAATCAACAAACGGAATCAACAAACGGAATCAACAAACGGAATCAACAAATGGAGAATAATAGATGAATTATCAATGGTACCCCGGCCACATGACAAAGGCCAAAAGAATGATGCAGGAGGACATAAAACTCATTGATCTAATTATAGAATTAGTGGATGCAAGAGTTCCTTTAAGCAGTAGAAATCCGGACATAGACCAACTTGGAATAAATAAAGCCAGAGTTATACTTCTGAATAAAGCAGATCTGGCAGATCCCCATTACAACCGGAAATGGATGGAATATTTTAAAGAAAAGGGTTTTCAGGTTGTAGAAATTAATTCCAAAACTGGAAATGGAATTAAATCTATTCAGGGAGCAGTACAGGAAGCCTGCAAGGAAAAAATTGAACGAAATATACGAAGAGGTATTATGAATCGCCCGGTAAGAGCCATGGTAGTAGGTATTCCAAATGTTGGAAAATCCACGTTTATTAATACTTTTGCAGGAAAAGCATGTACTAAGACGGGAAATAAACCAGGTGTAACCAAAGGAAAACAGTGGATAAGGTTAAATAAAACATTGGAACTTCTTGATACTCCAGGAATTTTATGGCCAAAATTTGACGATCAGGGAATAGGAATGCGTCTTGCTTTCATAGGATCTATTAATGATGACATCATAATTCTGGACGAGATGGCATTGGATCTCATAAAATTTCTAAAACAGTATTATCCCAAAAATATGGAAGAACGCTATGGTGAACTACCGGAAACTGAAAATGCTGCGGATATTCTTTTTGCTATTGCAAAAAGCCGCGGATGTTATTTAAAGGGTGAAGAACTGGATTATAAACGAGCTGCTTTTATTTTAATTGATGATTTCAGAAGTGGAAAATTAGGGAAAATGACTTTGGAATTTCCAGCGTCTAAGGGAGAATAAAGCGTGAAAATGAATAGAGTTTTGAAAGAAGTTTTAAGTACTACATTATATTTGCTGGGAGTTCTTGTATTAACCTATTTATTGATACACTATGTTGGACAGAGGACCCAGGTAAAAGGAAGCAGTATGGAACCTACCCTTAGCAATGCTGACAATCTGATTGTGGATAAGCTGAGTTATCGTTTCAGCGATCCCAAACGGTTTGATATTATTGTATTTCCATATCTTTATACGCCAGATACCTATTATATTAAGAGAATTATTGGACTGCCGGGAGAAACGGTGCAAATCGACGGGGCAGGAAATATTTATATTAATGGAGAACTTCTTCAGGAAAACTATGGTGCGGAAGTAATCGATAATCCGGGTCTTGCTTCTGATCCTATTACGCTTGGAGCCGATGAATATTTTGTGCTCGGCGATAATCGAAATCACAGTGAAGACAGCCGTTTTCCCGATGTTGCAAATATTAAAAAAGAAAATATTATTGGTCGGGCATTTGTAAGATTATGGCCATTAACAAAATTTGGACTCTTAAAACATCAGCAATAGGTTGAGGCAGATTGGAGAATTTTTATGGAAATTAAAATTTCAGACATAAAAAATCAGTTTAAAAATGCAGAGTTAGAAAATTTGCCTGTATTAATAAATGCTTATGGTGATGATTTGAGAAACAGTGTAGTTTCAGAAGTTGAAAAAGCACAAAAGAGAATTCTTGCTTTTGAAAAAGAATTAAAACGAACAGAAGTAATGAAGACTTATGAAAAAAAATATGAAGCCTTTGGTTATATCTGTGGTATAGATGAAGTGGGCAGAGGCCCACTTGCAGGTCCTGTGGTGGCGGGAGCAGTAATTCTGCCAACTAATTGTAAACTCCTGCATTTAAATGATTCAAAACAGCTTTCTGAGAAAAAAAGAGAAGAACTTTATGACCAGATTATGGAATATGCAGTAGCTACAGGACTTGGATTTGTTTCACCGGAACGTATTGATGAAATAAATATTTTACAGGCTACTTACGAAGCTATGCGTCAGGCTATTCAGAATCTCTCAGTAAAACCCGATATATTATTAAATGATGCAGTAACGATTCCAAAGGTTGATATTAAACAGGTTCCTATTATAAAGGGGGATGCAAAAAGTGTTTCTATTGCAGCGGCAAGTATCATTGCTAAAGTAACGAGAGACAGGCTTATGGTTCAGTATGACAGCCTTATGCCGGAGTACGGTTTTGCATCCAACAAAGGATATGGTTCAGCACAGCATATCGATACTTTAAAAATGATAGGTCCTTCACCCATTCACAGAAGAAGCTTTATAAAAAATTTTTTCTGAGAAACCGGCACTGCATAGATTATGAAAAACATTTAAATTAAATGTTTTTTAATATGGAAATGACTGCAACTGCAGCCGATTCATTGATAAAATAGGTAGGTGACGCCATGAATATAAGTTTGTCTGATAAAGTCAGCAGTACCAGCCGAGACAGTTCTGTAAGTTCTGATTCTGCTAACAGCAATTCTAAAGTTATTTCAGCTGCTTCTTTAAAACAGGGGCAGACTGTTTCGGGAGAAATAATTTCCACAAACGGCAGGGAAATACAGATTGCCATTGATAAAAATACTATTCTTAATGCTTTACTGGACAACAATATGAGTTTTTCTGTTGGACAGTCAGTAACTTTTGAAGTCAAAAGCAGTTCCAGTGAATTGCTATCTTTAAGCCCCCTCTTTGAAAATCTTTCCAACGACCCCAATATTTTAAAAGCTTTAGCTCAGGCAGGGCTTCCAGTTAATCA
>Ga0302296_1002914_pt1 | contig 11237 bp, 11 predicted proteins | sample III_Fen_N3_1_FD_194546 | JGI IMG/M metagenome (GOLD analysis project Ga0302296, IMG submission 194546) | Peat permafrost microbial communities from Stordalen Mire near Abisko, Sweden - III_Fen_N3_1 | ecosystem: Environmental > Terrestrial > Soil > Wetlands > Permafrost | place: Sweden: Abisko... | reverse complement strand
CTTCAACCACGTCAAGATTTGGTAGAGGCTCAGGCAGAAGAAGGAATTGGCATAACACAAGATTATCTGGCAAATTATGAAGAGATAACAAAACAATTAAATGGGGATGATATGGCGGGAACCGGAATATATTAAAGAAGAATCTATTTTTTTATACTATTCAGGGATTAAAACGAAAAAGAAATTGAGAATTAGATAAAATTTTAATTAATCACTAAATCAAGACACAATGAAAATCATTATTAAGACATTATTTATTTTGTGTTTTTTTGTAACAGGAAAAACTTTCGGACAGGACTTCGTTTACACCCCTAAAAATCCGGCTTTTGGTGGAAATCCATACAATTACAGCTGGCTATTGAGTTCAGCACAAGCACAAAATGAACTAAAAACTACAAGTGCATCCAGTGCTTATAGTTCCTCTAGCTCAGATCCGTTAAAAAGTTTTACAGAAAGCTTGAATCAACAGATCTTAAGTCAGCTCTCACGGCAGATTGTGGCCAAACAATTTGGTGAAAATGCATTGAGTGCAGGAACGTATGTATTGGGTGATTATCAGATAGATATTACAAATCAATCTGCAGGATTAAACATAAGTATCCTGGATAATAAATCGGGTAGCTCAACCACCGTTACAGTTCCTTATTTTTAATAATCCTATTACAAAAATTAAGCATCATGTTACAGAAAAATATTCTGTTAAGGGTACTTTGCCTGTTCGTATTTTCGGTTTTGGTGGCAGGTTGTGGTACGTATATGCGCCAACCGTTGCAACCCCGAAGAGCAGTTCTTGGACAAGAGTCACCTGCTAAAAAGATACTTTTGGAACTGCCAAAGCCACAGGAGAAAATTGTGACTGCAGTTTACAAATTTCGGGACCAGACAGGACAATATAAACCTTCGGAAACCGGTGCTAACTGGTCGACCGCAGTCACTCAGGGAGCAACCACTATATTAATCCGTGTTTTGGAAGAATCGGGTTGGTTCATTCCGATTGAACGAGAAAATATGGCGAATTTGCTGAATGAAAGAAAGATTATCCGAACAAGTCGTTCTCAGTATGAAGGTAAAGATCAAAATAGTGAATCCATGTTACCACCACTTTTATTTGCAGGGGTTATTCTTGAAGGAGGTATAATTTCTTACGAATCAAATATATTGACGGGAGGTGCCGGTGTGAGGTATTTCGGAGCAGATTTATCAGGTCAATACAGGGAGGATAGAATAAGTATTTACATTCGTGCGGTATCAACAGCGAATGGCAAGGTTTTAAAAACTGTTTATACCACAAAGTCTATTCTGTCACAGGAAGTGTCAGTAGGATTATTCAGGTATGTTCAACCTCAAAAGATCCTGGAAGCAGAAACAGGCTTTACGTATAATGAGCCGACAGAAATTTGTGTTACTGAAGCCATAGAAAAGGCTGTTGAAAGCCTTATTATCGAAGGAGTGAAAGATAAACTGTGGTCACTTCAGAATCCGGCAGATACTGCTTCTGTGGCATTTAAAAAATACAGGGATGAGAAGCGGATTAACTATGAATCGGATAACGCATTGGGACGGCGATTGGATATGAATAATAGGGGAAGAGTAACTTTAGGCTTTAATGTGGGTACAAATAAGTATTCGGGTGACTTTTCAGGCAGTGCACTCAGGTATAAATCTTCAATTTTAGTCGGCACAGCAATTACTTCTCATTTAAATATTGATTGTGAGTTAGGATACCGTGGATTAAATGTACAGAAAAAAGTAGATGATTACTCTTTTACCGGTGATCTTTCTCTACGTTATGTTTTTCTACCATATGAAAAGTTAACCCCTTTTTGCAGTGCTGGGGGAGGATATGATTTAAATGCAAGCGGTGTTGGTTTGTCCGGTACTAAATACCTACCTAAACTAAATGGTACATTTGGACTTGAATATATGATGAATAATAAACTGGGATTGTCAGTTTCATCGGGATTAAATTATTACTTAAATGACAACTTTGATGGAACCAAGGCAGGTAATTATAACGATTTGAGTTGGGGTATTTCCTTTGGAGTTAAATACTATTTAATAAAAACGAAACACAAATAATTTACAAATTATGAAGAAATACATTTATATTATAAGCCTGCTTTTTATAGCAACATTTATATCCTGTGAATCGGATAAAGTAGATATACTATTTTACGGATCTATAGATGGCACAGTATTAGACTCCGAAACATATTTACCCATTCAGGGAGCTCTTATTACAACTACTCCGGCAAGTATTGCGGTACTAACAGATGCAAATGGTAAATTTACAATTCCGAAGGTAAAAGAAGGAGATGTTGCCGTTAATATCAAAAAAAAGGATTATCTGAGTAATTCTCTGACTGTTGCTATCTTCAAAAGCGAAAACACTCTTATGGATTTTCTGATTTTCAAAGATAATACTAACATTGGAACTGTATCCATTTATGACCCGGTTCCGGGAAATGGTGCTGTTGATCAACCATTGGCTATGACATTGAAATGGAAAACAGAAGGAAATAAGGCAAGTACTGTATTGACCTATGATATTTATATTTTTGAGTCCAATTCAACTGTTCAGCAATTATTGGGGGAAAATGTTGCACTTCAGGAAGTAACAACAAGCGGACTAAAATATTCAACCACTTATTATTGGTATGTAGTAGCTAAGTATGAAGGGAATAAAGTGGCTTTCAGTCCAACCTGGACTTTTAAAACACTGGCTAATTAGAACTGAATTTTAAAGAAATTATTAATGATTTCCAAAAAGAGAGTTTCTTGTTTAACAAGAAACTCTCTTTTTATAAAATAATAATAAGTCAAATCAGGAAAAGAAAAAAATGAATATCTTTAATCGCATCCTTTTTCGAAATCACAACGCTCATCTGAAGTCTCAAATTCAATAGTAGCATGCTGAATACCTTTCTGTTTTAATGAATTCCGTATTTTTCCTTTTAACTCTGTTATTTTGTTTATCTCCAGTAATTTATTCATAACTACATGAACTGTAAGAATATTATAGTTCCCATCTACTGACCATACATGTAAATCATGAATGTCTTCTATCCCTTTAAATTGTTTAAGTTGCTCTGATATTTCGTCTATATTAATATCAACAGGTATTCCCTGTAAAATAATATGTAGAGTCTGTTTGATGTTTTTATATACATTCAACAGAACAAAGAGTGCAATTCCAACAGATAATATCGGATCAATAAACGGTACATTGAAAAAATAAATTAAAACAGCCCCTATCAGAATAGCAACCCAACTTAATACATCTTCAAGAAAATGAAGTGATACTACTTTTTCATTTAATGAACTTCCTTTCTTTAGTCTGAAGAAGGCCAACCCATTCACTAAAACACCCACAATTGCAAGGAAAAACATACCGACAGCCTGAGTTTTCTCAGGATGAAAAATGCGTGGGATAGCTTCAGTCAAAATGAAAATACTGCCTACTATCAAAACAATTGAATTGATAATTGCACCAAGCAGCGAAAATCGCTTATACCCATAAGAATAGGAACTGTCACTACCTTTATTGGCTACTTTTTGAAAGTACCAAGCCAGTCCAAGTGAGAGGCAATCACCTAAATCGTGCACTGCATCTGAAAGAATAGCCATACTGTTCGTAAAGAAACCTCCGGCAATTTCTAACAGGGTGAAGAATAAATTCAGAAAAAAAGCAACTTTTATATTTTTTACATCCTCGTGATGATGTTCATGTGCCATAATTTTATATTTATGAATCAAACAATTTAAGTCATAAACAGTTTGATTCTTATTTCAGTTTAAAACAATAAGTTCATAGTGAATTAAAACAAATTCTTTTGAGTCTGCATTGCTTTTATTTTTTGAACCATTCAATCAATGGTGTTTCATATCCTGCACCTTGCATATAATTATAAGTAGCCAGATTAAGTCCCTTTCCATAATACTCAAGATCAATCTCATTTTCTGTAGAGAATGGTATTTCATTATTGGCAAAACTTCCTGGAGTTTGTTTTATACGTTTTGCACCGACACATTCCGGATCATGTCCGGAAGGGCTATGAACAGTCATGGCATAGCGATGCCAGAATGCCGATTGTATTAGTCCATCAGCAAATAAATTACGAACAACTTCAAGTGAATCGATTGTTTCCTGAGCAGTCTCAGTGGGGAAGCCGTACATTAGGTAAGCATGTGACATTATTCCTGCGTTTGCAAAGTTTTTCATACTCTCGCGGGCAGTCTCAATGGTAATTCCCTTATTTATAAGTTCCAAAATTCTGGGTGAAGCAACTTCCAAACCTCCTGAAATAGCTATACAGCCTGATTGTGCCATTAAATAACATAGTTCGGGAGTAAATGATTTTTCAAACCTGACATTGGTCCAATAACTTATTATAAGTTTACGTTTTAGAATTTCTTCAGCCAGCTTTCGCAACAAAACAGGAGGTGCAGCTTCATCCACGAAATGGAAGCCGGATTGTCCGGTTTGTTTCATAATAATCTCCATCTGGTTTACGATTGATTCAATGGAAGATGTTTCATACCGGTGGATATAATCCAATCTACCATCACAAAAAGTACATTTTCCCCAATAACATCCATGAGCTAACATCATTTTATTCCAGCGTCCATTGCTCCACAGTGCGTGCATTGGGTTTGTCAGTTCAATCAGATTAATGTAATTATTTTCACAAAGGCCTTCATAATCAGGTGCTCCAATTTCTGAGAAAGGTATGTTTTCAGCGCTGTCAAAGTTGGAACGGATAATTTCTCCGTTTAAAGAAAGTGATAAAGTACGAATAAGTTCTCCACCGGTAAGTAATCTCATTAACGGTAATTCTCCATCGTCAAAAAGAATATAATCGATGATATTGAAAATGGCAGGATCTGTGAGGCTTCTTAATTCAGTATTTACATATCCTCCTCCCATACATGTTTTTATTAAAGGATGCTCTTTTTTAAGCCATTGAGCACAACGTAAGGCACTATACAGATTCCCGGGGAACGGAATTGTGAATCCAATCATTTCGGGGTTACATTCTCTTATTTTCTCTTCAAAAATGTCCAGCATAAGTTTATCTATCAGTGATAATGGCTTATTCAGTTCATTCTTAAGAGGACTATATTCAGGTAAACGCAGGCATAAGTATTCGGCATACCGGATTAATTCAAAGTGAGGATCGATAGTTTGCTGAATAAAATCACATAGATCTTTCAAATAAATAGTACACAAATGAATTGCACGGTCATGGTTGCCAATAATTCCAAAACCCCATTCCAGGTCTTCATCTGTTGGAAGCCGTTTACTTTGTGGCCAAAAAGCAAGATCGCTGAAACGTTGTGCCAGGTTGCTGTCCCTGCCACTAAGAAATCGCATAACAGGTTCTATTGCTTTAATATAGAAATCAGACTGTTGAAGAATATTTTTATTTACTTTGGAAAGTTTGGCTGTTGAAGCTGCTTTTTGAAAAATAACTTCAAGTTGCATGGAGGTGAACAAGTGCTGAATGAGTTCGATACTTAAATCCATTTGTTCTACTTCTATTCCTTGTTTGCGTAAGAAACCCAACAATTGACAAGTAGCAGGATAAGGAGTATTAAGCTGGGTAAGTGGGGGTGTGACAAGCAGAATTTTCATTCGAAGTTATTTTCTGCAAATTTACTTATTTTTTTGGAAATTGAAACCATGTGTATAGTATCACAAAGAAGTCGAAGAGTGTGATTATTGATAAATATTTGTTATTCATTTACTTTACACACTTGCATCTTCTTTTCACATCAAAAAGAGCTTAATGTTTGCTGATTAAAGGAGTTAGTCAATGTCAGTTATCTTGAGTCTTTTCATTTAGTTGGTAAATGAATTGAATATCCGTGACTCTATTTGTTGAATCCTTGTATTTTTAGTACTTTTGTCTTCTTATTTAGAAGTATCAGACTTTAAAATTGTACTTAATCCAAAACTTGAATTCATAACGTGATTGAAATTATTCCTGCTATCGATTTGATTGATGGTAAATGTGTTCGCCTGTCGCAGGGTGATTATGCTCAGAAAACAGTATATAATGAAAATCCACTCGAAGTAGCGAAGATGTTTGCAGATGCAGGTATTCACCGTTTACATTTGGTAGATTTGGATGGAGCTAAAGCACACCACATTGTGAACCATAAAGTACTGGAAAAAATTACAGGCTCAACTGATTTGATAGTTGATTTTGGTGGAGGATTGAAATCGGATGAAGACTTGCGTATTGCCTTTGAATGTGGGGCAAGCATGGTAACCGGTGGAAGCATTGCTGTGAAAGATCCGGATATTTTCACCTCCTGGATAACAAAATTTAGTGGATCGAAAATAATACTCGGAGCTGATGTGAAAGATGAGAAAATTGCTGTTGGAGGATGGTTGGAAACAACAGAACTTGACTTATTGCCATTTATTGAAAATTATATGAAGCTGGGTATCAATAAAGTGATATGTACCGATATAAGCAAAGATGGCATGTTGCAGGGTACTGCAATAGATCTCTATAAAAAGATGCTGGCTTCGCAACCAAATTTGTATATTATTGCCAGTGGGGGTGTTAGTTCAATCAAAGATGTTGAGCTTTTACATGAAAGTTCCATTCCCGCCGTTATTATAGGGAAAGCAATTTACGAAGGAAAAATAAAATTGAAGGAATTAACCCATTTAATTCTGAATAATTAAAAATTTAAAAACGATATTCGATATTTCACAATTTGAACTTATATTTGTCACTTAGAACTTAAAACACAACGTAATTATGCTTAAAGAAATTTTATCCGTTACAGGGAAACCAGGACTTTTCAAACTTGTCTCACAAGGTAAAAACATGTTGATTGTTGAATCATTAATCGACGGAAAAAGAATCCCGGCTTATACAAAAGATAAAGTAGTGTCATTAGGTGATATTGCAATTTTCACTGAAAATGCAGAAGTCCCACTTGGACAGGTGCTAGAAAGTGTCAAAGCAAAAGAAAATGGCGGAATATGCTCTATTGATCCAAAAGCCGATAATGATAAACTTCGCAAATATATGATAGAAGTTCTTCCTGAATATGATCGTGACAGGGTTTATCCGAGTGATATCCGCAAAATGATTGCCTGGTATAACTTGTTGATTAATGCTAAAATTACTGATTTTGTTGAAGAAACAAAAGAAGAATCATCTCAGGAAGCAGTCATTGCAGACTAAATTAATATACTGAATATCTGATAAGTATGAATGTAAGATCGATTTGTGAACTCATTGAAGAAGTGGCTCCGTTGTCTTTGCAGGAAAGCTATGATAATGCAGGGCTTCTGGTCGGAGACTCACAAATGGAAATTAATTCAATTCTGATAAGCATTGATATTACGGAAGAGGTTGTTGAGGAGGCCATCTGCAAGGATTGCAATATGATAGTTTCCCATCATCCACTTATATTCAGTGGCCTAAAGCGGTTGACTGGTCAAAATGAAGTGCAACGTTGTGTAGTGAAAGCTATTAAAAACAATATTGCTATTTATGCTGCCCACACTAATTTGGACAACGTGTTGGCTGGAGTAAGCGGTAAAATGGCTGAAAAGATTGGAATGAAAAACATTCAAATTCTCCAACCTAAACAAAATGCATTGCTTAAAATGGTTACGTATGTACCTCAACAGTATTCCAATGGTATTCGGCAAGCATTATTCGAAGCAGGAGCAGGGCAGATTGGAAACTATGATTCGTGCAGTTATAATGCCGAAGGTACAGGTACATTCAGGGCAAATGAAAATGCCAGACCTTTTGTAGGCAATATAGATGAAATCCATTCTGAACCAGAAGTAAGGATTGAAGTTATATTACCGGATTATCTAAAATATCATGTACTTGAAGCTATGCTAAAAGTACATCCCTATGAAGAACCAGCTTATGATTTTATTCTATTGCAAAATTCATGGAATCAAGTAGGAGCGGGGGTTGTAGGAGAACTGGAAGAAGCGGAAGACGAACTTAAGTTTCTAACACGTATTAAAGCTATCTTCCATAATCCAACCATTAAGCATACCAGCTTATTAGGAAAAAAAATAAAACGGGTTGCTTTATGTGGTGGCTCGGGAAGTGCATTTTTGCCTGATGCCATAAACACTAAAGCAGACGTCTATATATCAGGTGATTTTAAGTATCACGAATTCTTTGACGCTGAAAAGCGTATATTGATTGCCGATATAGGACATTATGAAAGTGAACAGTTCACAAAAGAGATTTTTTTTGATATAATTACAAAAAAAATGCCTACATTTGCAGTCCAAATTTCAGACAGTAAAACCAACCCCATAAACTATTTGTAATCAATATGGCTACAGAATTAAAAGCAGAAAAAGAAATCACCGTAGAGGAAAAACTAAAAGCACTCTATGAGCTTCAAAAAGCGGTTTCTAAAATAGATGAAATAAAGATTTTGCGTGGAGAACTACCTTTAGAAGTTCAGGATTTAGAAGACGAAATTATCGGCTTAAATACCCGTATGGAAAATTTCGAAACAGAAATTGCAGAGATAGTTGCTACGATTGCAAGTCGAAAAATTGAGATTGAAGAATCCAAAATTAAAATTGCAAAATACAAAGAGCAACAAGATAATGTACGCAACAATCGTGAATACGACAATCTCTCAAAAGAAATAGAATTTCAAAGTTTAGAAATAGAACTTAGTGAAAAACGAATTCGTGAATTTACAGCCGGTCTTGAAACAAAACAAGTTGATCAAAAAACCACTGCTGAACAATTAACTGAACGTAAGCTCGACCTGGATCTAAAGAAAGGGGAACTAAATGAAATCGTTTCTGAAACTAAACAAGAAGAAGAAAAATTACGCGAACATGCTAAGGAAATTGAATCTTTGATTGAACCAAGGTTGGTCACAGCATTTAAACGTATTCGTAAGAATGCCCGCAATGGGTTAGCAGTAGTATATGTTCAACGTGATGCTTGTGGAGGTTGCTTTAACAAGATTCCGGCACAACGTCAATTAGACATTCGTCTTCGTAAGAAAATTATCGTTTGCGAATATTGCGGACGAATATTAGTCGATCAGGAGTTGGCAGGAGTAGCTCCGGCAATAGAAGAGTAAGACATTTAATTTTATATATAAAAAGAGTTCGAATCTATTTCGGGCTCTTTTTTTTTGTCTCTAAATGTAGTAAACCTGTGTATATCCCGGGACAGGTTTAAATATCAAATTCTCAGTGGCCAAATATATATATAACGAATTGATTAATAGTTGTATATGGCTTGTTTCTGCATTCCACTTTCCTTCTCTTTTAAGTTTTATGGCCTAAATGTATCATTTGATTGGACAAATCATTCAATTTACCATAAAATATGGTTCTCATCGTGATAATCATGTTTGACTTTTAAAGACATAAGATGTGAACAATTATGTGGGTATTTTGGAAAGTGATAGTTTTGCAGTTATCATCCCAAATATTCTGACATTACAAATAGACTACTTCACATATGTAATAAAACACATTATTCACAAAAATAATCAACCACCTTACAAAAGTATTTATAAAATTCTATATGTAAAATCACATATGTGTTTCATATAGTTATACATTTGTATTGTTTATTACAATTGGAATCAGAACATTGTGAATTCATATTAATATATTATTAAACTGCATTTAAACAATTTATAATCAGATATATAATGTACATATTTAAAATATCTATTTAGATAAATATTTACAATAGTACAATAATGGCATATATGGAGTATAATAGTCATATGTCTTCATATATATGACTGATTATGATATAATTTATATATATATATATGCTATACACATTTAATTAATAAAACTGTTTAAATATTGCTTGTATATGCTTATACCATAGAATTTAAATTTATGTATCCTTGTAAACATTCCCATTTGCTATTTATCACAAATGTAAATATACAAATGTATCAATACACAAATGTAATTGATTTGCATATGTGAATCGATTCACATATCTTTGTAAAGTAAATCGAAATGTACACTTCACATAAATACCGTGAATTATGGACGAAAAAGAACGAATTGAAAAGATTATGTTGAAGGAAGAAATGAATTCAGCAATTTTTGCAGCCGAAATCGGCATCCAGGGTTCTACACTCTCCCACATCCTAAATGGCAGAAATAATCCAAGCCTCGATGTGTTGAAGAAAATCCTGAACAGGTTCCGTACAGTGAGCTCAGACTGGCTTATTCTGGGGGTTGGATCGATGTATCGTGTAGAAAAGCAATCTCAGGCGCCCACTTTATTCGATTCTTTGGATGAAAACACCTCTAAATCAGGTATTTTAGAGCCTGATTTAGTTGAAAAAAACATACCAGCTTCGGCATTCAACCAGCAAAAAACAATGCCTCTTCAGGAGGGACCTGTACAAACTTCGTCAGAAACACCCCATTCTGCATTTATACCCTTAATTGAGCAATCTTCGAAAGAGGTTAGAAAAATTATAGTTTATTATACCGATAATACATTTCAGGAATTTCAATCGAATTGATTAATTGTCTTAATTAGATATACGAATTTTAAGTTTTAAGTCTAAGGTGTAAGTTGTCGTGGTAAGACTTTTATGTGTGAAACTTAAAATGGCACTATAAGCCTAAAAAATGCCTGATACATAAACCGGTGATCGCTGATTTTGATGCTATACGGTTTGATTACACACTGATTAACCCCAAAACTATCGTTTAAATTGATTTTAGGACTTATTTAAGCGATTTAAAGTACGGAAAGCATATATTTGTCAAAGCCGGGATTATTTTGTAATTTTGCAGGTAATAAACTCTGTATTTCAATCCCCGTATCAATTACATCAATACCTTGATACATTAAACATTACTATCGATGAAGAAATACATGCTTGACTTAATACTGAAAGAAAACAGAGTATTAAGCGATCAATATAATCTGCTGATTCTTACCTCTGATGGGAAATTGCCGGATATACTTCCGGGTCAGTTTGCCGAAGTGCGGGTTGATGGATCACCTTCTACCTTTCTTAGACGCCCGATATCCATTCATTACGTTGATTATAAGTTAAATGAACTTTGGTTGTTGATTCAAATAAAGGGAGATGGTACTAAAAGACTGGCAACTATGAAAGCCAGTGAACGCCTTAATTTGCTCTTTCCGCTCGGAAATAGCTTTAATGAACCTTCTGACATGGATGCCAATGTGCTTTTGGTAGGTGGTGGTTGTGGC
>Ga0302296_1002913_pt1 | contig 11240 bp, 10 predicted proteins | sample III_Fen_N3_1_FD_194546 | JGI IMG/M metagenome (GOLD analysis project Ga0302296, IMG submission 194546) | Peat permafrost microbial communities from Stordalen Mire near Abisko, Sweden - III_Fen_N3_1 | ecosystem: Environmental > Terrestrial > Soil > Wetlands > Permafrost | place: Sweden: Abisko... | reverse complement strand
TATGTCAACTACTGAACTAAAACAAGGTCATCCAAAAGGACTATACTTTGTTTTCGCTACCGGAATGTCTGAACGATTCAGTTATTACGGAATGCGTGCGCTTTTCACTCTTTACCTCATCAAAGCATTGATGATGGATAAGCAACTTGCTTCCACCATTTATGGAAATTACACCGGACTGGTATACCTCACTCCACTGATTGGCGGATATGTAGCCGATCATTTCTGGGGAATGCGACGTTCTATCTTTTGGGGAGCTGTCATGATGGTGCTGGGGCAGGTATTTATGTTTATCAGTGCCTTAAATTACCAGAGTGGTGAAATAGCACGATGGCTCATGTATGGTGGGTTGGCATTGCTTATCTTTGGAAATGGATTTTTTAAACCGAATATAACTGCCATTGTTGGTCAATTATATGAGCCCGGGGATAAACGACTGGATTCAGCATTCACCATTTTTTATATGGGGATCAATGTAGGGGCATTTATTGCACCATTGCTCTGCGGGTTTGTAGGAGATACCGGTAATCCGATGGATTTTAAATGGGGATTCCTGGCAGCTGCACTGAGCATGGTGTGCAGTTTAATACTGTTTGTGGGATGGAAAAACAAATACCTGATAAGCCCCAACGGGGAACAACTGGGAGTGATCGCTGCCGGTAAGGTAGAGGCGCATAAATCGGAAAAAGAGATAGCCCCTGCCAAAAGCAAACAACAAAACCTGGTTGCATTCGTGAAATGGGCTGTAGGTACAATCATACTTTATTCTGTATTCCATTATGGATTTGAGTTCGATTTAATTGGTGCTGTCATCTTCTCCTTGTGTATCATTATTCCTGCCTATGTGATATCGGACAGCTCGCTGACTAAAATTGAACGGCAACGAGTCTGGGTGATTTATATCATTGCTTTCTTTGTGATCTTCTTCTGGTCGGCATTCGAACAGGCCGGTGCATCACTGACTTTCTTTGCTGATGAGCAAACCGACAGGAATATACTTGGTTGGGTTATGCCGGCAAGTTGGTTCCAATCGTTCAACCCTGTATTTGTAGTTCTTTTTGCACCGCTTCTTTCCATGTTGTGGACGAAGTTAGGGCGTAAGAACCTGGACCCGGCTTCACCGATCAAACAAGCCATGGGATTGTTTTTACTGGCACTGGGTTACCTGGTCATTGCGTTGGGTGTAAAAGATGCAGCTCCGGGCATGAAAGTAAGTATCCTTTGGCTGACGAGCTTGTATTTTATCCATTCCATGGGTGAATTAATGCTTTCTCCTATCGGGTTATCTATGGTTAATAAACTTGCTCCCATGCGTTTTGCTTCCTTGCTGATGGGTGTGTGGTATATGTCGAATGCCACTGCCAATAAATTTGCAGGAATGCTCAGTGGATATTATCCGGAAGCCGGCAGAACAAAAGTATTGATGGGCTATCATATCACCACATTGTATGACTTCTTTATGTTCTTTGTTATCATGTCGGGGGTTGCTGCCATTATTCTCTTCGGACTTTCCAAGTGGTTGCAGAAGCTGATGAACGGAGTTAAATAATTCATAATTCATAATTCATAATGCATATAATTAGAATCCTTTGTCGAAATACGGCAGGGGATTTTTTTATGAGTAAGTGCTAAAACTTATGAAACAATAAGAATAAAGTTCCTTCCGAATTCGGCTGATAAATTTATACTATGGATAGATTGTTGTGCATGAAAACTCTTAGTCTGTTGATTTTTCAGTACAATTGATGGTTGACTTATTTCTGTTTTGTAAATTTATTAAAAAGTTACTCAAATGATTGTTGTTGTTAAAAAGGTTTTGTATTTTTGAAGGCTGGAATAATTCGTGTCGCAAATGACTGATTCTGTAGAGGATATGACCCATGATCTGTTGCTGATACAAGCCGGTATAATTTAAATAAGTCCATTTAAAAAGGTATATCTGGACATTCTTAACCAATCTAAAAAATAATATGAAGACTTTTCTAACATGCATGCTTATTTTGATCACACTCCAGGCAATGTCGCAGGATTTATTTGATGCATACAATAAGAAGAATTTACAACAGATTGAAGCAATATTGAAGAACGGGGCTGATCCGGATCAATTAAATAAAGCAGGTGTCACTTTGATGTATGTAGCCGCGGGTGATAACAATGTAGAAGTCGGGAAAATACTAATAAAATATGGCGGGCATGTAGACTTTCGCGTGAGAAATAGTGATGCGACACCTATTCTTTTTGCTTGTCAGGAGAATTCATTTGAGTTTGTTAAATTTATTGTTGAGAATGGTGGAAACTTGAATAGAAAGTTTAAAGATGCTGGAAATCAAACGCCAATTAGATTCGCGTGTAAAACAGGATCAATTCCTTTGGTTTCATTCCTGCTCGAGAAAGGAGCAAACATAGAAGATACTCCCGATGACCAGATTACCCCTATAGTACAAGCAGCAAGAAGTAATCATTATGACCTGGTGAAATTTTTAATTGAAAAGAAAGCTGATGTAAATGCATACGCCTCGGGACATGACAAAGAATGCGCCATAAATCAAGCCATCCTGAATAAGAATTCTGATATTGTTGAACTTCTGTTGCAAAATGGTGCGTTGGTTACATTTACCGATGAAAAAGGAAACTCAACTCTTAAACTCGCAAAGAAAAGCAGAAACAAGAAAATCATTGAATTGATTGAAGCAAAAATGAAATAAACAAGCCTGCCTGGATTTGTAAACCTGTCCGGACAACATAAGATGAATCAATATATCGTGCTTGCTCAGTCAGGTCTATCTGGAAATTTAATAATACGATTTTCGAGAACTAATGATAATTATAAATTTTAGAAATCTAACGTATGCAAACAAAATTGATTATTCTGTTTGCATGGACAATTTTGTCATAGATTACCTTTGCACAAATAAAAGAAACTGAACCCGCTCAAAAGGCATAAAATTACACGTATCAATGGGATGTAAAAATTCATTTTAATCTGTCTGAATTAAATTCTGAGGCGATTCAAATAGGGTTGCTGGATTTTGGCCGTGCTGAAAAATTTATGCAAAAGTTTAATATGACCTATTTAACGGAACAGTTGAAAAAGACAAGTGATGAAAAGGGAAAAACATTAAAAACGAATATCGCTGTCAAAGTATCCTGGGACCACTTATTCGCTGGCGTCAAAGGAAGTGAACTTTATTTATTGACAAAAGATGTATTTGTGCTAAGCACTGTGGCAGATAATACGAAGCCAAAAACAAAAATGTGGTAGGTCTCAAAAATGTTTTATTTAGACAACAAGCCTTATTGTTACATCATTCCTCTCGAACTGGAAAATGGAACCAAACTGGAGTATACATTAAACTCAACGAATCTCACTTCGCTGATTGATATGTATAATAAGATAAAAATATAAACTTTTCTTATTCAGGGATAGAGGACAAAACGAACTGATATGAAAAAACAAAGGGGATAAAGTGAACAAAACTTTTATCCCCTTTGTTTTTTTTTATACTTCTACTTCCAGGTATCTGACAGGTAATTACAGCAGGCGCTGTGCTTTCAGGCGTGGGAGATTGAGGAATAGTCATAAATTAGTTGGTAATACTAATAAACTATATGAATATGAGAAAACTAATTGTCCTATCGTTCATTACACTCGACGGTGTCATTCAGGCACCTGGTGGCCCGGAGGAAGATACTTCAGACGGTTTCATTTATGGGGGCTGGACGGCACCATATCAGGACGAAGCTTCAGGTAAGTTCATGGAGAAACTGCTTAAACCTGCCGATCTGCTGTTGGGCAGAAAGACCTATGGTATTTTTGCCGCCTACTGGCCGTTGCATGAAGATGTATGGCCTGGTATCAGTGATGTCACTAAATACGTCGTTTCAAGAACCCTGAAAAAGTCAGACCTGATAGCTATCGGGTGGAAAAATTCAGTACTCCTCGAAAGTCTGGCAGATATCAAAGAACTCAAAAAATCAGAAGGTTCTGACATTAAAATTTGGGGCAGCAGTAACCTGATCCAGTCGTTGCTTCAGAATGATTTAGTGGACGAATTATGGCTTTTAATAAATCCGTTGACTCTTGGAAAAGGGAAAAAATTGTTTGACAATGGCACGATTGCGGCGGCTTTTAAATTAGCAGAGAGTACTGTTACGCCAAGTGGAGTCATTATAGCCAATTATAAGAGGGCAGGAGAAGTCAGGACAGGTACTGTGGGAACATAAGACTTCACACTCGTTCTGAATATGTCAATTAACAAATGAGAAAATGGTCATGCCTGTGGCTGGAATTTGTAACCCAAACTACAGATATGTTTCTTTGAGCATCATATTAAACTTGTATGTCCTGAGATAGAGAGAGGAAAACTCTTTCGTATTTCCGACAAATTTATCGCCTTATAGGCCGGAAACTACGGTTAAATAAGTGAAAGAAATAGTACACACTATGATAACTAGCAATCAAAATAGAATGTCCCATTTAATAAAGAATAGAACGCTGATTTACGCCGATCAAGCGGATAAAAGCGGATTCTTTTAATATTGTATGATTTTATTCGGATTTAACTCCAACAAGTTGGAGTTGATCATGGTACACAAATTAATTCCAACTTGTTGGAATTAGATCCGTTTTAAATCCACCAAATCCGTGTAAATCAGCGTTCTATTTTATTGGATTTAAAATGCGACATTTAATAGCTCCCATTAATTAATTAAATTGATAACCCCAAAAAAAATATGATCACAAATTATTTACGTAATCGTTAGTCAAAATTGCGATAAAAATATGAAACGGCATTATATAAAAAACATAACATATATCTTAGCAATATTTTTTGTTGTTACATTTCCGCATCTTGTACCATTACCCTTTTATTCTTATGCACTGGTTTGCTTGGGAGTCGTTGTTTTTATCCAGCGTAAAGACAATAAAACACTCAGAGACTTAGGTTTAAAACAAAAAGGTATTTCAATCAAAACTGTATTAGTCGGGATTGTGTCAGCTATAGGTTGGGCTGCATTTATGAGATGGATCTATCTTCCTGTTATTCAATATCTTTTCATTGTTCCTGATTATACGGAATTCAATTTTATACAAAATAACGTATCAAATTTTGTAATTACGATAATTGCAGCATGGATGATAGGTGGCTTTTATGAGGAAATTATTTTCAGGGGTTTCATTCAAAAATCATTTGAAAATTGGATTCACAGCAAATATTCATTCTTGTTTGCAGGATTAATAACAAGTATAATATTCGGATTATATCATTGGCAGCAGGGATTTTTAGGAATTATTGCGGCAACTTTTGGCGGATTATTTTGGACTTATTTATTTAAGAGATCAGGTAGAAATCTTTGGTATACAATTTTTTCTCATGCCATATATGATACAATAACGTTGACCTTGATTTATCTAGGACTATTTGGAAGATGAAACAACTTGTTACGAATAGACCTTTCATGCATTCATTTTCAATATGCTTTTCTTTTTAAAAGATACTCATTAGCCTTCGACTGTTTTAATTTCAGGACCGACAATATTCTTTTGGCTTCATCCCGATATGTTCCTTAAAGACCCTTGAAAAATGGCTTAGGTTGGTAAAGCCCAGTTGATAACCCACATCTGAAACAGATAGCTTTCCATCTTTCAACAACCGGGCTGCTTCTTTCATCCTGAATTCCTGATAGTAACTGAAAATGCTGTCGCCGAAGATTTGCCTGAATAAACGTTTCAGTTTGGATGGACTCATATTTGCAATAATGGCCAATTCAGTAATAACCGGTGGAGTTTCCGGATGTTCAAGCATTCGTTCTTTTACGGTGTAAAGGCTTTGTATATCCTGACTGTTCAGCGGATACAAGTGTTTCTCATCGCGCTTTTCAAGTTCCATTAATAGCCGGCAGATCAGCTCTTCTGCCTTTACCCTCAGAAAAAACAGTTCGAAAGTTTCATCAACCGGTTCATGCACGATTTCATCCACTATTTTCTGCAACGATGGGAACATCAGTTGTTCGAATAAAAGAGGCTGCATATTCTGCAACAAGCCCTGCAAAACAGGTGATTTTTCAGATAAGTCAAAAAGACTGTTCAAATAAGCAGCATCCACTTCTATATTAATAGTCGAAGTGTTTGTATGGATAGGGATAATGACTTCAGCATTCATTTTACGGGTCGCAATTAAAACTGAAGGTATTACCTTTAATCGTTTATCCGTGGAATCTGTTTCAATATCAGGAAAAATGTGTTGAAACTTAAACAGGATCATGCTCATTGTTATATCAATGTCCGGATTCTCAATGACTAAATCCTCTTTTAGTTCGTAGTTAAAGATGAACATTCGGATATGTTCATTAAAAACGAACTCCGCACAATACCCCTTCCCAAATTTATCAGGAATTTCTAATCTTCTGTTTTTTACTTCCGTCCCTAATAAATGAGCAAGCCTTTTCAGGATATTCGGTTCTGTTTGCAGTTTATCTTTTTCCATAAGAAGTCTTTTACGACTATTAATAGGACAAATGTAGTTATTTTACCTCTAAAATACCAGGTAATTTTGCAGTATCAATTTTCACTGACAGAAAACAGATCATCTAAAGATTCGGCATATGAAAACAACTTCACTCAAAACAATAAAACATATAAATTACAACGAAATGAATTTTAATCAAATATTTAAGCAGACTGCTCCGGAAGAGCTAACCGAAAACGTGTTTACGCTTGTAGGAAAAGAGTTATATGTCATTACGGCGGGTAAGGAAGATCATTCTAACTCGATGTTAGCAAGTGGGGGTGGGATGGGACTACTTTTCAGAAAACCCTCTGCCTGGTGTACGCTTCGATCGGACCGGTATACCCTTGAGCAGATTCAAAAGGAGCAAACCTATACGATCTCCTACTTCCCTGATGCATACCGGGAACAAATGTTCTTCCTGGGAAGTAAGTCAGGCCGGGATAGTGACAAAATGAAAGAAGTTCTATTGAAAAGTATTCAAACACCTTTCGGTAATTGGTCTTTTGAAGAGGCCAGACTAATTTTTGAATGTAAATTAACGCAAATTACTACCCCAGATCCCGATGATTTTTACACACCAGAAGCTAAAGACTATTTAAAGGAAGCTTACAAAGAAGAAAGTGATTATCGCAAATATGTATTTGGGGAAATCACCCATGTCTGGATAAAGAAATAAGAATAATGCATAACAGGCATAAACAATAACGCTTTCGTCGTACGAGGTACACGAAAGCGTTTTCTTAGTGGTGGAATATAGAGAAAAGAGTTGGTTTGAGTGCTATATTGATTTTACATCTTTGGTTTTTAATTCTATAACCTCGAGGTTTTGGATTTTTTCACCATCTATTTCTATCCGGATAAGGGTTTGTACCTTGTGGAAGCCATATTTGCCGGCGGCACCGGGATTAATATGCAACAGGTCAAGTTTCTTGTCGTTCTGCACTTTCAGAATATGGGAATGACCACATACAAAGAGTTTGGGCGGTTGCTGAAAGATGGCAGGCCGCACCAGAGGATCATAGTTGCCGGGATACCCGCCAATGTGAGTGAGCCATACTTTTACCCCTTCACACATAAACCGGTTATGCTGTGGAAAAATGGCACGGATATCATACCCATCGATATTTCCCCACACGCCGCGAAGAGGTTTGAAAGCCCTCAGGCGGTTGACAACATCCATGGAACCCCAGTCTCCGGCATGCCATATTTCATCACAATTGGCAAAATGTTCCAGAATGCGGTCGTCAAGCATTCCGTGTGTATCTGATAATATCCCGATTCGTTTCATGGTTTGGTTATTTTATGTTCCAATTAAGGACAAAAGTAATAAAAATGAACAATAAAGGTACAAAAAAAAGAAACTGCTACACGGAATTGAATTATTTCCACAATTAATGAAAAATAGCATTTTGTTTATGTATTGAATTTCGCTACTTTTGTACACTTTTGGCTGTAAGGAAGATATTCCAATGAAAAAAAAGACTAATAAACTTAAACCATTTATTGCGAAACTACGTTTTAAATACCGTGTTTCGATACTGAATGAGAATACCCTGGAGGAATCGTGGCATGTACGTTTGTCACGCTTTAGTGTGTTTATGCTTGGGTCTACCTTTATCCTTCTTACGTTTATCCTGCTTACAATACTTATTTTCACCACCCCGATAAGCCGGTATTTACCTGGTTACGGGGAAACAGGAAACCGCTCGAGTATCATCAAGGAATCAATGCGAACGGATTCGCTGGTTCAGCAGGTTGACCTGCAGGAGGGGTATGTGGATATTATCAAGGGGATTATAACCGGGAAAATGGATCCGGATTCCATTGCTTCGCTCGACTCCATCGCACTGAAACAACGGGCAAGGATTTTAATGGATAAATCGAAACGGGAAAAGAAGTTTGTTGAGAATTTCGAGAAAGAAGAAAAATACAACCTGGCAAGTATAGATACCAAACCAACTGAAAGTTCGTATGTATTCTTCAGGCCTACAAGTGGGGTAATTTCCTCTTCGTTTAACCTGGGAGAACATAAATATGGTATTTTCCTGATTACTTCCCCGAACGAAAGTGTGGTAAGCGTTTTAGGAGGAACAGTTGTCTATGCCGCTTTTACATTTGATTATGGATGGGTAGTACAGGTACAGCATGAAAATAATTATCTTTCCATATACAAAAATAATACCCGTGTGTTGAAGAAAGTAGGAGATGAGGTTAAAGCGGGCGAAAGTATTGCCATTACAGGTGATGCAAAGGGTAAGAAGGTAGGAAGCCAGTTCTATTTTGAATTGTGGAAACAAGGAAAGCCAGTCGATCCGGAAGAAGTAATAATATTCTAACATGTTACCATGTTAAACGAACAAAAAAAACAAATAGCAATTTTAGGATCAACCGGTTCAATCGGTACACAGGCCCTTGAAGTGATTTCTGGAAACGACTCCCTGTTTGAGGTGTATGCTCTTACAGCGAACAATAATGTTGAGTTGCTGATAGAGCAATCCAGGAAATTTATGCCTGAAATGGTGGCAATCGGGAACGAATACCATTATCAGACATTGAAAAAAGCGTTGGCTGATTTGCCGATAAAAGTATTTGCAGGGGCTGATTCTATTGCACAGGTAGCTGAAATGCAACCGATAGATATTGTCCTGACGGCTATGGTTGGGTATTCGGGACTAAACCCTACTATTCATGCCATTAAAGCAGGTAAAAAAATAGCATTGGCTAATAAAGAAACACTCGTGGTAGCCGGTGAGTTGATTTGTGAATTAGCTTCAACGTACCATGCAACGATTTTACCGGTTGATTCGGAACATTCAGCCATTTTTCAGTGCCTGGCCGGAGAAGGGAATAATCCGATTGAAAAAGTGATACTGACAGCATCAGGTGGCCCTTTCAGAACGAAATCCATGCATGAACTTGAACATGTAACCAGTGCTCAGGCGTTGAAACATCCAAATTGGGATATGGGTGCAAAGGTAACCATTGATTCGGCAAGCCTAATGAATAAAGGATTTGAAATAATTGAAGCAAAATGGCTTTTTGGAGTTTTGCCGGAACAAATACAAGTGGTTGTACACCCGCAATCAATCATTCATTCGATGGTTCAGTTTGTAGATGGTTCCATCAAGGCACAGCTTGGGATGCCTGATATGAAATTGCCGATTCAATATGCATTCACGTATCCGGAACGAATAAAAACCAATTTTCCGCGTTTTGATTTTGATCTATGTTCCCAGTTTACCTTTGAAAAGCCTGATCAGGAACGGTTTAGAAACCTGGCTTTTGCCTATTATGCCATGGAAAAAGGCGGTAACATGCCCTGCATACTGAATGCAGCCAATGAAATAGTGGTAGCTGAATTTTTAAAGGACAAAATCGGTTTTCTTCAAATGAGCGATATTATTGAAGATGTATTGGCTAAGTCCGGATTTATTGCCAAACCTACCTATGAGGATTATGTCAAGACCGATGCGTTGGTGAGAATACTTACGAAAGAGATGATTGGATAGGAGGTAGTAGGTAGTAGGTAGTGAGAGTTAAGTGACTGGTAGTAAATAGTAAATGATAAAATAGTAAATAGTAAATAGTAAATAGTAAATAGTATTGGCTATGCATGAATATCATTTGAAAAACAGGCCAAACAGGGAAATTATATCAGAAAGTGAAATAAATGATATTTTACAAAAGGGTAAATTTATAGTAATATCAGCGTGTCGGGATAGCGAACCTTACATTGTTACTTTAAGTTATGGATTTGATGCGAAAGAAAGATCTTTATATGTCCATTGTGCACCAAATGGATTAAAAATAGATTTTTTTAAATCGAATAACAGGATTTGTGCAACGATCATTGAGGATGGTGGGTATGTAGTTGATGAATGCGGTCATAACTACAGGACTGTTGTGTTTTGGGGAGAAATCCATTTCGTAAAGGACTTGGAAGAAAAGAAATATGGCATGGGAATCCTTTTGAATCATTTGGAAAATAATAGTAAGGTGATCCGGGAGAAACTATTGAAATCAGAGGATTATTATTCTAACATGGAGGTGCTTAGAATTGATATCAAACAGATTCATGCAAAAGCGGGTAGATAATTAACAGCTTGATATTTTGAATTAAGAGATGGAAATACCAAAAACCGAAGGTATTAAATACGCAGGTTCAAAACTAAAAATTTTACCATACATTTTTGAAATGGTAAATGAATTAACTGAAGTTAAAACGGTTTTAGATGGGTTTAGCGGCTCCACCAGAGTCTCGCAGGCATTTGCGCAGTTGCGGTATTCGACTACATCGAATGATATTTCCGATTGGTCAGAAGTATTTGCAACCTGTTATCTGATTTCAAATCAATCGAATGCATATTATCAGCAACTGATCGATCATTTGAACAATCTGGAGGGAGTTGATGGATGGTATACCCATCATTACGGAGGCGGAGAAGGTATAGCTAAAAAGCCATTTCAGATAAAGAATGCCAGAAAGCTGGATGCCATACGGGATGAAATAGAAAAACTAAATCTAACCTGGGAAGATAAATGTGTTATGCTTACCAGCCTGATTTATGCATTGGATAAAGTTGACAGTACGCTGGGACATTATGCTGCCTATTTGGCAGAATGGTCGCCACGCTCGTTTAATGATTTAAAACTAATAGTTCCGTTGCGTTTTACTTCGCAGGGAGAAAATAAGGTTATTCGCGATGATATTTTTAATACTGTGGCTAA
>Ga0302296_1002906_pt1 | contig 11269 bp, 7 predicted proteins | sample III_Fen_N3_1_FD_194546 | JGI IMG/M metagenome (GOLD analysis project Ga0302296, IMG submission 194546) | Peat permafrost microbial communities from Stordalen Mire near Abisko, Sweden - III_Fen_N3_1 | ecosystem: Environmental > Terrestrial > Soil > Wetlands > Permafrost | place: Sweden: Abisko... | reverse complement strand
AATTAGATTATGTTTAGCAATCAAATCTTGATGATTGAATTTGATAGAATTAAGATACGCTTTTTCAGCATCTTCATATCTAAAAAGATTATTATGATACAAATGACCAAGCTCATTCCAAATCATTGAATTCTTCCCATCTATTTTTATCGACTTTAAGAGATAACTTTCAGCTTTGAAATAATCAAAGAACTGTTCAGCGTATAATTTTGCAAGAAGTGTGTACAGAATTTCTAATCCTGATTTAGATAAACTTATTGCTTTTAAGTAATACTCTTCTGCTTTCTTATAGTTAGCAAATGACTCATGATTTAAATAAGCTAATCCAATTAACGCTAAAATATTATTGGGATTAATATTTAGAGCTGTTTTGAATGAAAAATCAGCTTCTTGATAATTCTTCAAATCAAACATATATAAGCTTGCTAATTCAATCCAATAATTAATATTCTTCTGACTATAATTAATTGCATTTCGATAGGCACTCTCAGCTTTAATGAAGTCACTTAATTTATGGTTATAAAGCCAGCCTAGTTCAAACCAAATATCCGCCTTAGTATCATCTGTTTTCAAGATATCCAACAGCCTAGTCTTTACTTCCAAATAATAGCTCACTTCGTCTGGATCAGAATCTTTCTGAATCGAAAACCGTTCTTTAATACTTGGATCTTTTTCTGCCAATTTTTCCAATTCAGCATTACTTCTTTCTTTCAAGCCATACTTAACTTCAGGATCTTTCACCACCAATGATAAGGCCAAATCATAAGCAATATGATTTTGTCCATCATTTATTAGCCCAAGTCTTTTTCTAGCAACTTTTTCTAATTCATCACCATAAAAAGCCTGTAGAAATTTTGATAAACAATAAAGTTCTTTTTTTTGTCGGCGGCTACTTCTGCGCATCAAAAACCAGATATTAAAAAACCGTTCACTTATTTGATACGCTCCTCCTTTAGCTTTGTAAGCTCCAATTTTCTCAATCCATCCAACTTCGATTAAGCGTTTTAACTGTGGAGAAAGTTGGTTGTTCTCAAAGCGCGTTTCATTCCGCAATTGTTCAATTGTAATTGGATCCCAATGAAGTGCAATTGCATCAACTATAATCTGCATTTGCGCAGAGAGTTCTTCAAAACGAGCTTTATAAAGTGGTGTAATCTCATCAAGCAAAGCCTCCAGATCATCATTTAATTCTCTTGTAAAACCACGAACTATTAATCTAAATAACATTGTTGCTGTTCGTGGGTTTCCTCCTGTTAGCGTATGCAAAGTCTTCAGTCTTGGAAGTTCTTTATGAATACTCAATAACACTTCATTCGACCCCGTAATACTTGCAAGATTCGTTAAAATCTCCAACAATTCATCAAACGATAACTTTTTGAGATATTCAATTTGAAAAGCATCATAAAATGGTGCTCCATAATCAAACGTTTCTTCTATTACTATTGAACTAGCACCAACAACTATAGGAGCCCCATTTTGCATTAGCCAAGCACGAAGTTGATGCTGTTCAGATTTATCTAGTCGATCAAATAAAAAACTCATATTATCAACCAATAAAACCGGACGTCTTTTCGATTTTACCGAATAGTCTATCAGAAATTGAAATGCAGATTTAGCAACCTCATCTTGATTGTTTATACTTCCAAGTTCTTTAATTTTCAAGTCTATTTCTGCAACATCATTACTCTTTTCAATCTCCAACGTATCCGCCAATGCATCCAAACTGTTCAGCCAAAACTCTGATAAATTCCTTAAATTGTATTGTTCCTCAGCAAAAATGAGTGGTACAAACTGTTTATTGTAACTAGGTTTTCTTAACTCAACCTCTATTCTTTTTAAAATTGTAGATTTCCCCATTCCTCGCTGAGCAATTATTAGATAATGCTGAGGAATACTCGTAGGCTTTTCATTAACGACTTTATTCAATAAAAAAGAAAACAACTTCTTACGTGCAACAAACAATCCTTCAATTGCTTCATCACTTAGGCGTTGTGAATTATACAATCCTATTTGACTAATCGACAACTTCACTCCTTCTTTCATATTGCAAATCTATTAAACCAAAAACCACGTAATAACGCAGAACGAAATACATACTTCCCCTCTTCAGAAACATCTAAATACCCGTCATTTCTTAGCATATTCATTACTTTACTAAAAATCAAATCAGCCTCATCCGGATCAGTAATTCGTTCACTTAATCTAGCTAACAAAGCATTTCTGCTTTCACCTTCTTTAACCTTACACAACCCAGTAAGTAGAAGTCTTGCATAAGGCATAAAATCACCATATTCTGCAAGGCGCTCATCCCATGTATTCAAGTGTTTATCACCGATGAGTGCTCGGTAAGCTTCATCTATTGTATCAATAGAACACACTTTCTCTTCCACAGAAACTAACCGATTTACATTACTGAAAAGGAGTTGAATGAAAAACGGCAAACACCAACCCAATTTATCTATACAATACTGAATGTGAATATCTTCCATCGGTAAATCGTGAGAAGAAGAAAGTTCCTTTAAGAATGTTTTTGCTTTAATTTCATTAAATGGACCCAACGGAAACGAGTCTATATCATTCATAGAATGACTCAAACTGTGTATACTCATAAAATTATCAATCCCTACTGAACTGCAAAAAACCCACCTGATTTTGGTTCCTGTTTTCTGACGAAAACTTCGAAGCCAATTCAAAAAGAACTTCACGTTATTTTTGCCGTTTTCGGTATCCGATTCTATTAAGTGACTCAACAAAACAGTCAATTCATCAACCATTATTAATGTTTCTTGCTGATGGTCCATTAACTGTTTCAACTTTTCATAAACATCTTCTTTACGAGCTCCCCATGTCAATTTACCCAAACCAACAAGGTCAACTGTACCATTTAAACTTTCAAGTAATTGGCTTATTCTAGCTCCATTCTTGTTTTTGAATTGCGACCACCAATTTCGTTGCTCCAAACGCTCTATAAACAACTTAACAAAACCTTCCTCTGTACTAACTTCTTCTAAGTTAATTTCAATAGTATTCCATCCTTTGCTTTCAGCTTTATTGAGTAGTTTTTTAGCAAATGACGACTTACCCACTCTCCTTGGAGCTGATAAAATGAGTGAATTACCACTGTCTATTTTTTTCCAAGCAAACTCAAGCTCCTTTTCTCTTCCGTAAAAATCTAAACCTTCAACAGGTGAACCAGTCCTATTTTGAATCATAAATAAATTCTTTCAGCAAATATATACAAAAATGAATATATACAAAAATGAATACATAAATAAAATTATATAAAAACAAAACTTGACTCGTATCTGAAATTGCCTTAAATTGCTGTTCAATTTTATAAACTACTATTCACATGCAATCGCATTCGCACGCTCCTACTATTCCATTTTCCGGACTACCTAAGAGGTTCATGTCATTTGTAACCTTTTAAATTCACTATACGAAACACAAACTAACAATTTTTGCCGGCTTGGTGATGATGGCCGGCAATGCACAGTATTTTGAACATCGTTATAGACTTTCGCCAACGGAAGAACACATTGGCAGTGGTCAATTCACCGACTTTACCGGAAGAGGGCACATAATGTCAGGTCAACGTGTTGCGAACGTAAGTCCGGATGAACTTTTACTCATTCGAACGGAAGAAAACGGGAGAATTGTACCGGGTCCATACTTCAAAAATCGATATGCTTTATATGATGCTAATTATGCGCTTCAACATCGTGTACTCAGTTCCAAAGTTGCCGAATTAAATGATTATAATTTTTACGGAACCAATGGAGTATATGGCGTTGTTGGGGTCTTTGAAATTGATCCGTCAACAAACCAACAATCGGTTTATTACGCTTTATTCGACGCCAATGGAACAGCCATTTTAGCCCGAACCTACGCTACTAATTCAAACGCACAATCATATGTTGTAAATGCTATCAGAGCTGCTGATGACCTAGACAATGTTTATTTGTGTGGAATGGTATTCGACGGTATTCAACACTATGCCATGGTCATGAAACTGGAAATCATCAGTGGAAACATCGTTTGGGCTCGAACCTATGAAGTAGATCCTGGGACAAACAGTGGTGAACCCGCACAAGCGTTTGATTTAATTGAAAACCAAGCTACCGGCGAATTATTAGTTGTTGGCCAACGCCATGTATGCCTGTCAACATCAGATGACGGATTCATCATGCGATTGGACCCCGCTACCGGACTTTTATCAGGACCTTTGACAGATTTCTACGGTAATTCAACCGATCCGGATTCATTTCAAAGCATTGATAGAGCAGCCGCCCAAGACGGATTCTACATTTGCGGGTGGTCGGGATCAAGCACTACTGTCCGAGATCATTGGGCATTAAAATTTGATAACACAAACGATCAGCCTATTTGGTCAACCCTCATTGATTACTACAAACCAAGCACCAATTCTTGGGGAGCAGATAATGTGGGAATTGATTTATTGGAACGCGTAAACACTTCGGGAAATCCTGAAGTATACACAATGGGACGCACTGCTGTTGGTGAATTGGGTGGAACTGACATCGAAATTTACAAAGTAGATGCTGCTACCGGAGCCGTGCAAAATCAATACACAAATGGAAATTTCAGAAATGATTATCCGGCTAACATCCATATGCACAATACCGGTAATACAGAAGACGGATTGGCAGTATACTCGATGCGGGAACATGCTTCCTCGAATTTCGATCTCATGATTCACAAAAGCTATTTCAGCGGACAATCCCCCACTCCAACCAACACGCAATGCGACAATGATATTGTTCAACGAGGCGAAACGCAAGGACCACTTTGGTTATACGATATTAAATCACGTGATATAGACGAGTTTTATTTGACACAAAATGAGTTGCGGTATATCGACACTTTAAGAGATGTGGAAAATTGTCATGCGGCCACCATTCCCGGAGGAAGCAATGCATTAATGATCAATAATCAACTGGAAGCATCGTTGAATACCCAGTTACTGCAAACGTTAGAAAACAACGCTGTTTTAGTGGTTCAATCGGATAATGAGCAAACCCTCACAACCGAATTACGCACGATCGACGGAAGTATTTTACGAAAGTTTGGAACTACAGTTTTAGCCGTTGGCGAAACCGAAATTTCACTTGATCTAAACGGACTTTCTTTAGCAACGGGCGTTTACTTCATAGTGTGGTCAAACGGCTCTGAAACAGGAACTCAACAATTAGTTATTCGTTAATAGCTACAATTATTTCGTGAAAGGGTGTTCATTCAGGACATCCTTTTTCTTTCCTGTAAACATTTTCCTACTAACTTGATTCGGCGACAAACTTAAATACTGGTATCATCCAGATACATCACTCCACCGCTTTTAAACCCGATGTCAAAAACCGGAGATTTATCCTCTTTTAGTACGAGAGTCGTTTCGCAACTTTTTCCAACCGCCTTTATCTTTATACGGTATTCGCCTTGAGCTAACACAATTTGTTGCGTCTTTCCGATAGTTACAGATCCCATTCTTTTTCCATCCACCGAAATTTCAATCGGAAACAAAGCCCCGTAAAAAGACTTGTCTCTTCTGATGATTATTCCGGGTTGGTTATACTCCAACTGCACATTGCTGTGTTTAATACTCACAATCAAGGAGTAGACTGCAAGTACCACGAATAAAGGAAGAAGGGTCATTAACCATAGAATTCCGGCCGCCAACGCAATATAAAATTCTCCGTTACTATCCAGCAGCCAATTAATAACAACAGTTGCAGGAAATACTTGCAGGAAAACGGTGATTAACGAAAACGCAAGCGCTGCCGCTACATAAACAATGGTAAAAATGCGCATGTTCGAATGAATTACAAATCAATGAAACAAATATAATTGAATTCTAAAATCAATAATCTTTTCGTTAACCGTTTGATTTCAGTGATTTTAGTAGTAACTTTGCGCCCTGTTTTAGACAGACACCCGTTGTTTCCGACCCGGACGGGGATTAATTATAACTTTCAAGATGAGCGGAACGCCTTGAAATACAAGTAACAAAGCCAAAACATGGCAAAACAAATTAGCACGCAGGGTTCTGCGGATTTTGATTGGGACGCGTTAGCGTTAGACGGTTATACCTTGATTCAACGTTCTGAAATGTCAGACGTTTACGGTAAAACCCTTACTTCTATCAACGAGAAAGAAGTAATTGAAGGAACTGTTATCGCAGTGACTAAAAAAGAAGTAATCATCAATGTTGGTTACAAATCAGAAGGTGTCATTCCTGCTTCTGAATTCCGTTACAATGCGGATTTGAAAGCTGGTGATGTCGTAGACGTATTCGTAGAATGCCAAGAAGACAAAACAGGTCAATTGGTTATTTCTCACCGTACGGCTCGTATGCACAAAGCATGGATTCGTGTAAACGACGTATTGCGTACAGGTGAAGTAATCACAGGTTTCGTAAAATGTCGTACGAAAGGTGGTTTGATCGTAGACGTATTTGGAATTGAGGCATTCTTGCCAGGTTCACAAATCGACGTGAAACCTATCCGTGACTACGATGTATACGTAGGCAAAAACATGGAATTCAAAGTGGTGAAAATCAACCAAGAATTCCGTAACGTAGTTGTTTCGCACAAAGCATTGATCGAAGCAGAACTCGAAGAACAAAAGAAACAAATCATCTCTGGCCTAGAGAAAGGACAAGTATTGGAAGGTACTGTGAAAAACATTACTTCTTATGGTGTGTTCATCGACTTAGGTGGTGTAGATGGTTTGATCCATATTACAGACCTTTCTTGGGGTCGTGTAAATCATCCGGAAGAGATCGTAGAATTGGATCAGAAATTGAACGTTGTAATCTTAGACTTCGATGATGATAAAAAACGTATCGCTCTTGGATTGAAACAATTGCAACCACATCCATGGGATGCTTTGGATACTAACTTAGCTGTTGGTGACAAAATCGCTGGTAAAGTAGTTGTATTGGCTGATTACGGTGCATTTATTGAAATCGCTCCAGGCGTTGAAGGTTTGATCCACGTTTCAGAAATGAGCTGGTCACAACACTTGCGTTCTGCACAAGATTTCATGACTGTAGGTGATACTGTTGAAGCTGTGATCTTAACATTGGATCGCGAAGAGCGTAAAATGTCATTGGGTATCAAACAATTGATGCCAGATCCATGGTCCGCTATCGAAGCTAAATACGCTGTTAACACACGTCATAAAGCAAAAGTTCGCAACTTCACTAACTTCGGCGTATTCGTTGAATTGGAAGAAGGTGTTGACGGATTGATCCACATTTCAGATCTTTCTTGGCAAAAGAAAATCAAACACCCGTCTGAGTTCTGCAAAGTAGGTGATGAAATGGAAGTTGTGGTATTGGAAATCGATCGTGAAAACCGTCGTATCTCTTTAGGTCACAAACAATTGGAAGAAAATCCATGGGAAGTATTCGAAACAATCTTCGGAGAAGGTTCGGTACACCAAGGTACAATCATCGAAACCAAAGACAAAGCTGGTGTAGTTTCATTGCCTTACGGTGTTGAAGGAATCTGTCCTTCTAAACACTTACGTAAAGAAGATGGTACAAACGCGAAAGTGGAAGAGACATTGGATTTCAAAGTGATTGAATTCAACAAAGAAGCGAAGAAAATTGTTGTATCTCACACACGTACGTTCGAAGAAGGTATCGATGAGAAACCAGCAAAATCTAGCAGTACAGGTGGTAAGAAAACAACTGGTGGTAACAACGCCGGAAGTGCTACTTCTCAAGCTGTAAAAGCAATCAACCAAGGTAACGAAAAATCAACTCTAGGTGATTTGGATGCATTGGCTGCTTTGAAAGAAAAAATGGAAGGCGGAGAGTAATCTCATTCTTTCTTTAAATACTAAGATCCCTTATTGGCAAAACCAATAAGGGATTTTTTTTTGCACTGTGTGGGGTCGCGATAACTTGTCTGCCTCAGGCTGATCGCGACCAATCTGAACTAGACTAGTCTAGTTCAAACAAATCAAATCCATCCAGCATATCACAATGATTTCATATCTTTCATCCTGATAATTCCTCAAACCATGAAAAATCTGATTCTCCTGTTCTTCCTATTCGCACTACAAACCAATCTCTCGGCGCAGAGCGACACTGTTCTCATACTTCGCAGTAACACACTTTCGGGCAACGAACCCACCATCGACACCTTTCTGTTCGATTCCCCCATGCTCGGGCAAGTACTGATCGGAACCTGTATTTTACCGGGAACAAGCGGACAAATGAGTGCTTACGGAAACGGAGTATGGTTTGAAAAGGTCTCCAAAAGCGATTGCATGAACAATGGTGATGAAGCTTACAACGGATCGTCGCGCATCAACAGCTTCGAAATCATTGATAGTACTCTTGTGGTTGACATGACCTTTATCGACAACTGTTGCTACGAATTTCTCTGCGATGTAGAAATTGGTGAAGATGGCATTCTGCATCTTAATTATACAGGATATGGTAGTTTGTGCGCCTGTTTATGTTGTTTTGGCGTACAATACCATTTTACGCTTGATAAAGACTCTGAGTATTACAACCTCAAAGGAATCATGTTGGGAAATGATGAGAAAACGTTGAGGAAGATCAATTAACCGCTAAAAATCAAGTCACCAACTTCCACTATCCAATTCTATCACTTTTTTCTTTCCGTGATCGAGTTGATAAAACAGACTGTTTGCGTAATAGAGATTCAAATCACTAAAATCGGCTGTCAGCGGAGATAAGTCATATTGAAACAGACTTGTTGGAAACATCACTTCTATTACATATCTATCACCGGTGCCGGAAAATTCATCCGGAGAAAAACAAAAATCATCACTAAAAAGCCCGTCGATCAAGGGAAAATTGACGCATAAACCGGACTCAGATAAATTCCTGAACCGCAATCTGTCGGTACTGTGTCCATAAGCAAACAACACTGAATCCTTCATTAATTTCCAGGCAACATCATCGTAAAAATACGCGCTTGTATCCCCCATTGTTTTAAATACCAAATCAGAGTTCACTAACCACAGCTTTTTTTCATCATCCGAAGGCAACTCACAACGGTATTTGCGCACAATCGGATTAAACGGGCCGTTTGGAATAGGAGTAAAACACAATTGACTGTTGTGATCAACCCGATACTTCGCAAACGAAATCCTCTGATTTCTTTCACAACCGTACATGAGCATGGCAATAGTGCCATTGAGAAAATAAATTTCTTCACCACAAAAAGTATCTTCTAATCCAATACTTGCGCGCTTACCTGAAAGTTGAGCATTCAATCCGAAATTGCCAACCATCAAAACGACCCACATCAACACCACTTGTTTCATACTTGAAAAATAAGAATTATGCGTTGTGGTTACACTCTAACATCGAATAAGTGACTGGAAACACTTCCCATCAGCCATTTCGATTTCTTCCTTTTCAGTTTATCGCTAAGAAACGATTTTGAACTTAAATCAATTATGGAAGCCTGATTAAACGCGCTATCACTGCTTTTCAGCCTACTTCAACCAAACTGATTTCATTCAATCGATTAAAATAAATGTTAAAAAAGGTACTTTGTATTGCATAGTACTAAAGTTAACCTATATTTGTGCCATAAATAGTACTAACGATGAATGTAGAAAACACCCAGGCACAAATGCGGAAAGGAATCCTGGAGTTTTGTATTCTCAGCATTCTGAATCAAGGAGAAGCATATCCTTCCGAAATACTCGATCGACTCAAAACCGGTAAACTGATCGTAGTGGAAGGCACACTTTACCCCTTGCTCACCCGCTTGAAGAATATGGAACTACTCACCTACCGCTGGGAAGAATCAACTTCCGGTCCGCCCAGAAAATATTACAGCATCACCGATTCCGGAAAAGAATCACTCGCTGCACTGCAAATCACTTGGAACGAATTACAACACGCCGTAACTACGGTTACCGCTCAACAAAACGAATTATGAAAAAAACACTCTCAATTCATTTAGGCCGTCAATTGTTTATCATTGAAGAAGATGCGTATGATCGCCTTCAGCAATACTTACAACGCCTTGAAAGTTCCCTGAAAGGAGAAGAAGGTGTCGGTGATATCATCGAAGATATAGAAATGCGCTTTGCCGAACTCCTCATGAGTTACTTGGGCGAAACACGTAAAGTAGTGACGATAGAAGATGTAGAAAAAGGCGTAGGATCGTTGGGGGAACCCGAAGAAATTTCGGAAGACACACCCAAAGAAGAACCCCAAGCCAAAAGAAATGAATGGTACGATTCAAAACAGCGCAAATTTTACCGCGACACCGAAAACGGTATGCTGGCCGGTGTAGCTTCAGGAACCGCAGCTTACATAGGAATCGATCCGGTGATTGCCCGAGTGATTTTTGTTCTGCTACTGTTTACAGGTCTTGGAGTGCCACTCTACATTATTTTGTGGCTTGTTGTTCCCAATGCCTCTACTCCATCGGAACGTTTGCAGATGCACGGAAGACCAGTTACCGTTGACTCCCTGAAAGAAGAATTCAACAAGGCTGGTGAACGCATCAAAGAAGATGCGAAAAACGCTAAACACCGCTTTCAATCCGGTAACGACCACATTACCAAACGTGTTCGCGGCCTGGTGAGCATCTTTGCAAAAATCGCGGGTGTCGGAATCATCATTTTTTCAGCGCTTTGGTTGATTTTCTTCACCTTAACCATTACAGGAGTCATTGATTTTATCCCGACAACCGGCGATGAAGAATATACGTCACTGCACGATTTTTTCAAAATTGCCGTGCCGGTAAATAAAACCTTTACGTTGATGTGGTGCTCTATGCTACTCATCGGGTTTTCGGCTCCATTGTACGGATTCTTAATCGGAACACGACTCATTTTACAACGAGCAACGCGTTTCTTTAAGGTCAACCTAGTGATTTTCCCGACTTTGATTGGTATTGGTATTATTTGCGGAATCATCAGCGGAGTGCAAATCAGTCGCGACCTTGCAGTTTACAGAAACTTAGAGCGTGCAAAAATGACCAGTAATGCAGATGTGTTGATCATTGACGAAATAGCTGAATATTACAACAATCAACGTGTTGTGTCTTCAGGAGGAATTGACTTTTTCAATATCAGACATGGTAAAGTAAAAGAAGACGGTGTCATGATCACTTATTTACCGAGCCCTGACTCACTTTTTCACATTTCACAAATCATGAGCGCTCATGGTGTAGATGCCAGATTGGCAAAAGATCGTTCAAGTCACATCAATCACACCATCCAACTTTTAGGAACAAAACTATTGGTG
>Ga0302296_1002902_pt1 | contig 11281 bp, 8 predicted proteins | sample III_Fen_N3_1_FD_194546 | JGI IMG/M metagenome (GOLD analysis project Ga0302296, IMG submission 194546) | Peat permafrost microbial communities from Stordalen Mire near Abisko, Sweden - III_Fen_N3_1 | ecosystem: Environmental > Terrestrial > Soil > Wetlands > Permafrost | place: Sweden: Abisko... | reverse complement strand
ACTGGCCGTTGGTGCTGGAAGTGTCTTTATGTCACATGTTAATGACACTGCTTTCTGGATGTTCAAGGAGTTTTTCAACCTTTCAATAAAAAGGACTTTCTTTTCCTGGACTTTAATGGAGACAACCATATCAATTATCGGATTGGTGGGAGTATTAATCCTGAATATGATAATTTAAAATTATTATCAGAAGAAAAAATAAATTTGACGCTTACAACTCATAATTAATCAAAACCTGTTTTCATGAAAAAGTTTTTTTCCATCGCTGTTACTCTGATGATTTGCAGCACAATATTCGCGCAGCAAGCCCAAAAAATTGGAATCAACATTAAATCCGGTACTCCTTCCGGAGTAATCGATCCCAAGATTTACGGACAGCTTTTCGAACACATCTATTTCTCTGCCGATGGCGGTTTGTGGGGCGAAATGATTGCCGAACGGTCATTTGAGCCGGAACAATATCCCGGGATTTCACCGCGTGAGGGATTTTTCGATGGGTGGTATGCAGATGATGAAGATGTATTGCATTCTCCAACCTTGATGGAGCAACCCATTCCAATTAAAACCCTCGATGTTGACAAATACGTTGTAACCACCGATGTAAAATGGCGTGCTTACAAATTTGCCCGGCACATGTGGAGTGGTGGTTATGCCGATATGCGAGTTGAATTTAAAAACATTTCCGATGGTTTAAAATATCGTTTTCGCTTGCATGATCCTCAATATGAATCGGCCAATCCACGTAATGCGCAACAGTCCAAGGAAGCTACTTTTGCCATTGAAAAGGAGTCTATTACTGAACGCCAGGGACGTGATGGCAAACCGACGAAGATATCAAACTGGGAAGTGGTGACCAGCGCAGCTGTGAAGCCAGGTCAGATTGACAAAGGTGAAGCCTGGCATAACCTTAACATTGCAGTTTCAGGCAAGGAAGTTTCAGTAAAATGGGATGGAGATACCATACTGACATTTGCTGATATGGAAAGCACAACTACAAAAAACAATATTGTTTTTGGAGTAAATAACACCGAAGCTCAGTATAAAAATATACAGGTTTCTTCGCTTGACCGATTTCTGGTTTACATGACAGGAATGCCTGAAGTGGTTTTAAATCCTCCGGTAGCACCTCAGTGGAAATCCTTCGGTGATGGCAGTTTTGAAATGGTAAAAGGCGATGCTGTCAACATGAAATATTCACAGAAAATAACGGCTGGATCAATCGTAACCGGTGTTCAGCAAGGACCATTTTCTATTAAAAAGGACGAAAGCTATGTTGGTTCAATTTGGGCAAAAGGCGATGGCAAAGCCGAATTGACAATTGCATTGAATGCGGGTGAAAAAGATGTGGCAGTTCAAAAAATTGGAAAGCCAGGTGCCAATTGGAAAAAGTACGAATTCAAGTTGAATGCTAAAGGATTTGCAGGGGATGCAAACCTTAATATTGGCGCCAAAAGTGGAAGTATTCAGGTTGATCAGGTGATCATGATGTCGCAAACAGCCATCGATCTTGGTGGATTCCGCCCCGATATTTACAAAGCAGTTCAGGAACTTGGCCCAACCAATTTGCGTTGGCCGGGTGGTGGTTATGCCGCTCAGTACAGTTGGAAATGGGGCGTTGGCCCTCAGGAAGCGCGTGTTCGCTGGCCGCATTACATGTGGATGAACTACGATCAGAATAACTTCGGAACAGATGAATTCCTTCAACTCTGTCGCCAAATCAATTCTGAACCGGTAATGGTGGTTCGCATAGGTTTCGACCGACCCGCATCGGAACATGCTGAAATACTTCAGGAAGCTGTTGATTGGGTGGCTTATTGCAATGAGCCTGCCACAGGGAAATGGGGTAAAGTACGTGCAGCAAACGGACATCCGGAACCTTATAAGGTGAAATATTGGGAAATTGACAATGAAATGTGGGAATATGGACTTGAAAAATATGAAGCTGCAGTGATAGAATTCTCTACAGCCATGCGCCAAGTAGATCCAACCATTAAAATAGCTGTTTGTGGTGGATTTGGAAACGATGGCGATAAAGGAATGCTTGATCGTTCAGGAAAATATTTTGACTACATGAGCTTGCACCACTATGAAAATCCAAACGGCTATGCAACAGGGCCAGGAAAATTGGCAGAACAATACAAGCAGTATGCCGATATGATTGCCAAATGTCCAAATCCGAACGTCAAACTTTATATCTCGGAATGGAACCTGAGCAGCATCGACTGGCGTACCGGACTTTTCGCCGGAGGATTTCTGAATGTTTGCGAAAACCAACCGGTGGTTGAAATGGGAGCCGCAGCGCTGTTTATCCGCCGCACCGATGCCCCGGCATGGAACAATGCTTTCATCAATTTCGATTACAAAGGACTATTTGTTGCACCGAATTATCTGGTAACCAAACTGTGGCACGACCATTTTTCGAAGACCCGTTTGGCCTTTACCGGAGAAACCGGAGATATCAGTATCAGCACAACACTTTCTGAAAACGGGAAAGATGTGTTTGTCAAAATCGTCAATCCCACCGATAAAAGTTATGAACTGACGGTGGAGGGAGACTGGAAGTCGTTGACCAATGCCGGATACGAATATATTGCACCCGGTTCGCTGGATGCTGCCAATTCGATGGAATCGCCAAATGCCGTGTCAGTTAAAAAGATGGCGGTTGCTCCTGCTAATAAAGCTGTTACATTGACTATTTCACCATTGTCTGCCGGAGTTCTTACGCTAACAAAATGATTTTATAAATTTACAGGCCAAATACATGATCAACCAACCATCTTTTCGACTTTTTATTTTCAGAATAGGCCTTGGACTTTTTATGGCAAGCTGTGGAATTGTAATGTTTGCACAAAAAGCCGAAAGCCAGGACAGCGCTGATGCTGTTCGGTTAAAAGTTGACCTCGCTACGGAAACCGGCTCGATGAACCCGGCATGGGCTTGGTTTGGATACGACGAACCGAACTACACGTATATGAAAGATGGCAAAAAACTTCTTTCTGAAATCGCTGCATTAAGCCCGGTGCCTGTGTTTGTACGCACCCATAATCTGCTTACAACAGGCGATGGCTCGGCTTCGCTCAAATGGGGTTCAACCAATGTTTACACTGAAGATAAAAACGGTAAGGCCGTTTACGACTGGACGATATTCGACCGGATTATCGATACGTATATTGAACGAGGAATGAAACCGCTGGTTGAACTTGGGTTTATGCCTGAAGCGCTGTCGACAAAGCCCACACCGTACCGACATTCGTGGCCTGATACTTTTGCAACCGGTTGGGCATATCCACCAAACGACTACGAAAAGTGGGCAGAACTGGTCTTTCAGCTGACCAAACACTGTTTGTCGCGTTATGGCCAGCAAGCGGTGGAAAGCTGGTACTGGGAAGTGTGGAACGAGCCCAATATCATGTACTGGCAGGGAACGATGGAAGAGTATTTCAAAATGTACGACTATGCAGCCTGGGGTCTGAAAAAGGCTTGCCCGAAAGCCATTATTGGCGGGCCTCACACCACAAGTCCGCGCGACGAAAAGGCGGCCAACTGGCTGAAAAGCTTCATCAATCACTGCATCAACGGTAAAAACTACAAGACTGGTGAGAAAGGATCGCCGCTCGACTATGTTGGTTTCCATGCGAAAGGTTCGCCCAAATTGGTTGATAGGCATGTGCAGATGAATATCAATTACCAGTTGAAAGATATTTCGAGAGGTTTCGAAATTGTTGCTTCATTTCCGGAGTTGAAAAATATTCCGATTATCATCGGTGAATCCGATCCTGAAGGTTGCGCTGCTTGTTCAGTGGCTCGCAACCCAGAAAACAATTACCGGAACGGGACACTTTATTCGAGCTACGAAGCTGCTGCTTTTGCCCGGAAATATGCTTTGGCCGATCAATTCAAAGTTAACTTTAAAGGGGCGGTTACCTGGGCCTTCGAGTTCGAAGATCAGCCTTGGTTTGCCGGTTTCAGAGATTTGGCAACCAATGGTGTTGACAAACCTGTCTTGAATGTTTTCCGCATGTTTGGCATGATGAAAGGCAATCGTGTCGCTGTTTCCGGCGGTGCTTACAGTCTTTCAACGATGTGTGAAAAGGGCGTGAAATTGGATATTCCAGACATCAACGCGATGGCTTCGAAAGACAAAAACAGCGTTTCAGTAATGGTGTGGAATTATCACGACGATGATCTGGTCGCAAACGCATCGCCAGTTAATATTGATCTTTCGGGACTTGCTCAGGCAAAAGTTCTGGTTCACGAATACCGAATCGACAAGGAAAACAGCAATTCTTACGAAGTTTGGAAAAACATGGGATCGCCTCAAAATCCAACACCAGAACAGTATAAAATACTGGAAAATGCCGGAGGACTTAAAATGTATAGTTCGCCATTCTGGACCAATACCAAAAATGGGCAGTTGGAGTTGTCGCTAAACTTGCCACGGCAAGGCGTATCGCTTTTCCAGCTTACTTGGTAAAAGGCAGGAATAGCATAATCGCTTTTAACCTCAACTTATTGCAATTCACTTCTTTCTGGAATAGAATCGGCCGAACCGCGTCTGGTTACACACACAGTAGCCGCTTGGGTCGCCATTTTCAGGCAGCTCTCAACATCGTTTTGTTTCGCAAATTCAGAAATAAAATAGCCTATAAACGTATCCCCAGCTGCCGTTGTGTCCACCACATCAACCTTTTCAGCCGCCATTTTTATGATTCTTTGGCTGTCGGCATAAATGCTTCCTTTTTCGCCAAGGGTAAGGATTACCGAAGCTTTGGGATACCGGTTCACAATCGAAGAAATGATTTGTTCGGGTTCAGATTCGCCTGTTAACTCCGAGCCTTCTATTTCGTTTACAATGAAATAGTCGACACACTCGAGTGGATAATTCAGTACTTCCCGATTCATTGGTGCCGGATTAAAGAAAATTTTTAAGCCTTTTCTTTTCGCTTTTTCGAGAATGTATGGAATGCAATTTATTTCGTTTTGAAGAATCAGAATGTCACCTTCAATAAATTTATACAGCACCTCGTCGATGTATTTTCCGTCGAATTTCCGGTTTACCCCGCCATATAGAACAATCGAATTCTGTCCGGTTTCATCAACCTGAATAATAGCATGACCGCTGGCTTCGTTTTTAAATATTTTAATAAATGTGGTATCGACTTTTTGTTCTTCCAGAAAATGCCTCAGGAAAATACCATCATTTCCGATCAATCCGGCGTGAAAAACCGATGAGCCGGCTTTTGCAATGGCTACCGACTGATTCAGCCCTTTTCCTCCGGCAAATCTAGCGAAATTGGTGCTTTCAGTCGTTTCTCCTGCCCGAACAATGTGGTTTACATCGTAAACATAGTCGATGTTGATGGATCCGAAATTAACTATCCTCATGAGAAATTAACTCTTGATGAAATATTGTATTTGAATTGAACTATCGGGAAATCCAGTCTTCAGGATTCAGTTTTTCGTTTTCTTTCCAGATCTGGAATTTGACGACTGTTTTTTCATCATCACTATCGGTTCCAATGGTACCAATTGTTTGTTTAATCGACACTTTATCGCCCGATTTAACCTGAACATTTATCAAATTCGAATAAACAGTCAGGTATTTACCATGACGGATTATAACAGCCATATTGCCACCAGTAACCATAAATACCCGGCTAACTTCACCCGCAAAAACGGCACGTGCTTTGGCTCCCTGAGCTGTTGAAATATCTATACCATTGTTCTTCACCTGAATATTCTTCAGAACCGGATGCTCGTGAACTCCAAAATGATCGGTAATCACACCTCGTTCAACCGGCCAAGGCAAACGACGTTTATTTTGCTCAAACTGTCCAGAGGCTAATTTTTCTTCCGGAGTCATCTCGTAATTAGAAGTACCACTTGATTTAACACCAGTATGTTTTTCCTTCTCCTTTTCCCGTTCCCTGGCTTTCCGAACCTCTTCTTCTATAATCTTCTGAATCTCATTGCTTAATTGAGCTTCGATTTGTTGTTGTTGCTTCAACTTCTTCTCAAATTCTTTTTGTTTCTTCTGAAGAGTCGTCAGGTATTGACCTTGTTGTTTCTTCTCTTTATTTAGTTGATCAGCTTCATGCTTTTTCGATTGAAGAAGAGTTTCCTTCTCGGCACGCTGCGTTTGCAACCTGGAAACTTTTACTTGAATCAGGTCACGAATCCACTGAATAAGATCTGCCTGACGCTTCCGGTATTCGGTGTATTGCCGCAGATACATTATTCGTTTGTAGGCCTGATTAAAGCTATTCGACGAAAGCACAAAAAGCAGCTTGCTGTAATTTGTTTGATTCTTTTGGGCGAAAACAATCATTTTCGCGTATTCATTTTTCAGCTGTTCCAAATCAGAATTGAGGGAACTCACCAACCAGGCGTTCTGATCTATAAAGTCGGCCAAAACACCTACTTCCGAATTAATTCCAGTAATCAAATTGGTACGAAGTTCAATTTGTTTATTGAGTATTTTATATTTATTGAGGGTTTTTTTCTGATTTTTTTTGGCTTCTTCAAGTAGTTTTGTGGTGTATTGAATCTCCTCGTTGGTCTTTTGCTTTTTCTTGCGCAGTGCATCCAACGATTGACCATTAACCAGCGTCGCGAACAGCAATAAAACTATAAGAAGTAAAAAGCTCCTCATATTTTTAGTGATTAATACGGGTAAATTTTTCAGGAACTTTAAAACGAATGTCCTTTTCTTCTTCAGTTGAGAAACCTGCAAATTTTATCCGTAGTTGCATGGAACTTTCGGGACTTGCAAAATTGAGAGACATTTCTCCAGGGTATAATTGCTTTCCTACAAATAAAAAATCAGAGAAACCGATATTCAGATTTCGAGAATTTGCAGGATCTACCATTTTGATCCTCCGAAGTTTATATGTCACAGGATCTACATAAATTGTTTGTCCAACAGGCGAGTCAGGAATAATTTTCTGAGCTTTACGAATTTGCCTGCGTTCACTCATCCTCTGATTTTCTTTTCTGGGTTTCAATTTTTTCATTGATTCCAGAACATACATTCCTGAATCAATTTTTGCCTCATAGTCTTTCATTTCCTTGTCGCGCTTTTCGTCATTAAGCGAAAATATATTATTCGAAACAATGGCATGTATCGTCTCAAAATCTATATCCATATCGAGCAATGAACTCAGATAGCTATAATCGTCGATGAAATAATTATCATTGTGGTAATCAATGAATTTTACACTATCAGGAGTTAACCAAACCCGTCCGATAGGAATATTCAATTTACTCAGCATGATAATAATCTGTTTGTCTTTTTCAGCGAAAATACTTGCTTTTAATGAGATTTTGGTTTTTCCGTCGTCAAACTGACAGGTAATTCGTTTGATTGACAAATGCTTGTAATCAAAAGCATTGCTTTCAATATTCCTAATCAGCTTGTTGGTTCCCATTGGTTTTACTACTGCGGTTGTTGTTACAACCCGAGTAGTTTTACACGAGGAAGCACCCAAAATAACAATGCAAATCAGACCAAAAATTGAAAGTTTTGTTGAATTCGTTCTTACCACTTTAATTTATTTATCGAGATATCGTCCTTGCTTGATTTTTTCACTTAAAAATTTCGTTCCATCACCTAAACCCAATGCCTTTTTCCACTGTTCAACGGCCTTTTCCTTTTCGCCCAGCATGATCAAAATGTCGCCGTAATGTTCAACAATAACTCCATTTTTATCGCCACCATTTTTGATGGCACTTTCCATATAAAATTTAGCTAATGAAAAGTCTTTCCGCATAAACAAAACCCAGGCATAGGTATCCAAATAGGTAGAATTATCAGGATTTGCACGAACTGCTTTACTACTTAAATCCTCAGCTTTTGAAAGATTTTCGTTTCTGACTGAAAGATAATAAGCATAATTGTTCATGGCCATCCAGTTTTCGGGATCAAGCGCAATCACTTCATCAAACGATTTGAAGGCCTCCTCTACCCTATTCAATTTATAATAAGCTTCAGCCCGATACAATGCAAACTGAATTTTCATCACTTTATTATCCAGCAAATAGGGTTCGCCTTCTTTCAGAATTTCGAGTGCTTCGTCATATTTTTCAAGCTGAAGGCAGGCAACTGCTTTTAAACCGTATAAATTAGGCTGATTGGGAAATAACTCAAGTGCTTTTTCCGAATCAGTATAAATGCTTTTGAAATCAAGCAAATCATTGCTTATCAGTATCATCCGCTCCCAAATCATATAATTATCTTTCTGAGTTTCCAGCACTTTCCGAAGTTGTTCGCGTGCCTCTTCAAGTTTACCTTTGCTAATTAAATATTCGGCATAAACCGTATAAACCCGATAGTCATCCGAATTTGTTTTTACCAAAATATCAACCAATTCCGAAATTTGATCGTCGCTAAAAAAGGATTTATCAGGACCAGCAGTTATCATCAGGTAAAATTGAATTTTTGTTTCAACCTCAGCCGATTTGTTCAGAAAAGCTTTCCGGGCATATTCCCATGCTTTTTCTTTGTCTTCCTTCTCGCGGTAAAACGATGTCAGCGAAAATAGTACAAATCCATTATCTGGTTCGATTTCCAGAATTTTCATGTAATATTTCAGCGCATTTGTTTCGTCCTTTTCAGAAAGATAATAATCAGCCATCAAACCATAATAGCGGGGCTCCTTGGGATTAGAATCAACCAGTTTCTGAAGTTCTGCCAATGCTTCCTTTTTCTTTCCGGCGGCTTGATATATCTGTTCCTTCTCGACAGCAATCTGGTCGTTTATTCCAACCTTTTTTTCCAGAGTGTTATAAACATCAATCGCCTGATCATACTCCTTTGCCGACGAAAGCAATGCTGCATTCATGTATAAATATTCCAGATTATCAGGATCGAGCGTATAAAGTTGCTGGTAAAGATCAGCGGCCTGTTTGTATTGCTTTCCCTGCTCATAAATCTGAGCCAGCAAAACCTTATACCACTTATTTTGGGGATCAATTTTGATGGCATTCTCAAGCAAAAGCGCAGAACTTGTCATATCGCCATTGCCGCTATTTATTTTAGCCAACTCAAACATTGCCGCAGAGGAATTTGGATTGATCTGAAGGCACTTTGAAAACAAAGAAATTGCAGCTTGCTGATTGCCAATCATTTTTTGCTTCAAACCTTCGATAAATGTATATTCAAACTCATTTTTAGCATCTTCCGAAATGGATTTTTCTTCCACGGTTGGTTTTTGATCAACAGTAGATTTCACTTGCTTTTGAGCTGTTCCACATGAAGATGCCAGAATTGAAATTACGACTATATATGCCAGATATACTTTTTTCATTCTATTTAATTTTTTCCTGTATGACCGAAACCACCTGCTCCGCGATCGGTTTCTTTCAACACTTCAACCGTTTCCCATCCAATATGTTCATGTCGTGCAATAACCATCTGGCAAATACGCTCACCATGTTGAATCACGAATTCCTCATTCGACAAATTAATCAGGATTATTCCAACTTCGCCACGATAATCTGCATCGATTGTTCCAGGCGTATTCAATACGGTAATTCCTTTTTTTATTGCCAGGCCGCTTCTTGGTCGGATTTGAGCCTCGAAACCCACGGGTAACTCAATAAACAGGCCGGTTGGAACCAACACCCGTTCGAGTGGCTTTAATGTAATTGGTTCAACAAGATTTGCGCGAAGATCCATCCCTGCAGAATGTACGGTACTATATTCGGGCAATGGATTATTGGATTGATTTACAATTTTTACGATCATTTTATTTTAAAAAAATTTCAAGCTGCTAAGATATGGATTTATAGTTTGAAAGAATCACTTCAACCACATACGTTAACAATATTTAGCATCAGTCAACTACCATAAAATCAGCCATAATCTGATCTGATATAAATAAACCTTCAGGACTTAAACATGTTTTTCCTGAAGTTTCTGTAACCTGACCTGAAGTTAAATATTTCTCTCTGATTTTTTGAAAATGAGCGAGATAATGATCAGAAAATTCGGTTCGAATCAACTCTCCAGAAATGCCCCAAATGGTTCTTAGTCCTGTAATGATATAATCGTTATAACGATCCTGTTCGGTCAGAATTTCGGATTCGCTGTACGGTTTATTGTTCTCTATACCATCCAAATACCCTGAAACAGAAGAAACATTCCAACGGCGGGTCTGTATATCGAATGAATGTGCCGACGGGCCAATTCCAAGGTATTTTTTACTTTTCCAGTACGACGAATTGTGCTGCGAATACATTCCCGGCTTACAAAAATTGGAAATTTCGTAATGTTCAAATCCGGCATCTTTCAGAATACTAATTAGCATTTCAAATTGCTGAAGACTAAGTTCGTCGGGCAATTCCTTCAAAATTCCCTTTTTAAGCCGATCGTAAAAAACAGTTCCTTCGTGGTAAGTCAGATTGTAAGCAGAAATATGCTGAACATCAAGTTCCACTGCTATGCGAATGTTTCTCTCCCACTCTTCCAAAGTCTGATTGGGCAAACCATAAATCAGGTCGATGCTGATGTTTGAGAAGCCGGCTTTTTTAGCCCATTTTATCGATTGAATTGCCTGCATAACTCCATGTCTGCGATTCATCAGCTTCAGATCTGATTCTGAAAATGACTGAACACCCATACTCAGCCGATTAAACCCAATTTCTCTTAGCGCGGAAAGAATAGCTTGATTTAAATCATCAGGATTGGCTTCCATCGTTATTTCAGCTTCCGGAGAAATCCGATAATTCAGATGGATAGTTTGTAATATTTCTTTTAGCTCGTCGATGAGTAAAACTGAAGGTGTCCCGCCGCCAAGATAAATGGTATTTATTTCTTCGGAAGCCAGCTCAGATGCACGCGTTTCAAGTTCTTTTCTCAAACCATTAAGCAACCTTGCTTTCTGACTCAAATCTGTCGATTTAAAGAAATCGCAATAATGGCAGCGTTTCCGGCAAAAAGGGATATGAAGATAGATTCCGGCCATTTTATGATGTCAGAAGAAAAGAAGCTTGAAAAACAGATGATGCTATAGTTTGATCAGATCCTCAAATCCAGTCATGTCGCCTAAAATTCCTGCAATGGTTGTTTCCATATAAAATTGAAGTAGCTGAGCACGAATTGGACCAAAACGACCATGCACAGGACAAGGTTTTTCCTCTATCTCGTGTGTAGAACATGGATGGTGTCCAATAAGGCACATTTTGAAAAAATCATCTCCGTCAACAATCCGAACAATATCGTATAACGTAATTTCGTCCGTCTTCCTTCCCAAACCAAAGCCACCATTGGGTCCTTTGGTCG
>Ga0302296_1002901_pt1 | contig 11285 bp, 9 predicted proteins | sample III_Fen_N3_1_FD_194546 | JGI IMG/M metagenome (GOLD analysis project Ga0302296, IMG submission 194546) | Peat permafrost microbial communities from Stordalen Mire near Abisko, Sweden - III_Fen_N3_1 | ecosystem: Environmental > Terrestrial > Soil > Wetlands > Permafrost | place: Sweden: Abisko... | reverse complement strand
CCTGTAACGAACAAGACCTGCTTTTGCGACATTGGCCAATGATCCTTTTTGAACATCACAAGCAACGATTGCTTCTTCAATCTTGTCTTTTGCAGTTAAAGATTTGAGGTTGGATACAAAAGCGGCCAAATTGCCGGTCCCTTTTATCCTGTTCAAAGTAATAAATCTTTCAATAACAAAAATAAAGAGGGTAAGTACACAAGTCATCAAAATAGGAACAATTCCTCCTCCTTTGTAAATAATAGCCATGTAGTTGCCTGGTAGTGGCGTACCTTTAGGATTGCCGCCTTCAAAGTTGACAGGATTACCCATAATCGTCGAATAAAGGTAATACGCTACCAAAAATGCAATAACGATAGCACCTGCAGCGAAAAGTGACTCAAACTTTTGTCTGAATGATCCGGAATTTTTACTCATCTTTTTTAATTGTTTTCGTGGTTAAATAAAACTTTTTTTTTGAATCTCTATTGTTGTTTTGTTGATTCCGATTTTATTATTTGCCCAACTCGGCATTGTAAACCCTCTTCTTGGTGACAGGCACTTCTATCGTTTTGAAGCCTTTGGCACTGATCACAAGTGCAGATGATGCCTCTGGCATAGTAAACCTGTATTCTCCATTGGCATTTGTCCATGCTTCAGCCGCCGTATCTTTAACCCTTACAGAAGCACTTGCGATAGGAATACCTGATTCATCTTTTATCACACCAGATATTTCATTCGGATCTGCTTTAGGTTTTGCGTTGGCATTGGCTTTAACAGCATTGATATACTGAATAGATGACTTAGCCTGAGCATTTCCCGGATCCAATGCGAGTATCTTGTTGTCGTATTCGATTGCCCCTGCATTATCCTTCTTTTGCATGTAAAGTGATACCATAGAATTATAGGCCTGAATGACAAATTCCTTGTTATTTGGATCAAGATTTGCCATACGTGTATAGTAAGCTTTTGCAGCATCAAAGTTATTGGCCTGAAGCTCATGGTATCCAAGGAACCGTAGCGCATCAAAAATTTCATTCGCATACTTGACAGAGTCGGAAGAAGCTTTCGTAATCAGTGCAATAAATTTTGGTGTAGTAAGTCCAAGTTTTGAATCTGGGTCTTTTGCTGAAGCAGCTCTTGCACTCCAAAGATAAGCATGAATACTTTCAGGATATTTGGTTATCATTTGATCGAAAATTGCGCCAGCGTTGTCAAAATCTTTACTCTGGTAGTACGCCTTACCAATTTTAAGAAAATTATCCTCTGTGTCTTTACCTTTGGCAATCAGTCGTTTCCACGTTTCGGCAGCACCGGAGTAGTTTTTGTTGTTGTATTGGGCAATGGCTTTCTCCTGGATTATGTTCAAATCTTCCTCACCAAAATTAATTGCTTTGTCAAAAGACTCATAGGCTTTGGCAAGCTCTTTATCCGAAGTGGCTATATTGTTCTGCACTTCTGCAACTTTAGCAACAAGAGCAGCTTCGTTCGCTTTTTCTTTCTCTTTGGCCGGACCTTTTAATCCATCAATTTTATCCCTCAATTTTTCAAGTTCAGAATTAGCCTTGTCAAGTTCCGCCGTAAGTTTAGGGTAATTCTGATTCTTCTTAATAAGGATACGCGCATAGTAGACGTAATCCTTTTTAAGAATTCTGTCAGCTGGAAGTTCTTTAAACAGCTTGTCCATATAAGTCAGAGCCGCGGGATAATTGCCTTGCTCGAAGCTCGAATATCCTGCAATACGGTTCAGATAAGTTCTTGATTTATCAACTGCGAAAATATCCTCTACATTCTTAATTACTTCAGCATAATTCTTTGAATAGAAGAGTGCATTCACATACCGGATTTTTGCGGGAATATTCTGGTTGGTCAGTTTCAAATAAGTTTCAAAATATTCTTTTGATTCCTTGAAACGTCCTGCCATCGAATATAAAGAACCTAATTCGCGGTAAGCGGGTGCGAAACTTTTATCCAACGCAATTGCCTGTTCATAGTAAGGAATGGCTGCCATTAAATTGCGACCTTTAAAGTAGATACTTCCGATTTTCATATTGGCAAGCGGCGACTTAGGATCCAGATCCTGCGCTTTGTTGTAATTTTTAATCGCAAGTGAACCATTGTTAACAAGTAGGTAAATATCACCAGCGATGATATAGATCTCACCGTTTTTTTCGTCAATGGTTAAAGCTTCCCTGATATTAGGCATTGCAGCCGTTGTATCAACATTATCGAATACAATATACGACTCCGCCAATTTTGCCAATGTATAGGCGTATTCCTGGGGATTAGGAATTTTTGTTACTTTCTTATAAGGAAGTAAAAAGCTTTTTGCTTTTATCCTCATTTGATCAGCAGTTTTCTTATCTCCAAGATAGGCAGCTACTTTTGCAAGGCCAACATAATTAAGCGGATCATTTGCATTCAGTGCAATACCTTTTTCAAATTGCAGCTTTGCCTCTGCTGAAATAACCTTCAACGAGTTAGAAATAGAATCTGAGAAAAAGTTCAACATTGTATTTTCTCCCAGCCGATAATAGACCTTGCTGCTGGGAGCGCTTTTTGCCAGGTTCTGGAGAATCTGGTCCGCTTTGTCGTATTGCTCGTTATTTGTTGCGGTGATTGCTTCATCCATTGTCTGCGCTCTCAATCCGGCGACACTGCATAGCACAAGCAATGTCAGGATTAAAGTAGTCTTTTTGAAAAAACGATTTATCATTTTAAGGTATATTAATAATTACTTCTTTAATTCTATTAAACGTATTGGCATTGTAGCTGGAACTAATCCTGATTTCAATACAATCCTTTGACCCTGCTCAGAAGTAAACCAGCTGATGAATCCGAATCCCAGTCCAATAAAGGATTCCCTTGATACCGTATTGATGTTCCTTGTGAAAGGATAACTCTTATCATAAATTGATCCCTGAACAGGAAGGAAATATGATCCGGGACTCAGGATTTGCTGCGACACTGCGGCCATTTTAATTTTATCGGTATAAGATACACTGGTTGAATCGTGCGTGTCACATATCCAGTTGACACTTACCATCCCAATGGCACCTTTGTTTTTGGAAACGTAATCGACCACCTGTGCATTACTCTTAACAGAATAGAAATTGGGAGGCAACTGATCTCCAAGTTTAAAAATTTCTTTAAAATAGCGAATGTTGGCTGACTTATCGTTGTCAAATACCATCATTATTTTCCCAAATTTAGAAACAGGATTAATGTCTTTCCAGTCCGACATTTTGCCGGTAAATATATCGTTGACATTTTGATAGGTCAAAAGCGAGTCATTGTTTTCTTTGTTGAGAACAAGGGCTATTGCGTCATAAGCAACTGTTGTCGTTCTCACGATAATTTGTGTGTTTCGAAGCAATTCCTTTTGCACGTCAGTAGGTTCCCATGCACTAACAACCACTTTTACCGAATCATTAAGAAAAGCAGCGATAAGTTCTTTCTCAGGGACATATGTTGGGGTAATATGTGCGTACTTATATAAAGATGTAAACGTTCCAATTTCTGCATCAACAATAGGCTGAAAGGAGGCATCAGCCACAATTCGGATATTTCCTCTTGTGGGAGTCTCTGTCATTTCAGCTTTGTGATTAGAGCATTGGATACCAATCAGTGACATAATCATTACACCGCTGAGCACTAAGCCAATTGACCCCAAATCCTTAGATGTTACAGACATTTTCATAAATACAATAAAGAAAGGTTTAAAATTCGTTGCAATAATACTCAATCAAATTAATTATAGGGCAATAAATTGTAAAATTTTTAATTTTTATTTGAGGGAACTATTCAATGTCAAATTAATACAGTCCAAAGCCTCTTTAAAATTTAGATTGAATTTAAATAATGCCAGCCTCCAATTTTATAGAAAAAATCGGAATTATTCATCGTCCGTTTCAAAAAAATTTTCTTTTATTTTTTGATAAGCCACAACTGTCCGGAAAGATCCGTACAAAAAAAGCGGAACCGAAAATATCACCCTCATCGTCAATTCAACCTGACTAAAAAGGGGGGTGAAAAGAAGAAGGTAAGCAAGTCCAAAGTAAAAAAAGATCATCGTTGCTCCGAAAATCGTCATTGCCTTATCATAAAGTCTACTTCTACTCATTTTTGAAAATTTTATTTGTCGCAAATATACAAAATTTGTTACGAATGTTACTTCAACAACGATCTAACCATTACAGGAAAACGTTTGTGCTGAAAAAAAACGTTCAAAACCTGTCGGATCTTGCTGGTCGAGTCAGGAAAATAGACCTCCATTACTTTATCAGATCTATTTCAATCCGATCCGATAAATGGATGCATCGGTCCGGATTAAAATAGAATTGCCGGCAATTGCCGGAGTTGCATAAACCTCACCCGGTAACTGACTCTCTGCGAGAATTTCAGGTAATCTGCCCGCTTTCAAAACCAGGGTTTCCCCTTTCACGGAGGTGAAATAAACCTTGCCGCCAGCGTAAACTGGTGAAGCATTAAACTTATTTTTCAGCCTTTTCGAATACAAAGAGGTTCCATTTTTAGCATCAATAACGATCAGATTGTTTTTACTATCAATGGTATAGATTAAGCCATCTTTAACCAAAGGTGTCAACAACTGCAAAATAGGCCCTTTTAATCGCCAAAGCACATTGGTCTTCGTAACATCGCCTTTACCTTTTGGGTCGACAGCTAATAATTCAACATATTTTTCACCCACGGTTGGTGATACAAAGCTTGTATAAAAAAAGACTACACCATCTTCATAAACAGGCATCGAAATTGTTGAGTCCTCGCCCTGTACAACCCGCCAGACCTCTTTCCCGGTAAGCACTTCATATGCAATGCAAACAGCAGAACCGTTGGAAATGAGTAAGTCCCTCCCTGCAACATTGATAACAATTGGCGTTACGTAAGCCTTTTTCCCGATCGGTGCCAATGGATCATAGCACTCCTTTGGCCGATCAACCCTCCATACCGATTCTCCGTTTTTTTTATTCAAAGCAACAATATACTGTTGATCGGTACCCTCATAATGAAGGATCAGCAGATCTTTATAAAGCATTGGCGAAGCACCCGTTCCCTGTACATGTTCACATTTCAGATCATTTCTTTTCCAGACAATTGTTCCATTATCTGTCCTGACACACGCGGTACCCGAACTTCCAAAATTCAGGTATACAAATCCCTCTTCAATGCACGGTGTCGGAGTAGCATAAGTATTTATAGCATGTTTCGAATAAATGCTATCCTGTTTAAAAAGTAGAATGTCAAACAAAACCTTGCCTGTCGTAAAATCGGTGCAAATCCCGGCCATCTCTTTTCCATCAACAGTAGCTGTCGTAACCCAAACCTGATTTCCATAAACCACGGGCGAAGACCATCCTTTTCCACGTATATCGGTTTTCCAAATCACATTTGTAGTATCATTCCAGACCAACGGGACATTGTTATCAACAGCTATTCCATCCAGATGACTACCCCTGAAATGAGTCCAATTATTAACCTGGGCAATGGCAGTTGAAAGAGTAAATACCAGGCATAGTGTAAAAAAAGAGCAAACAATTGCGCGACAAAATTTTCTCATAAGATGTATCAGTTAATATAAGAGGCTACCTTCCTATCCTTGGATATGATATTCGGTTATTATTCTTCATTACAGTAATACCTGCAAATTGCGATAAAGATAAATCTTTCAACTTAACTGTCTATATCTTAATAGGGAAAAATATTTAAGCTCTAAGATTAATTGGAAAACAACAATTTAATTATCATCTCCATTTGTGTCCTATTAATCTGGATTTCTGGTTAATGTTATCCGTTTTGGAATTGCATGATAAGAACAATGAATTACAAGGCTGCTCAACCAATAATTTGATAAAATTTAAATCACCTGTTGTAATTCATTCAGCTCCCGGATAACAATGTCGGCACCTGATTCCCACAAAATACTGTCATCCAGAATACCGGTATTAACTGCAACTGTAAATATCCCGGCGGCTTTGGCCGACTGAATACCCAAAGGGGCATTTTCAATCACAATAACATCCTCAGATTCCAATCCGGATTTCTGCAAAGCTTTCAAATAGGGTTCGGGATTGGGTTTTCCCTGTTTTACATCGTTACCCGAAATAATTCGTTCCATCGAAACCAAACCTTCGAAATCATTTACCAGGGCTTCAAGGTATTTTTCCTGCGAAGAACCGGTGACCACCCAGATCGCCACACCTTGTTTTTTAAGTCCTTCCATTAAAGATTTAGCTCCCTCGAATGGAATTGCATCCGGGAAAGCCGCAATTAGCTCCGTTTTCTTCGAATAGATCTGATCTATTTCAGCATCGGTAGCATCCCTCATTTCATTCTGCCGGTAAACCAGGTTAATCGTTGATGAAAACGTCCGACCCTCGTTTTGATAAACCATTTCGGGCGAAAAATCGATTCCGTAGTGCCGGAAAGCATTACTCCATGCATCGGCATGATAGCCCATCGAATCATAAATCACACCATCCATATCAAAGAACACCCCTTTTTTGCCTTTTAAAACGTCACCAATAGCTATTTTATCCATTCCAACCGAATTTAAATTTTGCATTGAATACTGATCAACCAAAAGATTATCAGGATTATTCAATTGCTTTTCACTGCTCGTTTATCACTTTTTGAGCTGTGACAAAAATACATCCGGCAGACAAATATGGGACTATACGCGTTTGTTTTAATTTTTAAAGGTGATGCAATAATAAAGGAATGCTTATGCGAGAGCTCATGCCTAAGGAGGGAATTGGAAAAAGTAAGCGTACTTTTATCAAAAAGTAAGTGTACTCTTGATAAAAAGTACGCTTACTTATTAAAGGTCGTTGCGGACGGAATTTTCTATTTCACCTTATGAAATTTTGTATTGTTGATGGTCTCCAGTATTCTTTTACCGGGGCGATAGTAAACTCCCACCTTTTTGATACTTTCGGAGTCCACCTCATCAGCACTTTTTTCACCTTTACTGCTAAGTGTCGGATAAAGTGAGCCTAAAGTTTCGAGCCTCACAATTTTGCTGTTTGCAAGAAAATCCTGAATCGCGTTCTCAAGGGCATAAATTGTTCCCCGAATGTCGGGTTCACTGAAGGTACTGCTCATTTCGATCTGCTTCACGATATCGTCAATAGTTGCTTCGCCATTCGTTGCCATTGTGGCATAGAATTTCTTCGCACCCCCGCCTGCAACGCCGGGTTCAGTCTTTGCCCTGATTTTATAATTAATAGCCATATCCGGAAATTTAGGTTGATTGTCCGTTTAACTACCGTAAATTTAGAACAAATTATTATTCCGGCGAAAACGGAGATTGATTTCCAAGAAAATAACCCTAATTTTGCCGGGTTTGTCTGTTCTTTTTGTCAGGACATGCAAAGCAGATATTTTTCAACTTTAAGCATTTGAATTAATGGTATACGATGTCATAATTGTTGGAGCTGGGCCAGCCGGGATTTTTACAGCTTACGAATTGGTCAAAGAACGTAAGGATCTCAAAATTATCATCCTCGAAAAAGGGCGCGATATACAACACCGTAACTGTCCAAAACATACCAACGGCGGCACTTGCGTTAACTGCAAACCATGTTCTATCACAACAGGTTGGGCTGGGGCAGGGGCTTACTCAGACGGAAAATTATCCTTGTCACACGAAGTGGGCGGAACATTACCAGACTATATTGGCATAGAACAAACGATGGAAATGATCTCCTACGCTGATGATATCTACCTGAAATTCGGAGCCGATTCCAAAATACATGGTGCAACCGAGACCCCTGCAATGAGGGAAATCCGAAGGAAATCGATTGAGGCCAACCTGAAACTAGTGCCTTGTCCCGTCCGGCATTTGGGTACAGAAAAAACACAACTATTGTATCATGCCATTTTTGATCATCTTACTGGCAGTGGGGTAGAGGTGCGGTTTAATTCGCCCGTCGAGGAGTTTATCATCAGTCAAAATCAGGTAGAAGGTGTAAAATGCAAAAATGAGACATTTTATGCCAAAAAAGTGGTCGTTGCAGTTGGTCGTGAAGGTTCCAACTGGTTGATGCACCAATGTGAATTACAGCATATCCCGACTGAAACCGGAATTGTTGATATCGGTGTCCGGCTCGAATGCAGGAACGAGATTATGCAGGAGATCAACGATAACTTTTACGAAGCCAAGCTGGTACATTATACGCGTACGTTTGACGATAAAGTGCGTACTTTTTGTTCCAACCCTGGTGGATTTGTATCGTCGGAATACTACGACGGTAACCTGGCCGTTGTGAACGGCCACAGTTACAAAGATTTAAAAAGCGACAACACCAATTTTGCCTTATTGGTATCGCAGAAATTCACAGAACCTTTTAATGCGCCGATCGAATACGGGCACCATATTGCCAGGTTGGCAAACATGCTGACGCGTAACAAAATTCTTGTTCAGCGGTTTGGCGATTTGGTCAGGGGAAGAAGGACAACGCCTGAAAGACTTTACCGGAATAATATCATTCCGACGCTTAAAGATGCCGTGCCGGGCGATCTCAGTCTGGTATTGCCACACCGTATTTTATTGGATATTATCGAGATGATCCGGTCATTGGACAAAGTAAGTCCAGGATTGGCCAGCGACGAAACGTTGCTGTACGGGGTAGAAGTGAAATTCTATTCCAATATCATTAAAGTTGATCGTACCTTCCAGAGTCCGGCAGTCAGCAACCTCTACTTTGGTGGCGACGGGGCAGGGATCACCCGCGGATTAATGCAGGCCTCAGTAAATGGCGTGCTTATTGCAAGGGAGATATTGAAGAATTATGAAATGTAAGTGATGCACAAAAATCAGTCAATAATCTTCAGTCCGGTGAATCCTTTGAAATTGTGATTAACTGACACATTTGAACAGGTTTTTGTTCCTTTTCATAACCGGAATCAGTCACTTTAAGCTAAATTTGCATTTATAATTTTTATCCTATTCAGATTAGCGTGAGATTAAACGATCTGATTATTGATAATCAATACTAAATCATGGGCTTTAAAAAATCGTACGAGGAGATCAACGAAAAAATCAGGAGTGGGAAAGCCGTTGTTCTTACCGCAGAAGAGGTTTCAGCGATGGCGCTGGAACTTTCACCTTCTGAAATTGTCAAAAGAGTTGATGTTGTAACGACCGGAACGTTTGGTGCCATGTGTTCTTCGGGTGCCATTCTTAATTTCGGTCACACCACACCTCCAATGCGCATGGAGCGGATGACACTTAACGGAGTGCCTTGTCACGGTGGACTTGCTGCCGTTGATACCTATCTCGGCGCAACCTCAGAGAATCCTGAAAATATCCGATATGGTGGCGCCAATGTAATTCAGGATCTGATAGAAAACAAAGAAGTTGAACTGGAGGCCTGGGGCAAAGGAACCGATTGTTATCCAAGAAAATACATCAAGACAAAAATATCCCTGGCAACCATCAACGAGGCAACACTTTTCAATCCGCGCAATGCTTATCAGAACTATAATGTCGCGACCAATACGACCTCAAAAATCAAATATACCTACATGGGGACATTGCTTCCCGGAATGAAAAATGCCAACTATTCGACTGCAGGTGAGTTAAGTCCATTGCTCAATGACCCCGAAATGAGGACCATCGGCATCGGCACGAGGATCTTCCTGGGCGGAACTGTCGGATATGTCGTATGGCCTGGAACGCAATTCAATACGAGTAAGGAGAAAAACGAGCACGGTATCCCGATGAGTAATGCCGCCACGATTGCCGTCATTGGTAACCTCAAAGAGATGAACTCCAATTTTCTCAGGGCAGCCTATTACGAGAAATATGGGGTGAGTCTTTTCGTTGGTATCGGAATTCCCATCCCGATGCTTGATGAGGATATGGCTCATCGTGTATCAATCAGAAATGAACAAATTGAGACTACAATTCTCGATTACGGATCTGCAGGATCACCCTATTTAGGAAAAACCAACTACGCCGAGTTGCAATCGGGCGAGATCAATATTAACGGGAAAAAAGTTCGTACCGCACCCGTTGCCAGCCTACAGAAGGCACGCGAAATCGCTGATCTTCTGAAAAAAAGCATACAAGGTGGTAAATTTGAATTAACCTGTCCGGTCGGGATGTTTCCAACCGGAACCTCATTAAAAAAACTTTTTGAAACAGAAGGAGGGGAACAATGAAAGAAATAACCCGCAGGTATGTGATGAAATTCCCGCCGCAAAGTGCCGATAAAGCCTTAACATACAAGTTAATCAAAGAGTACGATATCAAATTCAGCATTCTTAAGGCGGAAGTAAGACCTGGACATACAGGCAGTCTATTGCTTGAACTCGAAGCGCTCCCAGAAAATATGCAGAAAGGAATCGAATACCTTGAAGCCAATTCTGTTGTTTGTGAACCACTTGGGAAGAAAATCAAATTCGAAGCCGGCAAATGCATCAATTGCGGTAACTGTACCGGAGTTTGTTTTACAGGAGCATTGACAATGGATCGTGAGAAATGGGAATTAAATTTCGAGCCCGAACTATGTGTCGTATGCGAACTTTGTATTGCAGCATGCCCGATGAACCTCTTCGACAGCAGCTTCCACGAGGAAGAGCCGGAGGCAATTCTGAATAATTAATCCAATCATTCTTCTTGTTAAAGAATAACTTTGATAGAAGCCAGAACATACCGAAATGAAATGGGAGAAGGGAGATTTCTCTCTTTCACAACTGGTTATAAAGATACCGATCTGTGGATAGGCATTGATCCCGATTCTTATCGGGAAGAAATGAAAACGTTTTGCTTCGACAGAATTAAGTTTTACCGCACCCAACTGGAGAATTATCTGGCCATTGATCCGGAATTTGGGCGGTCATTAAAGCCTTATCAGACTAACCATTATGCACCAGAATTGGCAATTGGAATGGCTTTGGCAGCAAAGAAAGCAAATGTTGGTCCAATGGCAGCAGTTGCCGGAGCATTTGCGCAACAGCTGGGAAATGATCTGATGAACCAATATAAAATAAAGGAAATTGCCATTGAAAATGGGGGCGATATCTTCCTTCACTTGTTAAGTCCCATAATCCTGTCGATATTTGCGGGAAATTCACCTCTTTCGGGAAAGATCGGAATCGAAATTCCGAAGAATGCAGGAAGCATTGGCGTGTGTACTTCGTCCGGAACGGTTGGGCCTTCGCTTAGTTTTGGCAAAGCAGATGCCGTAATGGTTGCCTGTAAAGACACCGGGCTGGCAGATTCATGGGCAACTTCGTTGGGAAACCGGGTGCAAGTAGCTGAAGATATTGATAGTACATCA
>Ga0302296_1002898_pt1 | contig 11290 bp, 4 predicted proteins | sample III_Fen_N3_1_FD_194546 | JGI IMG/M metagenome (GOLD analysis project Ga0302296, IMG submission 194546) | Peat permafrost microbial communities from Stordalen Mire near Abisko, Sweden - III_Fen_N3_1 | ecosystem: Environmental > Terrestrial > Soil > Wetlands > Permafrost | place: Sweden: Abisko... | reverse complement strand
TCTATAAACTTTTCACTGGTCACATCAACTCCCAGATTAATTACTTCAAATCCGCAACCTTCAAGCATGGAAGCGACTATATTTTTACCAATATCATGTAAATCTCCTTTTACAGTTCCTATCACAACCTTACCCATTGAACTGGAAGTATCCCCCTTCAAAAGTGGTTTTAATATCTCCAGTGAACCTTTCATAGCTCGGGCTGACATTAATAAATTTGGCACATAGGCTTTTCCACATTCGAAGCGTGCACCTATTTCTTCCATCGCTTTTACCATGTAATCATTGATAATAAGTTGTGGATTAATTCCTTCTGCAATTGCTTCCAGTGTAACAGCTACAGCCGGTTCCAATTTACCACTTACAATAGAATCATACAATATATTTAAATCTGCCATAATATTTTTGTTAATTGTGTTTTTTAATATTGGTCTTTTTAATCTAACTGAACAATACTTTTTCTTAATTCAGAAAATCAGATATTATATAATTCATCACTTTCTTATCATTAAAATATGTGCCTTCTTTTAAAATCTATCTTTAATAAGTACTTTTTACCAATATTACAGTACTAAATAGGGGATATTGAATCAATTTCACCAAACAGTGTAATTATACTAAAAAATGAAACCGGTTTTATTTTTTACAATTTTAAATGTTTATTCCTGTAAATTTTACAAGTTATTATCTGGGATTGGTCTGGATCACTTTAAACCTGTCTGTAATAACTCCGTCCTTTTCAATACATATGATATTAAACCGGGAGGAAAGGTTGATTCTTTCCTCATTGCTTAAGACCTTTCTATTGGCAGTTATTCTTCCCACAGTATCATAAACAGTCACATTCGTATTTTCAGCGTTCCGGATAATCACGGAACCATCTTCAACACGCCATTGAATTGCATCTGTATTATATGCATCGGAAATAGCACTTACAACTCCTCCTTCAACAAAAGTAATAATTGACCGGGCAGGAATTGAATAAGTTGAATTACTTAAAACAGGAGTAAGAGCACGGAGATTATCAGCCGGTAAATCGGAGGTAATATAGGGTGTAAACAGCACATTATTTCTGTCTGATACATTGAGCGTAATGCTCTTGTCTGATTTACTGTAATTAAGTGCTACCGTTACAAGTTTCCCATCTTTGTTCCGGTAGGCCGAAACCATCAAACCTGTTATGTTATCAACTCCGAATATACTGGAAACAGTTAAGCGTTTTGCGCCCGGACGTATAAACCGCGAGTAATTTCCAAAACACCAAAGTGCTTTAGGCACCACAACTTCTGCCGCTCCATAGACTTCTGCATATTTATTTTGTGGAACACTTCCATCACTGGTAGTTGCAAGTTGTTGAACAACATTATAGGTGTTATTTAATTTTAAGTACAACAATCCATCCTTGTAATTGACATCCGTCAGCCCTAACCACCAATGCCATGCTGAAGCATTTGCAACAGACAGATCCATGTGTATAACCCGGGCAATATAAAGCCCATAATTTATTGACAGATCAACACTTCCACTTTCCGTAACATATTCATCAAATGCATTTTCCATAGCACAATACTCTGTTTGCCAATATTTCGTATTATACTGATTGAGTACTAGAGGCAAAGGCTTTCTGGTATTAATTATTTGACCATCCAGGTAATTTAACCAATAGGCATGAGCTGAAGTTATGCGTGCAACATTTGAAAGATCTCCGATATAAGAAGAAGATTGTACATTTCCAAAGAAATTCTCCACTTTATTTCCATACATTGAGCTATCGATTCCAGGGCCCAAATCGCGGTTATTATAGAGAAATTCTAAAGTCCCGGATTCGGGCACTAAAATCTGAGTAGAAAGGTTTTTTTCTATTAGTTTTCTATTGAGAGAAACACTTATTTTCTTGATATCATTGTTGTTGGCATGGTTATTTTCGCCCATATTCGCAGTCCATTCAGGTTCATTTACCGGATCGACATAATCAAAAGTGATCCCGTGGGTTTCGGTCGTTTTTTTGACAATTTCAGTCAGATAATCTGTAAATTTCTCAATGCCTGCACTATCAAGATTCAGTTTTTGGGCGTATTCAATATTATTATTTCCAGTTGTTTCACCGTTTCGGGTCATAAAGTATGGTGGAGAATTGACAAAGCCCAATGTATACTCACAACCACGTTCTTTTGCCTTCTTAAGAAACTTGAATTGACCTCCACAGGTTCCTGTCAGGTCCATATCAAAGAATCCGTTCTTTTTCATGATGCATGGGGTTCGTCCCCTTATATCACGAAAGGCTCCAAATGCATTATCGTTACTTCCGCCTCCAAAATTCATACGCCACATAGAAAGACCAATACCCATAGGATTACCGGATAAATCAAGTTCTTTACTAAAAAACAAATCAGCAACTTTATTTATATTTTCTTCAGTTGCATATTTACCGAATTTGTACATGGTCCAACAATCGGAAGCTCCAAAGTTGTCAATTTCTTGTTGGGGTTGATCAGTATTAATCACAAATGGTGTTTGTGCCATAAGTGATAAATTTATTTGATGGCAAATCAGCAGAACTATAATTAGTAGTCGAAATTTCATTTTTTTGTTTTTAAGGATAAATCACATTGATTTATTATTTTATTTCTTTGTGAAATACAGAATTTATCCATATAACTCAAAGGAATAAAAAAATTATTTTTTAAAATTGGCTTTCATTCAACATAATATGAATCGATATCATCAACCTTGTTTAAAATTAATAACCCGGATTTTGAATTAAGTTTGGGTTAATTTTTATATCTTCAGCATAGATTGGTTGAAGATAATCCTGAGGAGTCCTGAAAATACGAGGATAAATTTCAACAGTATTCACGATCCGCCAGAATTTCGCAGGAGTTGTCTGATTGATATCCAGGTTTTGTGTTACACCATTGAAGTATTTTTCACCTTCTTTCCAGCGACGGATATCATGAAAATGATGTCCTTCAAAAGCAAGTTCAATGAGTCTTTCTGTACGAATAACTTCCCTGTCGGAAATTGGTCGTGAAGCCATATTTTTTACATCTTCCCATTTTGGAAGTCCGTTTTTAGCTCTTAATGCATCCAGATAAACCAGTGCCTGTCCATCGAGTTTATTATAATATTCTACATACGCTTCGATATAATTGAGGTACAATTCACTAAACCTGACAAGAGGGAATGGGTATTTTGTGAGCGTCCGTTTTGTTATGCTTTCAAATATCGATTGCGGATGAACTCCTTTTTTTACTAAGAAACCGGAAGGACTATAGTTGGCAGTCGTCTGAGGTTTGCCATGTGCTTCTTTATACCGCATTTTCAATTGAATGGTTGTATTATTTATTTCATAATTACCACGATCGTATCCTATACTGGCATAATATCTCGGTTCGCGGTTAAGATTGAAATTAGCCACCTGTTCTCCGTTAATCGTTGTGAATGTCGTAAACCGGTTGAGATAATCAAAATCAGGATCTGCATCAATTGGAAGTCCTTTCTTTGTGTAATACATGGAAGCCATAGATAATGTCGGGGCCAGCATTTCATAAGGAATTCCTCCCTGACCAGGATTACGGGGTGCTGCCAGGCACTGGTATGAATCTTCCTGATAGTTATCTTCATTCCAACCGGTATATCCCCAAACGAGTTCTTTGTTCCAGGGATCAACCATCGTGTAACGGGCATTATTTACAGCTTGCTGAAACGTATCTGTTACAGCCGGATTGTGAGAATATAACTGGCAACCTGCAGTCTGTGCAGATGTAATGGCATCTGTTGCAGCATCCAGTGCAATTTTCCATTTTTCAGTGTTATACACCTGGTTAATAAGATTTATCCCTTTCTTATCTTTAAAGTCAGCATAATATTCAGTATTCCCATTGAATAATGGACTGGCTGCATAGAGCAGTAACCGCGATTTAATGGATTTAGCTGCTGCTTGTGTTGGTTTACCGTAATCTGAGGGGTTTAATGTTACAGGCAAATCAGTTATAACTTCATCAAGGTGTGAGCTTATCCATGTGACACATTCATCATAAGAGGATCTGTTCTGAAACAATTCTTCCGCTGGTGTATCAAGCGGAATTAATTTATCCACCAGTACAATCGGACCGTAATAGCGTAATAATAAATAGTGATAATAAGTAATTAAGAATTTAACTTCCGCTTTCCATTCCGTTAATTTGACAGGGTCCATTCCTTTAACCTCATCAATACGGCTTAAAAACAAATATCCGGATCGGATTCCTTCATAAAGAGGATAATTTATCCGCCACATTTTAAAGTGTGACCAGAAATTGGCTGTAGGCTGTGTAGAGCTGTTTTCACCGGTATAGATATTGATGGAAGGAAACCAGTAATTATCGCCATTGTGTATAAATTCGTCAGTGGGCATCCAATCCACATTTTGACGAACATCCGAAAATTTAGGCATATACGAATATACTGTATACAGTGCCTTTTGTGCATTGGTTTCATTTTGAAATGCATCATCAATGGTTGCAATATTAGGAGGAATTATGTCCAGGTAGTTGCATGATGAGCACATGATTAACATTAATGCTCCAGTTATTATTTTATTTTTCATTTTAAATTCAATTAATTAAATGTCATTTGAATACCGATATTTAATACTCTCAGTGTAGGGTATGCAATACCTGATCCAGATCCTACTTCAGGATCCCAGTATTTGAAATTTGATAATGTAAGCAGGTTGCTTCCATTAATGTAAGCACGCATAAACTTGTAAGTATATCCTACTTCAGCATTTTTCAACCGTAGGAAAGAACCATCTTTTGCCCAAAATGTGGAAGATTGTGTATTGTTTGAATTGTCAGTTTCACTTAATCTGGGATACCCGGCGTTTGGATTTGGGTTGCTTTCCGACCAGTGGTCGTTGGCAATAAAATTATAAATTTGAAATCTATAGTTTCCAAACGGGTGTATACCGCTCATCATTAACGTTGTTTGTGCAGCCCCCTGAATAAATATTGAAACATCAAAAGCTTTATATCTGAGCGAACCTCCAAAGCCATAAATAGTTTGTGGTACTGAAGGTTTGCCAAAAAATGTTCGGTCAAAATTATCAATAACCCCGTCACTATTAAGATCTTTGTATTTTATATCACCTTCCATCACTGTTGCAGAGAAAGTAGGTTTAGCTTGTTTTCCGCTTGCTATATCAAGTAGGTCTTGTTTGGTTAACAGGCCATTTGCAATCAGACCAAAATTCATATTTAAAGGTTGACCAATTTCCGATTGGTAAGCAAAAAGTTGTTGTGGCTCATCCCTGTCTAATAATTCATTTGCAGCATAAGTGAAGTTTGCTCTGAGAGAAATAATAAAGTCTCGGCTAAAGGAATGATTAAACTCCATGGAGATATCACAACCATTGTTTTTTACGACCCCGATATTCGCATATGGTAGAGCCGAACCAATGCCTACAGTTGTTGGCACTACTCGTCGTTGCATAAATATTCCACTTCGGATTTCCTGAAATACATCAGTTATAATAGTAAGTTTATTAAAAAGACCAAGTTCAAGTCCCAGGTTACTCTTCTTGCCGGTTTCCCAGGTTGCCCCATCCTGACCGTATTTGGTAATTGAATATCCATTCAGGGAATTATTCCATTGATCACCGAAAGTATATCCTCTGGCAGCATCATTTAGGTTTACTTCTGTAATGTATGGAAAACGAGGGGAAGTATAGGCATTCCCAACTAAACCGTACGATGCCCTTATTTTTAAGAGATTTACAACGTCAGTTAATGGTTTGAAGAATTTTTCATTGGATATCAAATAACCAGCAGCTATGGAAGGGAAGAACCCATATTGCATTCCGGGTTTGAAGTTTTCACTCCCATTATATCCAAAATTTACTTCCGTAAAATACCTGCTGTCATAATTGTAAGTTGCACGACCTGCCAGCCCTTGTTCCCGATACGGCAGATTACCATATAAATCGAGTGTCGGTGTCCGGTATTCACGCTGGTGATAGAGTAACATTGCGGAAACATTGTTTTTCGATCCAAAAGTACGTTCATAATCCAATGCTGCCTGAAGATTAATCGTACTGCTCATACCATAATTCAGACTGTTTACAGTAATGGATTCGGTCCCGGTAGTAATCTGATTCAGATTATATTTGTAAGTCGACGGGTCATATGAATTTATTTCATAAAAGAAGGGTGAATAGCCAAACACGGATGATTTTTTCGACCAGTATTGAAATGAAGCTAATCCTCTTGCCGAAAGGCCTTTGGTAATAAAATCAAGTTTTTGGTTGATATTGAACGAAGATAAAACTGTAGCTTCAAACTCGTTTTTTTGACTGGATAAATACATGGCCAGTGGATTTCCTACCCCATAATTTGACTCATTACCAAAGTAAATATGATTATCTCCGTTTTCTGTAGGAAAATAGGCAGGAAATTCTACCGGATTAACCTGCATTGCTTTTGTAAATAATGTTTGTGAAGTTTCTCCCGGTCCATCTAAATTTCTTATTTCAGTCATCAACCGCAAACCTATTTTAGTTGTTTTAGTCAGCTCTGCATTAATGTTATTTTGAAATGTAAATCGTTGTTGATTGATATTGTTATTATCAAAGGCATTCAACGAATTATTTTTATACATTCCCGTTTCGTTAAAAAAAGCAGCATTAATGAAGTAATCCACCTTCTTGGATCCACCCATCACGTTTAGATTCGCTGATTGGTTTTGTGAGGAATTTTTGAACAGCAGTCCATACCAATTCACATTCGGATATATATAGGAGTTCAACTTATTTTCCGTTCCCTGAATTTTATCTTGAGAATAATATGGGGTTGCTGTAGGATTCCGTGATATCTGGGCTTCATTGTATAATTTCATAAAGGTGACACCATCAGCAAATCCGGGAAGCTGGGTTGGCTGGGTAGTGTTGTATTCCATGCGTATATTGATTTTTGGTTTATCCATGTCCTTGCCACTTTTTGTAGTAACCACCATGACGCCGTTTGCACCTTTTGCTCCATATAAAGCAGTTGCTGTTGCATCTTTCAGGATAGAAAAGCTCTCAATGGATTCAGGAGCTATGGTATTGAGGTCTGTAGCAGAAATTTCAATTCCATCCATAACAATTAATGGATTTGTAGGTCCTGCAAAAGTAGAAATTCCACGAATCCAGAAACTGGCTCCATCTGCTCCCGGTTCACCTGATCTTTGTACCGCAATGACTCCGGCTATTTTACCGGCAAAAGCAGTTGTCAAAGAACTGGATGGTACAATCAGGTCTTTTGCTTTGATCGTTTGAATGGCACCAATAACACTCTCCTTTTTTTGAGTGCCAAAACCTACCACAACCACATCAGATAATAATTGCGTGTTTTCACGCATTTCAATGAATCGGAAAGTGTTGATGTTATCTTTATTGAAAGGAATTGATATGGGAGTCATTCCAAGGTAAGAGATCTCAATGATTTTAGCCGTTTCAGGTATAGTCAATGAATATTCGCCATTCAGGTCAGTAACAGTACCTATACCGGTACCCTTGACTAAAATAGTAGCACCGATAATGGGTGAACGGTCCGATTCTGAAACAACTGAACCTTTTATTTTGATCGTGTTTTGTGCAATAGCCTGAAATGACAGCAATAATAGCAGCAGTATCATTGCGCTTTTTAAACGTTGATGTATTTTATATGAAATCATAGGTGATTTTTTGCATATTAAGTGAAATTGAAAATAGCAGGGACAATTTTATTTATGCCCCTGCCAAAGTCTGACTGTATTATTTGATGAGAATTTTTTGGGCGTTGTTTCCATTGGCATCTATTGCTTTGATAATATAAAAACCTTTTGGAAGGCTAATGACAGATGAAGCATTAATAACTGCTGATTTAACCAGACTTCCTGTCATAGTGTAAACAGAGATTGAAGTTGTTCTGGTTACTCCATTTATAAACACGCCATTGTTTAAAGGAAGAAAAGATAAATACGAATTCGTAACATTAGGAGTTGCAGTTGGTAATATTTCACGGTCACCCGGACTTCCATCCAGTTGAATATCATCTAATCCCAAGGTAACCCAATAGTCATTTATATTAAAGTTGAGAAATTTTATCAGGGTTCCAACACCTAGATCAATGGTCACATCGTGCCATTCTTTCCTGACAAGGCTCAAACTTTCAAATGGTGTATCATTTGCTTCAGTGAAAACTCTTAGTGGTTCGTTGTATTGAGTAGGGTGATCTTCGTTTGACAAAAAGAAGTATTTTACATGTAAATAACGGGCCTTTTCAGTAGTGAGGCCATATACATTATTATATTTACCACCACCATAATCCGACCACATACCGTTAGTAATCCAAACCCGCAGGCAAGAATCAGATGCATTTATAACTGCTGATTGCGTGAAAGGGTCTTCATTTGTTGTAGTTCTGTAAACCTCTCCTTCTTTTGAATAGATACTCCAACCTGTGCTCTGTGCAGCTTTTTCAAAGTTAATTGAAAATGGAACAATTTCAGGAATGACAGGAGCTACATCGCTTAAGCGAATGTTGTCGATGTAAAAGACACCCCACATCCAGGGTTGAAGTCGTATTGCCGAAAAAGTTACACCCGGATTGATAACAAAACAGAATTCTTTCCATTTAGTGGTATAAGTGGCAGGCATTGTTGGAGTCAGATTAATCCCTAAATCGGCATACGAACCATCTGCGTTATCATTAAACAGTCCAATCTGAAAATTTGAGGAGAAATCATCTTCTGCCAGTACCTGTATATATAAATAACGGGTTGTTTCAGAAGTGACAGTTGATTGTAAACTCAAAACCGGTCCGCCCCACCACTCTATCCCGTTTTGGGCTTCAAAAGTAAAACACTTTGCAGAAGTATTTATGCCATCCTGAACCGGATTATCAATTATACTCAAGCTTTCAGGATAAAGCCATCCTGAATTCGTAATTTTAACCGGGGAAGTTGCCGGGGACTCAAAATCATAGGAATACGCATTTGTAGCGCTTACAGTCATACAACCCAGTGTAAGAACTGCAATAAAAAGTAATTTTTTTTTCATGATATTTTTGTGTTTGTTTTATGTTATAAGAATAATTTAAATGATACACCTTACTAATAATGAGTTTAAATTCAACACCCAAGATCAGTATCATTATTCCCTGACAAAACTATTGATTAATCCAAATAAACACTTTTGTTGTTGTTTCAAAATCTGTAAGCTTTGTTTCAATAATGAACTTTAACTACTGTGGAATACAAACCGGTATTTCATATCGTAATTGAACCATTGCCGGTAATTTGTCCCCCAACAATTGTTATGCAGGCAATAATGAATCCCTTGAGCAGGGTTTACTGAATCATTATTAAAGTACATAAGATCCCGTTTATTAAGTGCTATTAAAGAAGCATCTAACGATTCAATCCTAAGCTCATGGTTTCTTTCTTTAAATCGGACATAATCTCCTACTGCATGGAAGTGACGGCTTCCATTCTCCATCACATCCGTAACATCTATTTCAGAACCAAGTTTTTCAATAAACAATTTCGGATTTGTATACGCCGGGCAAAAAGAAATCCAGGTTGCATCCGGAATACGGGTATTCTGCTTTCCAAACCAGGTAATGCTTAAAGTAATATCGCCTTTATCCGGAAAGTAATACTCCAGGTACACTTCTCTTGGTGCTCCGTATTGTGGCGAAGTTAAGTCAATGCTGCCTCCTGAAAGTTTTAATGTGATAGCGGTACCTTGTCCATTCAATTTGATATAAGATTGATTAAGTTGATACACATAGGTTGCATGAGCTAACCCTGTTGATTGTTCAAGCCCTCTTTTGCCATAGTCCATGGTCACCCATTCAGATGGATTGGGGGGACAATAGTCATCTATAAATTTTTTAAATACCTGCTCGGAAAATGTCTGATACGCAACTTCACCAAAAGGTAATTTACCATCAACAATAATGGTTCCTGTTGAACTGTTTTTTAGCTTTTTAATTCCGCCGGTTATCTTGTCAAAAATCACTTCAAATTGTCCTGCTTTAATCCATTTAGAATCAACGGTAAGTTTTTTAAAATTATGGAATATAGGATGGACCGGTTTAAGGTTTTCTAGTGAATCAATAGCTTCCCGTTGCAAATCAGCAGGCAATTTGGCTAATGCATCATAGATATATGCTTGTTTCTCCCTCCAAGACAACTCCATACGTTTGTATTTTGGGGTGTTTATTAACTTGTTGAATTCTAAAGGCTGATACTTGTCCCAGTCATTTAAGTTCCACTTTACATCAAGTCCCCAGGTGTGTTCGGAAACAAGTAGTAAAGACATGGAATAATTCATATCCAGATCACTGCCATGTTCAAGTTTTCCGTTCTTTAACCATTTTCTTCGTAATCTCATCAATTCACGTAGTTCGGCAATTTTTTTGGGATCTGATCCAATACCCCAAATCCAGGAGTCTCCCATCTCACTGGTCACAACCGGAAGTTTCGATTTAATCTGATCGATTATCCCGGCAATGGAATCCAGGGATGATGCTACTATTTGTGCCTTTGGATACTTTTTGTGTAACCCATCGTATATTTCCTGAATCTCTTTGGGAGTATGAGCTCCATGGTTGTCTCCCGTAAAAGCCAATACTCCGGCAATTTTAGTACCCGGTATTTTAAGCGATTCACCATAACCTATCTTATAAACCACACATACTTCCGAGCCATCAGGATGCCTCCATCTAAACACTTCCGGAATTCCGGGTTGCGGCACACACGGATTTGTTCCGATAAATAACAGCTTTATACCGTTTCGCTCTAAAAAGGGAATAACCGATCTTGTAATGCCCGGAACATCTGTTTGTTTCATGGAGATGGTTTTACGACTAAACCTTTTATCAAGTTGTTTTGATGTGTAAAATGCAGCTTCAAAGAGTGCACTGTCACATACTTCTGCCTCAATGGTAAATGGACTGGCATTCCAAAAGAAATCATTTCTGCCAATTGCATCCTCCATCCGTTTGCGATTAGACGTGGATGCTTTATCCAAATAATTCCAGAGTAACCACGAACCGGTTGTCCAGGTATAGCGATTTAAGTCTTTATGCTCATGAATGCCCTCAGTCAAGCTTAATACAGATGGAATAAATTCTTCCATATACGCATTTAATACATTTGATCCTAAATCGGTAAATCCAATATCAAGGTGGGTTTTAAAAACCAGGTGCACTTTTTCAATTTCTGAATCAGGACAAATAGGTTGGCAAAAACTTGAAAAAGATACTCCTAAAAGTAAAAGGCAAGG
>Ga0302296_1002895_pt1 | contig 11291 bp, 10 predicted proteins | sample III_Fen_N3_1_FD_194546 | JGI IMG/M metagenome (GOLD analysis project Ga0302296, IMG submission 194546) | Peat permafrost microbial communities from Stordalen Mire near Abisko, Sweden - III_Fen_N3_1 | ecosystem: Environmental > Terrestrial > Soil > Wetlands > Permafrost | place: Sweden: Abisko... | reverse complement strand
GTTTTTCGGCGCTACGGTATTAAAGTTTTCCTCACAGCGCGGTTTAGTTCACCCATCGAAACAGGGGGTTTAAAAACCGCCGATCCGCTTGATGCGGGTGTGCAGCAATGGTGGAATGAGAAAGCGGATGAAATATACAAACTGATTCCCGATTTCGGAGGATTCCTGATAAAAGCAAACTCCGAAGGTCAGCCCGGACCACAGGATTATGGTCGTAATCATGCCGATGGCGCCAATATGCTCGCGAAAGCTGTTGCACCGCATGGAGGGATTGTGATGTGGCGCGCATTTGTTTACAGTAACGAAGTGCCCGACGACCGTGCGAAACAGTCGTATTCCGAATTCACACCGCTGGACGGGAAGTTCGAAAAGAATGTTTTTGTCCAGGTGAAGAATGGCCCCATAGATTTTCAGCCACGTGAACCTTTTCACCCGCTCTTTGGCGCGATGCCAAAGACACCCATCATGATGGAATTTCAGATCACACAGGAATATCTCGGACAAGGAACACATTTGGTCTATCTCGCCCCGCTTTTCAAAGAGGTTCTCGAGGCGGATACCTATGCCAAAGGAAAAGGATCGAAAGTTGCCAAAGTGATTGACGGTACGCTTGAAGATCATCAGCTAAGCGGCATTGCGGGTGTTGCCAATATCGGAAACGACCGCAACTGGTGTGGACATCCGTTTGCGCAATCGAACTGGTATGCTTTTGGCCGACTCGCATGGAATCATGAACTTTCTTCGGAAACCATCGCCGATGAATGGATCAGGATGACTTTTAACAACGACGCAGGGTTTATCTCCGTTGCCACGAAAATGATGATGCAGTCGCGCGAAACTACTGTAGATTACATGACACCGCTTGGTTTACATCATATCATGGCTTTCGAACACCATGCGGGTCCGGGTCCATGGTCGAATATTGGCCGCGCCGACTGGACCTCACCTTATTATCACCGTGCAGACAGTCTTGGTATCGGGTTTGACCGCACCTCAACTGGTAGCAATGCCCTTTCGCAATATGCACCCGAAGTGGCAGCCGAATGGGCAGATCTGAAGACATGTCCCGAAAAGTATTTGCTGTGGTTCCACCATCTTCCGTGGAATTACAAACTGAAATCGGGTGAAACATTGTGGAACGGCCTCCTTTCGCATTACTATTCGGGTGTTGAAGATGTCAGGAAGATGCAGACTGAATGGGAATCGCTCAGGGGAAAAATTGATGCGCAGCGGTTTGAGCATGTCGAAGCTTATCTGAAAATTCAGGAGAAGGAAGCTGTCTGGTGGCGGAATTCATGTATTCAGTATTTTCAGCAGTTTTCGAAACTTCCGATACCGGCAGGTTACGAAAAACCCGAAATGCCATGGGAATATTATAAAAAGCTGACAGGAAGGAAGATTTTGAGGTTTTGAAAAAGGTTAAAGGATAAAGAGTAAAGGTTAAAGTGTTTAAAAACCATTCTTGATTTATTATTCCTGATATTGTAAGTAATTAGATTTTAAATTGTTTCCTTTGATTAAACTATAAAATTACTTAACGTCGATGTTGATTGTTTTACCATTTGCACATTTTTTCTGCGCCATCGTATATATCTACCTTGCAGTTATAATATTAAACAAAGATTCCAAAATTTTGTTGAACAGGGCAAGCTCGGCTATTATGATCTGTTTTGCATTGTGGAATTTTGGAGATATCTTTATTCACTTTCCTGACAGCAAGCTTACAAAAGAAACAGTGCAATTATTGCAGAATATTTCTTCCTTCGGATGGATATACTTCATTAGTGCTATTTTATGTTTTTCGGTTGCCTTTTCGAAAAGGGAAAAACTGATGAAGAAAAAATGGTTTCCGGTCATTCTATATATTTTGCCGCTGCCTTTTATTTACATGCAATGGACAAATTATTTGTTGATAGATCCGATCAGGCAACCATATGGCTGGTCGTTTAGTTTTCCAAATTCAATCTACCCTCATCTATATTACATTTACTATTTCGTAATAATACTAATATCCATCTATTTTATTTTCGCGTACGGCAGAGAAACAAAAAACCCACTTGAGAAGAAACAAGCAGAAATCATTACAAGTACCATACTTGCCAGTTTAATAATTGGAACCATCGTTGACGTGATATTTCCATTGTTTGATATTGACAGCATTCCAAGTATTGCAGACCTTTTCATTTTTATTTTTGCGATCGGATTCTATTATGCCATCGTTAAATACCAGTTTCTAACGATTACACCTGCCATCGCTGCCGAAAATATTATCAGCTCGATGGATGAGTTATTGATTCTTTTAAACCAGGAAGGAAATATTCTCAGTGTCAACAAGGCAACATTGGATTCCTTACAATATGATCAAAATGAATTAGAAGGTCAACCGATTAAAAAGCTTTTACAGGAAGATGATTATAAAGAGATTCTTATAGAAAAAACTACTGAAGAAGTCGTTATAAAAAATAATGATGGTCATCTTCTGACGAAAAACGGGAAAACTATTCCGATCATCTATTCAAGTTCTCCGTTAAGAGATGAAAATGAGAATGTAATTGGAACTGTTTTTATAGCCAGAGATATCACTGAACACGAGCGAAACAGGGTAGAATTAATTAAAGCCAAAGAGAAAGCAGAAGAAAGCGACCGTTTGAAATCCGCTTTCCTTGCGAATATGAGCCATGAAATTCGTACTCCCATGAATGGTATTTTAGGCTTTGCCGGACTACTCAAAGAGCCTAATCTCACAGGTGAAGAACAGCAGGAGTTTATAAGTGTCATCGAGAAAAGTGGAGCAAGGATGCTAAATATTATTAACGACATTATTAGTATCTCAAAAGTAGAAGCCGGACAAATGGAAGTTACCATTTCGGAGACGGATATTAATGAGCAGATCGATTATATCGATACTTTCTTTAAGCCCGAAGCGTTGAAAAAAAGGATTCTGCTTTTATGTAAAAAACCCTTGACCGGCAATGACGCGATTATAAAGACTGACAGAGAAAAGGTCTATGCCATCCTGACTAACCTTGTTAAGAACGCACTTAAATTCACCCAGGTTGGTACAATTGAATTTGGTTATAGTATCGTTAGAGACAAGGCAAGCATTAGAGACAATGAGGCATGTAAAGACAAGGCATCATGCCTTGTCTCTACGCACGAAGAATTGGAATTCTTTGTAAAAGATACCGGTTTAGGTGTTCGTAATAAACAAAAAGAATTTATTTTTGAACGGTTCAGGCAAGGAAGTGAATCTCTTTCAAGAAATTATGAGGGAGCAGGATTGGGATTATCTATTTCGAAGGCATATGTGGAAATGCTTGGTGGTCAGATTTGGGTAGAAAGCGAAGAGGGTAAAGGTTCTACTTTTTATTTCACGCTTCCCTATATTCAGAAATCGAAAAGAAAAATTGCGAGCGACCGTGAAATAATTTCGGATGCTAAAGAAATTCAAATGAACAAAATCCGGATATTAGTTGCAGAAGACGACGAAGCCTCCGAAAAGCTGATTACTGCCACCATTAAAAAATTCAGTAAAGAAATTCTAAAAGTTACTACAGGTAATGATGCAGTTGAAGCATGTCGTAACAACCCCGACATTGATTTGGTGCTGATGGATATTAAAATGCCGGTTATGGACGGATATGAGGCAACCCGGCAAATCAGACAGTTTAATACAAAGGTGATTATCATTGCACAATCAGCCTATGCTTTACTGGGTGACCGGGAAAAAGCAATTGATGCAGGATGCAATGATTATATTACGAAACCGATGAAGCAAACAGCACTCATTGAGTTAATCAGGAAGTATTTTGATAAACATGAATTGTAATAAAAAATACCCTCCAATTCCATCGCTGGTATTGGAGGGTATTGATTGCATGCCTCGTTGATCGGGAAATAAATGTCCGTATTACCGGATCCTGATCTCTTTTGTTTTGTTACCGATTGTAAGCGTCGCAATATTGTCGCAATCACCCGTTCCATAGTCAATTGTCCAATTGTAATTGTTGCTGGTTGTTATGGCAACAATTCCGCTGACAATGTGATGACAGGCTACATTAAAGACCAGTGGGTTTGCTGCCGTTACTGTTTTTGTAACTTTTACACCCGAAACACGCGTAAATTCTACTGTTCCCCAGCTTACAATCTTATTATCAGCTGCGCTGGCAAGTATACCGCGCTTATACTGACGTGTAAGATTGGCCACCCTGGTTGCTGTTCCCTCACCGTTAGGGAGATTAATTGTGATGTTTTCCGAAATTACAGCGGTACGGATGTTATTTTCCTGATCCTTCGTAATCGTTTTTACAATACTTCCCTGAATCTTCTTACCATCGACAACGTAATTATCGAATGATTTATTTCTGACAGAAGGAAAAGTGGTAAACGAATCGGATGTAACCATGATTTTTCCTGAACGGACTTTACCATCTTTCCCTGTGCAGGAGGTTCCGAAATCAATTGTAATGACCTTGGGCGAGGTCTGGTTATTAATCGTAATTACTGCACAATCGTTCAGGTACATTGCACTTCCGAGAGCAGCGGCTTTGAGTTGACCCGAATTCGAATCTACAGCTTCGTCAACCAGTAAATCAATATCCGAAAGGGCTTCTTCACCCTGAGTTTCCTGCTGACTTAAAATAACCTCATCAAACGCAGTGGCAACATCCTTCTTTTGACATGAAGTAAAAGCACAAAACAGCAGACTTACTGCTAAAATTTTTCTAAATTGTTTCATATTTTAAATTTTAAAAAACAAATACATATAACCTTAAGAAGCAGGTTGTACTCAAAAGTTAAATCAGGAATGAATATTTTTATAAAAAAATAAGATTGACACCTGAATGCAATTCTTTCTGACAATGAATTTAACTTTCGACAGTTTTTTGCATCCAAGGTACAAATCAAAACGATCACATAATTATTGATGAACGAAACGGCTGATGCACATATTTTTTCGATGATAAAAGATCCTGCGTTAAGAGACAAAGGATTTCTTCAGCTGATGGACACCTACAAAGAGCCTATCTATTGGCATATCAGGCGTCTGGTTATATCGCACGAAGATGCCGAAGATATTTTGCAGGAAACTTTTATCAATGTATACCGGTTTGCTGACAGCTTTAAAGGCGACAGCAAGGTTTTTACCTGGCTTTATCGCATCGCAACCAACGAATGCACGAGGCATTTCAGAAAAAATAAGAACTGGATAAACAAAGCTGTAAAAATTACAGAAGGAATGGCAGAAGGGTTATCAGGAAATGATGCAGAAAATAGTGATGCCATCCTGCTTAAATTTCAGCAGGCAATTCTGCAACTTCCTGAAAAACAAAGGATCGTTTTCAATATGCGATATTACGATGAACTAAGCTACGAAGATATTGGAAACATCCTCGATTCTTCGGTGAATACATTGAAAACCAATTATCATTATGCAAGCGAGAAGATTAAACAATACCTGATTGATCAAGCATAAATGAATGATTTTAAATTGAGTAAAATAAAAAAGACATGAACGAGGATACAGAATTTCAGGAAACAGGAAAAAAAACACCCTTCAAAGTACCTACCGGGTTTTTTGAGCATATATCTGAGAAGACACTTCTAAAGGCAAAACAAAGAGAACAGAACAGCAGAAAAATGTTGATCGTTCTGCGCACATTTGCTGTGGCAGCATCATTTTCGGCAATTGCATTACTCGGCTATTTTATCACCGAAACAGAAAAGCCTGAAATAAAGCAGGAAGTGCAGAACAAACAAACGGAAATAAAAGACACTATTCAACCATCTAAAGTTATTGCTAAACAAATAACGATTGCAGAAATAAAGAAAGTTGCGCCTGCGAAAGCGATTATTAAAGAAACCCATCCGGAAGAAGTAACAGATGTTCTGTCTGAAATGTCTGACGATGAATTGCTACAATTGGCAGCAATCTATAAATCAGATCCATTTATTGAAGAATCTCAACCTTAACACTGCAGAAATGAAGAATATATTTTCAGTACTTCTTTTTATACTGGTCATGTTGTCAAGTCACGGCACCAAATCACAAAATCAGAATCGGTTCCCGTTACTTCGTGAGCGGATTGTTCAGGCAAAATTGCGCGAAATCAAAGTTAACCTTCAACTTGATCAGGTTACTTTTGATCAATTCCGTCCTATTTATATTAAATATGAGAAGGAGGTTTCGGGTATCGACTTTCGTAAAATGACCCGGCTTACGCGGGTTGATGCAGACAGTCTATCGACAGAAGAAGCAGACCAATTAATTATAAATCAAATTGAGACTGCTAAAAATTTGATTGCTTTGCGTGAAAAATATTACAAAGAATTCAAAATTGTACTATCGCCGCAACAGATTATTAAACTTTATCAAACAGAGGCTGAATTGCGCAAAAAAGTGATGCAGGAATTGAAAAGAAGGGTTATGAGCAGGTAAGAAGCAAATAATGATCGTCGTTTTAATATTACTAAAAAGCCAACTTCACAGTCGGCTTTTTAAGATTGATGTCAAAATATTTTAAACCAAAGCAGCTTCTTTTGCCGGTTCTTCTTCAAATTGATAAAGTAGCGTAGATAAGTAACGTTCACCCGTATCCGGTAAAATAACAACAATCTTTTTCCCTTTATTTTCGGGGCGTCTGGCAACTTCCAGTGCAGCATATGTTGCGGCTCCCGAAGATATTCCAACGAGAAGACCTTCTGTACGGGCCAACAAACGGCTGGTTTCGAAAGCCTGATTATTTGTCACTTGAATAATTTCATCAATTACAGAAACGTTGAGTACGTCGGGTACAAAACCTGCACCAATTCCCTGAATTTTATGTGGTCCGGGCTTCCCGCCTGAAAGTACAGGAGAGTCAGTCGGTTCAACTGCAATTATCTGGACACCTGGTTTTCTGGATTTTAATACTTCACCAACACCCGTAATGGTTCCGCCTGTACCGATTCCAGCTATGAAAATATCAACATCTCCATCGGTATCTCTCCATATCTCTTCGGCTGTGGTTGTCCGGTGAATTTCGGGATTTGCCGGATTTTTAAACTGCTGTGGAAGAAAAGAGTTTGGAGTTATTGCGGCAAGGTCTGTTGCTCTCTTAATGGCACCTTTCATTCCTTCTGCTCCCGGAGTCAAAATTAATTCTGCTCCTAAGGCTTTCATCAGATTTCGCCGTTCGATACTGAATGTTTCGGGCAAGGCAATGATCAAACGATACCCTTTTGCAGCAGCGACAAACGCAAGGGCAATGCCGGTATTTCCGCTTGTGGGTTCAATAATAACGGTGTCTTTATTCAGCAAACCCTGCTTTTCGGCGGTATCGATCATCGCAAACCCAATACGATCCTTCACACTACCGGCCGGATTGAAATATTCGAGTTTCGCAATAATGGTTGCATCCAGGTTGTGTTGCTTATTGAAATTGGAAAGTTCGAGTAATGGTGTATTTCCAATTAAATCGGTGAGGTTTTCTGCAATTTTGGACATGATAAATAAGTTTTTGATTATTGCAAAGTTGAGAAGAATGATCACCCGCCGCAATACCTGTAATTATGTATTTTGTTATACCTATTTTATGGTATAAGTGATTGATAAAATGTCGCATTCAAATTTGAGATTATGAGAGGTATTTTTTGCAGTGAGTAGCTGGCTACTGGCAACTTGCAGCTGGCATAATAGTGCGAACTATTTGACTCTAATCCATTATAAATAAAGAGAATTCCTTATTTTATAATAAACGAGTCTGCCAGTTGCCAGTCGCTAATAGCTAGCTGCAATCAATACAAAGCCCAATTATCCATACCAAACTTTAGAGCCAAAATAGGAGACCTATTTATCTCTACAATTCCCGTTATCCAATCTTTACCGATGTCATTGTTAATGAACCCATCACCGCTTTATCGTTAAAAATGGTAACCGGCTCGTCTTCCTTCTTCAGCGCCAATGTATAGATCAATGGAAGGAAATGTTCGGGCGTGGGAATGGCCATTTGCACCTCTTTGCCAAGTGCAGAAAAGTTGATCAATTCTTTGTGCTTATTGGCAAGGATCAATCGTTTAAATGTATCGTTTGCCTGAAGTGCCCAATCGAATCCATATTCCGGTTCATCAACTTTATCCCACGCAACCATCCGCAGGTTATGAACAAGGTTTCCGCTTCCGATAATCAATACCCCTTTATCCCGCAGCGTAGCCAGTTCCTTGGCTAAGTCGTAATGATATTGAGGTGATTGATAATAATCGAGGCTCATTTCAAATACGGGAACATCAGCCAATGGATAGATATTTTTGATCACACTCCATGCACCATGGTCAAGACCCCATTTCTCATCCAGTCCGACTTCTGTTTTAGAAACGATACGTTTTGTTTCATTTGCAAATTCGGGACTTCCGGGAGCAGGGTATTGAACATCAAACAATGCTTTGGGGAACCCGCCAAAATCATGAATCGTTGGTGGTTTGGGCATTGCAGTAACAAATGTTCCGCGTGTTTCCCAATGCGCCGAAATACAAAGAATTGCTTTTGGCTTTGGTAATGTTTTACCAAGATTCCGCCAGTTTTGTACAAATTCATTTTCACTGATGGCATTCATTGGACTTCCATGACCAACAAAAAGTACGGGCATCCGTTTCGTGCTGCCACCTGAAGATGCCAAATTGTTCAGTTCCTTATTCATTGCATTAACAGTTATTGGAAGAAGAATAGCTGAACTGATAAATGATCGCCTATTCATTCTGTAATTATATTAAGTGTGTGTTTTAATGTAAAAGTTGAAATCACTAATGCTGCTTTGTAAGGCAACGTTAATGATTTCAAATTGTTCTGTGAATGATTAATGAACGGACTTTACCAACTCTATATCACAGTTGATTTTCACCTCTTCACCAACCAGTACACCACCGGTTTCAAGGGCAGCATTCCAGGTTAAACCCCACTCCTTCCGTTTTATTTTTCCGGTGATGGAGAATCCGGCCTTTACATTTCCCCATGGATCAGCCATTATACCGCCATACTCCACCGATAAGGTAACAGGATGTGAAACACCCTTAATGGTAAGGTTTCCTGTGAGATCATAAAGATCATCTCCCAGATCTTTTAGTCCGTTTCCTTCAAAGGTGATCTTCGGGTGATTTTCAACATCAAAGAAATCGGCGCTTTTTAAATGTGCATCCCTGTCGGCAATTTCGGTATCAACAGATGCCGTTTCCAATGAAAAAGAGATCACAGATGTGGAGAAATCGTTTCCTGCCGTGCTTACCTGTCCCTCGAATGTTTTAAAATTACCAAGGACATTCGATATCATCAGGTGTTTTACCTTAAAACCAATCTTACTGTGTGATGGGTCAATTGCCCATTTTGTTGCTTCTTGTGTGCTCATCTTTACTATTTTTTATTAATCTATTATTTATCAGTTATTTATTTTCCCAATCCCAATTGATTCATGTACGTTTGATTATCCCAGAAGAGAGATTCTTCGAACATAATTCCGTTTTTCCAATGTCCGACTGTACACATGGGCAATTTGAATGATTTTCCGGTTGGCTGAATAAATTGACCATTGCCAATTGGCATAGGTTTTGTAAAAGTTCCTTCCATCACTCCTATTACACAAGTCCATTCGCCTGTATTGTTACCAAAACGGACAGGATGTTGCTTTATCCTTGTATCAGGCGCATAAACAAACATTGCACTCAGATCTGCTATATGTTTCTCTATGCCTGTGGTAAAATGTCCGTCGGGCCAGTTGACTTTAATATCTTTTGAATGACTTTCGTGCAAACGTAACCATTCCTGGTTGCTGAACACTGTATAGTCAAGGGTATCAAAAGTTACCAGGTTCTTTTTCAGTTCTGCCTCCCCGGCAGCGTACTTTTTTAAAACGATTGTCATCGAATCGATTTTTGCCTGCATCTCTTTTGAATGTCCGGTTTGGGCTGAAGTGTTCGTAAAAGTTGAAGCGGCTGCAATAGCCAGAACTAATGTGATCGCTTTGAAACTAAATATGCTCTTTTTCATCTTTGTAATTTTAAAATATTTGTATTGTTTTAACAATGCAAAGATGCACGCATCAATAGGGCAAGCGGTAACAGTATTTTAAAAGGTTGTGGTACTTTTAGGTAATAATGTTCCTGGTCATTTCCCTGAAACGGCTGGGTGTGATTTCCATTTTGGAATGAAAAACACGTGTAAAATATGATTTCTCGCTGTATCCCAGTTCATAGCCAATCTCCGATATCGTTTTATCGGTATGCAACAGCATTCGTTTTGCCTCGATCAGCTTCCGTGTTTCGATAATCTCTGAAACACTTTTCTGAAAGTTGTTTTTGCAGATTGTATTTAAGTTTCGTTCCGACATTTTCATCTTGTCTGCATAAAACGAGACCCCTTCGTTGCGGGAGTAATTTTCTTCCAGAATTTTCAAAAAATTGTTGAACGTTGTGATTTGAGAGTCCTTTGAAACATTTTCAATGGGTAAGCTTCTTTTCCGTTCTGCATCAATCATCGAAACCAGTCCATTTACGAGGTGACTAATCGTAGCAAGATCAATGAACGCCTGACCCGATTCTGACTGGATGACCTGGCAAAGACTAGTAAACCGGTTTAGGCAGGTGCCAGAAGACAAAGGAATATTCGTAGAGGTAAAAAAATTGGAATAAAAGTTCAGTTTCGATTCAGGGATAAATCCAGTTTTGTAATTGATTACCCATCCCCGCATACTTTTATCCGGTAATAACCGGTGCATCTTTCCCATTGATATATAGCAGGCAACGGGGGCATTTACAACTTCGTGCAGAAAATCGATAGAATGTTCCATACTGCCTTGGGTAACAATGATCAGCTCTTCAAAATCATGAAAGTGAGCTTCGATTGATCTTGTTGCGAGATCCAGTGCAAGTTCCTCTGTTATTTCGAATATGCGAAACGGTTTTTCCATAGAGTACGAAGGTACAAAGATTTTAAGTGTAAAATGCGAAGGCGTTTAATTTGTGCTCTTTAGGTCGCCTTTTACCTGATTATTTTAAAGCGTAACATTTCTTTTCAATTTATTTACAATTCGTTAACTTAAAAAGTTTGGTGAGTATTATCAGGAGCCCTATATTTGTCATACATTTTTTTTCATAAGTTTAGGTTTAGTTAGGTTAGTTAGTTTGGTTAGTTTTAGTAAAAGGATGGAACCGCCCGGTTCTGTCCTTTTCAATTTTAATGAAGTCGGTAGACCCTAAAAGATAGTTGTTCAAGGTTCAGAAATAAGTGAACGAATTCCATCAACCCATATTTGATACCCTTTTTC
>Ga0302296_1002891_pt1 | contig 11303 bp, 9 predicted proteins | sample III_Fen_N3_1_FD_194546 | JGI IMG/M metagenome (GOLD analysis project Ga0302296, IMG submission 194546) | Peat permafrost microbial communities from Stordalen Mire near Abisko, Sweden - III_Fen_N3_1 | ecosystem: Environmental > Terrestrial > Soil > Wetlands > Permafrost | place: Sweden: Abisko... | reverse complement strand
CCGTTGAATAAATTCTCTGAATATGGAAGCTGATAAAATTACTTTTTGTTTGTCTTTCGATAATGCAAAGATAAGGGGTCTTTACTTCATGTGAAATACCGCTTTTAGGGTATATTTAAGTAAATATCGAAATTATTTTCGAACTATTTAAATAGAGTTTGCTGAAGAACTATATAATTATTAACCCGTAGTGCATTTTATAGATATTTTCAATAGAAATAAAAGAGATATTAAACTGCACACTGTTTGGCAGCGACTGACCTCGTCCGGTGAGCCGAAAAACAAGTGAAGTTGGCGTTTGAAACTGTCCTGTTTGAGCGACGAAGGAGCGAGTTTGGACGGTTTTAGCCAACTGAGCGCAAGTTTTTCGAGTGAAGCGGGCGCAGTCTTGACTTTTTTGCTTACTTTTTGTGTTAAGACAAAAAGTAAGTCAGGGTTTGGGGCGGAAGCCCCGATAAGAACTAAAGATAAAAAACTTCATCTTAATAACTCCAAAAATAAAAACAGTCGGAAGTAACCAACTCCCGACTGTTTCAAACAAATAAACACAAGCACTTTTGTGCCGGCATCATAAAAAATAAATTTAATTCTTTGGCAACTTCTTTATTGCAGTGCTCAGTAAAAAATCAACATTCTTGGTTACTGCCATGGCCGTATAGGTTGCACCGGTATGCGCATCTACCTGAACGGCTTTTGCATCTTTCAGTGTTTTTCCCACCCAGGCATCGAAGAAACCTTTTTGTTCCAGCTTATTCACAAATCGCTGTGTTTCCCAATTGGTCAAGAGTGCAACTTTTTTTATCGTCTTGCTCTTGTCTACCAAAATCATTACCGGCGTTAGATTATTATACCCCTTTACATCCTGACAAAACGAAGCACTTGACATAGCAAATCCTATCGTTTTATTTTTGTCATTTAGTACTCTAAACCAATAGTCGTTTACCTTTTCTACCTTTACGGCGTCAGGATATACACTCTGAACGACCTCTTTGTTCGACACCTCGTGCAATACCGGATTCTTATCCTTTCTCTCTCCTGCCCTCTCTTGAGCAAATGCAACATTAGTCACCAGCATTAATGCTAAAAAAACTCTTTTATACATAAAAAAACTCCTATTTAAACGTAAACTTCTACTACCTGTTTTCTTTGACTATAAACGAGCTGAAGGGTTTAATGAGGCTGAAAATTATTTTTGAAGGTATTTACTATTCCTCCTCTCATATGTCCCCTATCAAGGGGACGATCCGTCAGCTGACGGAGGAGGGGTTCAGTTTTAAAACACAAAATGTCTGTATCCTGCGTTGCCTTCACCTAAGTAGCAGGAAAGATATAATGTCGTATTCTCAGCATCAATTGCCGTCCCATTTATGGGACAGATGAGAATGTAAAACTAATATCGGCTTTAGCCAAATAATTGTTTTAATTTGGCTAAAGCCCTGTGCTTAAACAAAACTTGTTCCGCTCACACCGAAGTCTAAAGCAGACGGCAATTGATGGATATATATATTATAAATGCGACATCATATTGTTCCATGTACTTGGAACAATATGATGTCGTATAATTTTTATTGTTGTACTCGACAAAGTTCCTACAAAAAAACTACATTTCCTATTTCTTTCTCCTTTTAAAGACAAACGAAAAGAGGATGACCATTTTGAACACCCTCTTTCCCTTTTCCAACCTACCAATAAGCTCTACAATATCAGGCTCGTTTGCAAAGCGCTCCATGGCCCCGACAGCTCAGGATGTTTAGTGTTATACCAACGGAAATAAATATACAGATTCTTACCCGAACTACCGGCGCCAAGGCTCAAAGTAATAATTGCCTTGGTCGACAACTCTTTGTTTAATCCCGGCGCTTCTGCCGAAACAGGAGGCATGTCGCCCACCTGATACAAAAACTGAACACTATCCGCTCCACTATAAATAGATGCTCGCTGTCCTGAGACGGTATAACATTTTAGAACTACAGTACCACCTCCAAGAGGTTGAATACTGGCAACTACTGCTTCGGTAATAGGCGTAACAGGAACCGTGCGGGTTGTTTTTTGCAGCACCCCTTTTTTGATATTAAAGGTCTCCATATCTACTATGGTTACATTGGGCGATGCGGCAATACGGTCGAGAAAATGAACCGACTGGTCAAAATCCGTCGCCAGGCCGATGATCTCCAACAACTGATCCTTTATGGCAGTGGTTCTGCTGTTCTTTTTATCGCTGTACCTGCTGTAAAGCGGTGTCCATTGTCCCAGAAAGTTAGACCATCGGTCCATTTCGGGCTGTAGTACGCCAAGTCGCTCGGCATTGGAGGGAGAGCCCATTAGCAAATAGGCAGTTGTGTTCATCAAGTACGAATTAAAAACATTAATCGCTCTGGGAATTCTTGTGGTTGTTGGCATAGTTATTATTATTTGAGTGAATACTGTGGGTTTAGCCTTGCGGGAACCCTGTTTTTTGAATTGAAAAAATCTATTATATTTAGTAAAACATTTATAGATACGGCATTTAAACAGGTGTGCAGCAAATGTATGGGGCAATTCGTCTATAGGCAATAGCGACCAATGATTATTTTTTTTACAAACTAAATATCAGACAAAAAGAGCAAACTAAAAATCGGACAAAATTCTAAGTTAAATAATATTATCAAAGATTATAAAACCCTAAAATCTCCTCGAAATTATGAAAAACACGAAACAATACTATGATGAATTTATTGCTCATTTTCAGCAGTTAGGCACAGCCGATTATAGCATCGCAGAAATCAAAAAAGAAACATTAGAGCAACAGGCTATAGGTAGCAATACCTGTATTGCCATTTACGATTTTATAAAGGACGAATACGAAATCCTACACTGGATATTCGATACTAAGGACAGCGACAGACCCCGAACTATGAGCCGACAGGCCATGGCAGCATTGATACATCCTTCCGATATTGATTACACCATCCACTGTAAAATGCGAACACTCGGTGTGCTCGAAACACTGCCTCCCGAAGAACTGGGCGATTATAAGATAGTATACGAATGCCGCATGAAAGATCATCGGGGCATCTATCACCGCATCATCCATCAGTTTATGGTATTGCAAACCAACGAGCAGGGTAAAATATGGTTATTCCGCTTGCAACTGACCCGCATGGCATCGCAGGACAATGAAGTACCACCCCGCGGAATGATTATCGTTAATACCAGAACCAACAAAAAGCTGATATGGAACAACGAAAACTGCTTAACGCCCCGCGAGATAGAAATAGCAGGCTATCTGGCTGCAGGGTATGATAGTAAGAAAATAGCCAAAAAACTATTTATTAGCAAGAACACGGTGGACAATCATAGGCGCAATATTCTACGCAAAACACAGACACCCGATACCGGATTAGCCCTGCTCTATGCACGCACCATGGGGCTGATCTAATTACCACTCCCGCGCTGCTTTTAGCAGCAAGCACAAAATTGACAACCATTGATTTGCAGGACTTTATAAAAACAATAACCCACCTAATCGTTCGGACAGATGACCTTGAAGCCATAGAAATGGACATTGGAGTTTCTTCAATGCACCTCTCTATTTCTACAATGTACATTTCTATTTCTTTAATGTACATTTCTATTTCTAAAATGTATATTTCTATTTATACGATGTACATTTCTATTCCAACAATGTACATCTCTAATTCTACAATGTACATCTCTATTTCTTCAATGTGCTTTGTTGTCATAAAAAAGTGATCTATTGTCCTATTTATAGGACTCAACGCCCTATCCTTGCACTCCATTATTTTACCCAACCGACCCGTTCAACCGCCCAATCGCATTAACGCAACAGTACATCCCTTTCTTCTACTTTTAAGGCACTCTATCCACTACCGAAAACGATGCAATACCGCTTCTACCCTACCGGATAGAATATCGTAAGTACCAGCTTGTTCCACTACCTATAGCAAAAAACAACTATTTTAAAAATTAATTAAACAACACGTTGTTAATGCGAAAATTTGTTTCTACCTTTGGGGCTGAAAATTAATTAAAAATAAAAGCTAGCGTATTACTACCATTCAATATTAACAGGTTGGATATACCCAGTAGTAAGAAATTACTCTATTATGTTATACAGCTATATTTCAGCGATATAAAAAACTATTTAAGTATAGATAAATGCGATATATGTCCAGTTAACTGGGTATATCCAATTTTCAATTGAGTATATACTAGTGTTAGGCGTCATTCAAAAAATGAAAAAATTGATCAGCTTAGTCAGACAACAACTAAAAATACGACTATTGAATATCAAATATTTACGTAATCTTTAGACAGAATTCTATAAAGAACAACGCTGGCATCAAATAAATTGAAATAAAAACAAAAGAACAATGAAATGTTTATATTATCCTTACTCTCGATGTGTTGACGAATTAAATTTAAAAAAAGCGTTATTACTTTTTGATGAATTGGTTTTTTTAGACAGTCAACCCCAATTTGCTAGAAATGCTATGATGCGTGAGGAAGAAAAATTCAATGTAGACAAAGTTGAAGAACTCTACTTAAAGCTTTCTGAAAATAAAGCAGTTAAAATAATAAATCCTCAATCTATTATAAAGCAGTATGACTTATTAATTACCTCAAATGTTACTTACGACATAAGAGATGACGATTATTGTAAAACAGCGATTGATTATTCTGCCGATGTTTGGGACATCTTATTCGAAAGACTTCCACCATCTTTCATTGAAGCATTCTATCCTGGAGCAGGAACATTTTCAGAAGCGATTAGCCTTCAGAATATTATTAAATCGAAGGGGGATACTAAGAAGTTACCTAATTGGATAAAGCAATTTGCTACATTCAGATTTCCCAGTGGAGATGAGAAGCAAGCCTGGGAGATATTCAAAAATCGATACAAATATGTGATTGGTGGAAACCCTCATATAAGACTTAAAACTTACGAAATTCCATTTCTTCAAGCATCAAGTTTAAGAATTAATGAGGCATTATTGATATGTGCCACAAATGAATACATTCCATTTACAGATAGTAGAATTCACAGTGACTTACTAAACTTAAAGCTTAACAACACAATCTCAAAAATTAAATCAGACAGTTCCTTTAAGAAAAAAGTTTTGCCTGACATTGAATATGAAATTCCTAAAGAGCAATTATCATTAAAAATTGTTGATGAACTTCTTCCATCTGACGTTTTGAATAAACTAACATTTTCTGAACTTCTAACTTACAAATCTGAAAATATCAAATTACTTGAAAGATTTAGGGCAAAAGTTTCTGAACTAACAGTAAGCATTGAAAATGTTGGATATGACGACAAGTATTATCGTAATCTTCAAAAATTAGTTGATAAAGAAGTCATACCTGAAGTGACAGAAATAAAAGATGAGTTAATTAAATCTTATGAAAAAAGTTTTGGGAGAATTATTGTAAACTCTATTGTTACAATGATACCAACACTTTCTGTTTCTGTAATTGGCGGACTAAGCTTCTCTGGCTTACTCGCAGCGTGTGCAGCGGCTGAAGCTGGTTATCTTTCAACATCTGGTAAGGACGATCTTTTAGAAATTGTATCAGCCAATAAAAACAAAAAGAGAAATGACTATTCATATTTGCTCAACTTAAAATAATATTTAAACAACCAAACTAAAAGAAGAACGAACGCCTAACACACGCTCTATGGTCATTGGCTGGCTGACGTGCATTCCGGCGGTTTTGCTCCCGCATTCACTTTGTCGTTCCACGACAGCGAATGCTCCCGCAAACCGCCAAATGCCCATAGCCTCGGTCGTTAGCGGTCATTGTAAAAAAAATCAAAACATCGCAAAAAACTAACAAATAACGAAATATACAATTATGAATTTAGCCTCTGTAAAACTTGATGGGTTTAGAAATTTTAAAAAGGCAAAAATAAATTTTGCAGGAAAAACTCTAATAATTGGAGCAAATGATGTTGGCAAAACCAACTTACTTTGGGCTATTAGACTTCTATTAGACAGAAGTTTGTCTGACTATGATATTGAACCAAAAGATACCGATTTTTACGCTTTTGAAGAAACAAATGAATTCAGTATTCACCTCCATTTTGATGATGTAACCGATGATTGTGTTGTTTCAAAATTAAAAGGGAAAATTGGTAATGATAACAAACTAATATTGGCATACAAGGCATTTCGTGATAAAACGACTAAAGTTAAAACCTTTCAATTGTTGGCAGGACCAACGATTGAATTACTTGAAGAAATTGAAGACAGATACTACAGGAAAGTATTAAATGTAAAATATATCAGTAGCAGAAGGGACTTACACAATTACATAAATCGAGAAAAAAGCTACCTATTTCAAATTGCCAAAGAAAATCGAGAAGAAAATGAGGCTACCGAAGATGAAAAACTATATTCTCAAATTCAATCAGAATTAAAAAGCGTTGATGAAAAAATTCCTAAACTCAACTTTATATCTTCTGCAACAAATACAATTAATGATGAATTAGCTAAATTGTCACTTCATCATACAAAGCAAAAAATTATTTTTGATGCAAGCACTTCAAATGTGGACAATTTTATTAATAACGTTTCTATTGCTTCAAAAAGCAATGAACAATGCGTTTTAATAGGAGGTGATGGCAGATTAAATCAAATATACCTTGCTTTGTGGGCTTCAAGAAATGAGTTGACAAAGGAAAGTTTAAAAGAAGTAACAATATTTTGTATTGAAGAACCTGAAGCTCACCTTCATCCCCACCAACAACGAAAATTAGCTGACTATCTAAACTCATCTATAAAAGGTCAAGTTTTACTTACATCTCATTCACCTCAGATTGCGTCAGAATTTAGTCCCAATTCACTTGTTAGATTATTTAATAAAAAAGGAGCTACTAAAGCTGCTTCAAATGGATGTTCTGAGATTATTAATAAATCATTTAAAGATTTCGGCTATAGATTAAGTATTATTCCTGCTGAAGCATTTTTCTCTGATGTTGTTTTTTTAGTGGAGGGAGTATCAGAAGAGTTATTTTACAAAACGTTATCAAAACAGCTAAATATTGACTTGGATAGACTTAATATAAGTATTTTAATGGTTGATGGTGTAGGATTTTCTACGTTTATTAAAATTCTGAATAGCTTAGAAATAGAATGGGTTTTAAGAACGGACAATGACGTTTTTAAAATTCCGAAAAAAGAGGAATATCGTTTTGCAGGTATCCAAAGGTGTATTGGTATTTATCGTGAGTTTTTTAAGAAAGACGATGATACTGAGAAAATCTTGCATGACAATGAAAACAATTTGAAAGGGTTCACTAAACCAATTCCAGAGGCTGTAAATACGAAATCGGCTTCAATAATCGTTAAAGACCTTGAATTGTACAAAATGTACTTATCCAAAAAAGATTTAGAAAATGACTTATTTAACACTGCTATTAAAGAGAATTTAAAATCACATTTTAAAGATTTAGATGAAACTGAAATAATCAATGAAATGCAAAAGAGGAAAGCTACTTTTATGTATGACTTTTTACGCAACAATAAGGATAGTTTAGCGAAGTTAGCTAAAGATTCAATTTCAAAGCCTTTAATAACTTGCAAAGAGATAATTGAAGAAATACAAAATGAAACCAACTGAACAGCAAAAACTGATACTTGATTATGATGGTAATTCAGTTGTCATTGCGGCACCTGGTAGTGGTAAAACATTTGTTATATCTGAAAAAATAAAGAAGAATTTGAAAACTTTGCTTGAGCACCAAGGTGTAATTGCAATATCATATACCAATAAAGCAAGTACAGAACTAAAAAATAGAAGTCTATCCAACGGTGAAAATCCAATGAGTTCATTTTTTGGTACTATTGACAAATTTAATCTATCAGAAATAATAATTCCTTTTGCAAAACATCTTTTTGGTATTCCAAAGTCCGAGATAAAAATCACGAAAATATCAACCTTACCTCATGAAGGAAAAGAGGCTTTTGAATGGTTCGATAGAAATTTGACTTTGGAAGAATTATCAGGAGATAATATTGAGTTGTTGAAATCATATTTCTTAAATGGAATGATAATGATTGAAACAATTGGGTTATTAGCAAACTATGTTTATACCAATTCTGTTGCTTGCAAAAATTATATTAGAGCTAGATACAAATATATCTATATAGACGAATATCAAGATTCGGGATTTGAACAACATCAGATTTTTCAAAAGATAAAATTTTTAAATATAACAGCAATTGCTGTTGGTGACTTAAACCAATCTATTTACGCTTTCTCGGGTAAGGACGCAAAGTATTTAGAAGAGTTAACTAAAGACGAAACTTTCAAATATTTTAAATTAGACAAAAACCATCGTTGTCATCCTTCAATAATTAATTACTCAAATTACTTATTAAATCCTAAAACAGAATTAATTTCAACAGAAAAAAATCTTATATTCTTTTGCCGAGTTGATGGAAATGAAATGTCTATTGCAAGTTGGTTAGATGAAAAAATAGATTTAGTTCAGAAAGCATTTGGTATCGAAAAAAGTAACCAAATTGCAATATTAACTCGAAATAAAAGAACGGCTAAAATCATCAATGAAACGCTTAAAAAACCACATAAACTATCAGTTAATAATGATTTAGATATTAATCTAAATGTTTGGTGTTCAATTTTTTCAAGTCTACTTCACTTTGCTTATGACAAGAACTTCAAGTTTATTGAGGTTATTGAGGTTTTTAGTTCGTATGATAATTTCAACAAAAGTGATTTAGAAAAACTAAAAATAGCCAAAAAAAAAATTGAAAGTATTTTTTCTGAATCTGTATTAAATAATGATGAGATAATCACTAAATTTATTAACGTAGCCAAAATCATTGCACCTGATTCAAAAAGCCAAGAATCAATAGACTTACTAAAATCTGTATTAGAAAATCCTATTGAACTAAAATCATATGAGCCAGCTAGTGAAAATGAAGTTAATATATTGACCTTACATAAATCGAAAGGACTTGAATATGATTTTGTCTTCCATTTGGACATGTACGAGTGGATATTTCCCCAAAAAAAGCTTACAATTCCTAATAATTTTAATAGTGTGGAATTTACTAGTTGGACACAAGATTTAAATTTACATTATGTTGGTATAACAAGAGCAAGAAAAGGCTGTTGGTTAGTTTCAAGCACCAAAAGAACAAACGATGAAGGTGCAACAAAAAACGGCAAAGACTCTGAATTTATTTGGAAAGACAACATTGAAAATTTGAGATTCAAAAAAAAAATTGATAGCGAAAATAAGACATAAAAACAATGAACCGCTAACACACGCTCTATGCGCATTAGCTGGCTGACGTGCATTCCGGCTGTTTTGCTCCCGCATTCAATTTGTCCGTCAGTTGACGGACAGCGAATGCTCCCTCCGTCAGCTGACGGACAAATGCCCATAGCCTCGGTCGTTAGCAACAAAAATAAAAAGACAGATTCTTGCGATTGTAATTTACATTCATTGAATTTGAAAACTTCCAATTGCCGTAATTCATTTTGACAAAAATGACAACTAAGAAACTCATTTATTTAATCTTCTCTTTAGGCGCGACATTATTAATAAGTTCTTGTCGTTTTAACAACAATACTGCAGAGAATAAATCCGCTAATACAACTACTAGGGACAGATTAAAACAAATTTGTTCTACTAGTAACAAACTTGTTTTCAAACGTTACGATTTAAGTGCAGACTCCAGTCTTCTGCAAGACTTAAACAGTGTTGTATGGCAAACCACAATAACAGACCTAGATAAGATCAAAAAATTTAATGATCTATTTGCCTCAGTTAAAAACAGTGGATATTGTTGTTGTATGAAAACTCATTATACAGTGACTTTCTATGAAGACACTACTACACTTGGTTTATACTATATTGACACTACAAATGTAAATGACAAGATTGTTTTATTTGGACAGAGTTACCAGACTTCATATATGTTTAAGTTAAGTGAGCTACATTCTATCGTATTAGATGAATGAACTAGTGTTATGGGCTGAAACCCTGTCCTCGCGGATATATAACCATTACTTGTTTGCACAAAGGTGCGGGCTGGTCGGTGGGAAACAATCAGAACCATTCTGCAAAGAATAAGATAAATACATCCGGAGGGACGGGGCAAAGAATTTGACCTTTAGCTTTTCGACTATGACAAATAACGACTGACATTTGCGATATTGCCAAATAAATGATAGACATTCTATGTTTTAATTAACCTGCTATAAATTGGAAAAGAAAGAAAAAAAAGCTGGAATAATCTTGATAATTGGATTTATCATTTTTATTCTAATATTCGTGATACCTGTTCATTTTATTAATTTGAACAGCAAAAGTGGTTTATATGTATTTTTATCATTTATAGTTTATATGTTACTGTCATTTTGGATAGGAAGCTTGGAAAATAAAACGACTAATAAATTTCTCAAGTGGCTTATTTATATTTTCACAGCTCCAATGGCAGTGGTATATTTTGTCTTGAAATATAGTATGCCATTTGTAACTGTGATATTGAATTTTATACTATATGTGACAATATCTTTCTCTCCAGTATTATTAATTGGCTTTTTGAATAAAACAAAAATCATATTGATTTCACACGAAGAATTTATTTTTTGGTCTCTAACAATAGCAACTATTATGTCTGTAACGTGCAACAAATACATTCTAAAATTTATTCTAAAACACTCTCCTGCCTTTACAAATAATAGAAATGGAAAAGATACGATTGAATTAAAGGAATTGACAAAATATATCTTCATTCCCAACAATATAAGGTTTTTAATCTATTTTATATATTTTATTTTCTTGCTTTTCTTTTCTGTTGCATACCTAAGAGGTGAAAGTATAAATAACAACAAATTATTAGATAATTCAATCTTACAAGCCTTTCTTGTTTTTTTAGCTTATGATAGCATTAGAATTAACTCCAAAGAAATAAAATTATTACCGTCTATAATTTTAAGTAGATTTTGGAGGGCATTTACATATGATGAAACTATAAATGAAAAGGAACAGAAAAGTGAGAATTTAAATAAAGAGGAATAAATTTAAGCGACAAAACAAAACCTGTCCCCACTTGTCCTCGCGGATATATAACCATTACTTGCTTGCACAAAAGTGCGGGCTGGTCGGTGGGAACCAATCAGAACCATTCTGCAAAGAATAAGATAAATACATCCGGAGGGACGGGGGGATGACATTGCCAACTTAGAACAAATAAAGTTACGCTTAACCAAGGAGGATAAAAATGAAAAAGCAATTATATGTAATATCAATACTTATTATT
>Ga0302296_1002887_pt1 | contig 11311 bp, 7 predicted proteins | sample III_Fen_N3_1_FD_194546 | JGI IMG/M metagenome (GOLD analysis project Ga0302296, IMG submission 194546) | Peat permafrost microbial communities from Stordalen Mire near Abisko, Sweden - III_Fen_N3_1 | ecosystem: Environmental > Terrestrial > Soil > Wetlands > Permafrost | place: Sweden: Abisko... | reverse complement strand
TTGATAATGTTGAAGGAGCCTACGTAAGAAAAACAACCGATGATGGTGCAGCAAAGAAGGCAGGAATCAAAGAAGGTGATATTATAGTTTCAATTAATGGAAATAGCATAAAAACTGGTTCTCAATTACAGGAACAAATCGGTGAATATAGCCCTGGGAACGAAGTTTCTGTTGGATATATCAGAAATGGCGAATTAAAAAATACTAAAGTCGTTTTACGAAACATGAAAGGTGATACTTCGATTGTGAAAGAACCAATGTCGGTTCTTGGAGCTGAATTTACTCCTCTGGCCGATAAGGAAAAAGCGAAGTTGCAAATTGACGAAGGCGTACAGGTTACCAAATTGTCAGATGGAAAACTAAAAGATGCCGGAGTGAAAAATGGATTTATAATTACTGACATTAATAAAGTTGCAATTGCCAGTCCAAACGACATCGAAAGTGTTTTTATGCACACAAACAACAAAGAACCGCTACTGATTGAGGGTAAATATCCTGATGGAAAGTATGCTTACTATGTAATAAAACCTGAAAGTTAAACTTTAAACTGAGTGTTCAATTTGGATGAATAGAAAACTTTTTAGTAGTTTTTGGTTAATTTATAAATGAAGGGAGCATTAGCTCCTTTTCTTTTTTGACGGATCGTCATGCCGAACGTTCGACTGAGCTCACGTCGAAGGCTTGTTTCGGCATCTTTAATTAGCATGAGACACTGAAACAAGTTCAGGGTAACTGGTACTTGACAAAGTCAACAAAATACAAGAATATTTTATCAATGATAAAGTCAATCCTCAATTCAACTGACTGTTAAATCTCTCAACTATTCCACATACAGCACCAGCCCCTTCAAATACTCGCCTTCGGGATGGTACATATCTACCGGGTGATCGGCTGGCTGAACCAATTGATTCAGGATGCGTACTTTTCTTCCTGAAATAGCGGCAGCGGAGAATACAGCTTCGCGAAATTTATCTTTGCTAACTACTTGCGAGCAACTGAAAGTAAACAAAATTCCGCCCGGTGCAATCTGCTGAAAGGCTTTCAGGTTAAGTCGCTTGTAGCCTTTGAGTGCCTGAGGCAATGCGCCGCGGTGTTTGGCAAATGCCGGCGGATCGAGAATAATCAGGTCGTATTTGTCTTTGTTTTTGTCCATATAGTCGAAACAGTCGGCCACAAATGCTTCGTGGCGGGTATCTTCCGGAAAGTTCAGCTTTACGTTTTCATTGGTCAAATCGATTGCTTTGGCCGATGAATCGACAGAGTGCACCAACTTGGCGCCACCTCGCATGGCATAAAACGAAAATCCGCCCGAATAGCAAAACATGTTCAGTACGCTTCTGTTTTGTGAATATTCCTGCACTAGTCGGCGGTTCTCTCGCTGATCGACAAAAAATCCGGTTTTCTGGCCTTCCACCCAATCCACATTAAAGCGGTTTCCGTATTCCTGAACTTCAAATACTTTTGATTCGCCCAGCAGATATCCATCTTTGGGTTCCAGATCAGCTTTGAAAGGCACTGTCTTTTCGCTTTTATCGTAAACGGCAACCAGTCGGTCGCCCATCACTTCCTGCAAGGCTTTGGCTATCGTTTCACGAATCAGGTACATTCCGGCCGAATGCGTCTGCATTACTGCGGTTCCGTTGTAGAAATCGACAATCAGTCCGGGCATTCCGTCACCTTCGCCATGCACCAAACGGTAAACGTTGGTAAGTTCATTATCAACCAAACCTAGTTTTTTACGCATATCCAAAGCGCGATCCAACTTGCCTTTCCAGAAATCGAAATCAGGTTCTACCTTGTCGAATGAAAAAATGCGGACAGCGATCGAGCCAATCTGAACATGACCCATGGCCAGAAATTCATTCTTGCTGGAAACAACTTCTACCACATCGCCCTCTTCTACCCTACCAACGATTTCCTGAATGGCTCCGGAAAAAATCCACGGATGAAAACGCTGCAGCGATTGCTCCTTTCCGGATTTCAAAATAACCCGACTATACTTTTGTTGGACAGAATTAGTTCTTTCCATGATCTGTTTTTTATAAATTAAATCATCCACTGATGATAATATAATAGTCATGCTGAACTTGTTTCAGCATCTCATAAATGATTAGACCCGGAAACAAGTTCCGGGTGACTGATTATTTATTGCTGATTGAGTGATTCGAAAATCCGATGAGAAATCCAGGCGTCGGTGGCGGCATAAATAAGCTGAGCTTCAGTCAGATCTGGCGCTTCCCAATTGGTTACCCGCTGTGCTTTCGAAATGCGGTAACCCAAAACGATGGCCGATAATTTTTTCAGGCTAAAATCCTGAATACCAAAATCCTTAACATGATCCTGAAGTTCAATAAATCCACCGGGCTTAAAATGATTCAGTTTTTGAAGACCTTTAATATCGTCGCGTATAGCTACTCCGATTTTCTGAATTTCCGGATTTTCAAGGATGTTTTTTAACCCGTTTGGTAAACCGATTTTATTAAGCCGGAACAAAAAGGCACGTTCTTCGGTAGCCAATTGAAGTAAGGCCACTTCGTAAACAACCCCTTTTTTGAATGCAGGTTTGGTTTCAGTATCAAATCCCAGCAAGGTCTGCTTAGACAGATATTCAATCGAAGCTTGATAATCTTCCTTCGATTCCACTAATGTAATATCGCCTCCAAACTGAATAAGGGGCAACTCTGCTAATTCATCTTTATCAATACTTTCCCTGTACATTATTTATTCTCCCTGAAACGAAAACCGGTCGTTCAACCAATCCGGATTCTTATTCTTTAATTCATTATTTGGGTTTCCCTTGTGAAGGGGCTCATCGTCTGCATTATTTTCACTGTAAATCAGGTTGTGTAGGGCGCGCAGGCAGTTTACCAGTTTCTGACCCCAGATTTGCGAAAAATTATTCTGACTTTCCCAAAGTGCCTGCTCCATAACCTCATCATTCATGGTACGAAACGACATCACCAGATCTTTCATGTCTTGATAAACATCAGCCACATTTTCAGCAATACTTGAAGTAAGTGCCGATTCGCTGAACTGCATTCCCTGAATGAATACTTCCTGGTAATCGTCACCAGCTCCGGTATGAACAAGTATTTTCTGCTGAATCAGGTTGTATTCCACTTCAGTTACATACTTTTCGAGTTCATCATCGGCTTCGAATTCAAACTTGGGGAGCAAACTTGCTTTGAGATATAAAAGAGGAAGCATCTTTTGCAGCCGGCTCAGGAAATCAGCAGATTCCATTTCATCCGACCGTTCGAGAAAACTACAAAATTCGTTGGCAACGGTTATTAATTCAATTACATTTTTCGAATATACTAAACTGTTTAATCCTTCTTCACTCATGAAAATCGTTCTAAAATTGGGTCAAAAGTACAAAGAATTTTTGTTCAGATCGATTAAGTCACATGTATTTATAATTGAAACGGCTGAATGATAATTAATCAGGAAATCAATTCTATCATTATGGCCGCACTAATCCTCATCTTTTCCGCTGTAACGCTTCGGATATTTACTTTTTTCTTTCATGGCATACCACAGAATCCGGTTAAATAAATCGTCATCCCCCGAATCAATTCCGTCGAATTGTGGCTCCATGCTTTTCTGGGCATATCGAAGCGCGGCACCTTTCAATGCCGAAAGTTGCGGGTTCATTTCGTCCAGTGGAATCTGGTTTTTGATGGTTTGATAAGGAGTTAAATCAGTTTTCCCGCTGAAACAGTCGAACATCGGTTTGGCAGTGGCATCCATAATGTTCATTGGCGGAAGACCCAAAATTTGCTCGATGGTGCGCACCATCGATGGTTGATTGTAATTGGTTCGCATAACTTCGCCGGTTCGCGAATACGGGCTGATTACCATGCCAACAGTGCGATAAGCTGAAACATGATCCCAGCCATTTTGCGAATCATCCTCAGTTATAAAAACTACAGTATTGGCCCAGAACCGGCTTTTGGTAAGAGCCTCCATAATCTGTCCAAGAGCCAAATCGTTGTCGGCAACCATTGCACGAGGCGTAGGTAAACCGGGTCTTGTAGCTCCTGTGTGATCATTTGGAAGTGCCATTACCATCAGTTCAGGTAAATGATCGCCATCTATTGCTTCGTACTTTTTCAACTCATCGATAAAAGTTTGGGCGCGCAAAACATCCGGAATCTGATGATCGTCGTACGAAGGATAAGTCGGGCTCAGAATGGCTTCGACAGGTTTAACGGTTGTGTGATTCGTGAATTCAAACTTTTTCTGATTCAAAAAGCACTGGTAAATGGAAGTCCAGGTATGTTTCTTATCGTATTCCGGAGTTGAAGCTTCTCCGTAGATGCGTACGTTTTTCCCGTATTTCAGGGCATTATCCCAGATAAATCCAGTGGGCGCATAAACTAACGCATCTTCCTGAACATGCGGATAACTGCGAATCCAGGCGCGCATATCTTTCTCGATGTAATCGGTCACGATGGAAGCATCGGTCCATTGATGCCCTTCAGCAGAGCATTTTCCAGAGACATAAAAATTATCGAGTAGCATGTATTTATCGACTAAAGCGTGTGTATTTGGAGTTATTTTTCGGCCAAATATGGCGAGCGTCGAATCACCGTCTCCTTTTTTTACATCGCCCAGAATCTGGTCGTAGGTGCGATTTTCCTTGATAATGTAAAGCACATGTTTAAAAACGGAAGGTTCGCCAATCCGTTCAGGAACACAAACTGGTTTTGCCGTTTTTCGCGGCATCTTTTCGAGCAAAGCCAATCTGAAAAGCTGGTTGGACTGCACAACCATTTTGGTAAATGCTTTTAGCTGTTTTGTGTCAGGAACCGTAATGATTGAAACCGAAGCGGTCTGTTTGTGCGAATTATACGAAACATTGAGCGAACCGACTGCCTGAGTCGGAATTTTGGCACTCTCGCCTTCGATATTTGCTACAAAAAGTTGATTTTTACTTGTTTCTATTACAGCACCCGGATAAGCTCCGGTTGGAATGAAACCTTTAATTTTACTGGTTATTTCCAAAGAATTCGTTACTGACTTTTTACCCAATTCGATTACTGAAAGTGCATTATCCATGCCATTGGCGACATACAAAGTTTTGCCATCTTTCGACAAACACAGTCCATTTGGAGAATCGCCCCAAAACGTATTATTTTCAGCACTCAACCGAACCGAGATGGTTTCAGAAACTTCGTCGGTCAAAGTAGAAATAGTGCTGACGTTATCGCTGTTCGCATTAGCAACAAAAACAAATTTTTCATCAGCGCTGGCAATGATGTCATTGGGATGCAATCCAACGGTAATTTCTTTCAATACTTTCCCTGTTTTTGGGTCTAAAACAGATACCATTCCTTCGCGGGTGGATCCGGTCCTCGGGTCAACTTTGGCGCTGCCCCAGGGAACGCCGGCCACATTAGTGTCATTTTTATCGGGAACTGAGCCGGCCCAGTTGGTCACGTAAATTTTCCTGTTGGCTTTGGCGATTCCAAATGGAGCCACACCTACCGGGCTGGTCCATACTTTGGTTTTTGATGCAAAATCGATTTTAACCACTTGATTCGTGCCATTCAAAACGACATACAAGTAATTTTTGCCTGATTCTTTTTGCACCAGAATTTCATTGGGAAGTGCAGTTGCAGCAGGTACTTCAGTCTGAAAAGCGTAAGAATCGCTCCCTAATAACTTTTTTCCGTCCCAACTAGCCTCCAAAACAAATGAAACGCCTTTACCACCTACAGCGCCCCAATATAATTTGTACTGATTTGCTTCCTGAACCCAGCAAATTCCTGAAAAAGTATTCATCAGATTTTGCTTCTGAATCAACCCGCTTAGAGGCAAATTGGCAACCAGTTTTCCGGTTTCGACTGAAAGAATAACCACTTCGTACCTACCTTCAACAGCTACCCACTTTTCGTCAGGCGAAAGTGCAACATCCAGCGCATGATTTTCCAATTCAGGATTACCAAAATAAACCTGAGTTCCGGCCGGATTAATCCAACGATTATTTGATAACAGATTCGGATTTTCTTTCGGAGAAAGCGTTTTGCTCTCGTAGAAGCTATCGTATTTCGCTTGTTCTTTGCTTTTCTTTGTAGGTTGAGCAATTGTCGTAACTGCGACTGCAAAGGATAAGCTGAGCGATAAAATCAGTTTTGGAATATTCATTGGATGAAAGAAATTTTTATAATCTAAAGCTAGAAATTTTTATAAGTTATATTTTAACTTGAGAATCAAAAAAAAAGAATAAAAAAAAGCAAAGTTCTGCCAGAAAGATGAATTTTAGTTCGGCAATTTGATAAAATACTGGATGCAAGATGGAATATAAATCCCAAAACCCGGAAACGTTATTCCGCGCAAAACCGGCATGAGTCCAGTACTGCATGCCAGCTTTACCATTTCAAATTTTACGGAAAACAATTCGGGTGCCACCCAATGGTTGATTTTCTATAATTTGAAACTAATAAATTAGCGAATCACAATAAATTCCACCCGCCTGTTATTGGCTTTATTTACAGCGTTTACATTGGGCAATAAAGGTTGAGTTTCCCCTTTGCCATCGGTTAACATACGTGAACTCTCAATGTTAAAATCGGATGAAAGCGCATTTTTTACTGCTATTGCCCTTTTTAAAGATAATTCCAGATTCTTAGCGGCATCTCCATCACTATCCGTATGGCCAACAATTGTTACCTTGGTTTCCATGTTCTTTTTAAGTACTTCTGCTATTTCTTTTATTACACCGTACGACTCGGGTTTAATAATATCAGAGTTTACATTAAAAAGGATTCCATTCGTAACCAGTTTCCCTTCGGTTATCAGTTTATTCCTGGTATCCGCATTTCCTTCGGAAACTCTTAGGTTGCTAATGAAATATTTATTGTCATCCTGGTTGACCTCTGTTTTCCAAATAAGGGCATTTACATTCATATTTGCGGGTAAAATCCGGGGTAAATCAACTATTTTGTTCTCATTCATATATACCCTGATTCGCTGTTTCTGTTTCCAAATGGAAATTTTTAACGGAAGCTTTTCTTTTGCATCCATAAAATCCGGAAGATCAATTTTTTCAGTAACGATATTACTTGCTGAATTATAGTACATTAAATAGTTTCCAAATCCATTTGAATTAGACTTTTGTTCACCAGGATGCATAACTATCCAAAAAACAGCATTGTCATTGCCGTCCAAGCTATGATGGGTAGAGTTTATATAGGTTTTGGGATTTTTAACATCACATATCCCGAAATAAAGGGGGTTGGAAAGCCGATTAAAAGGCACCGTAATCATTACATCAAACTGGATGGTGACGTTTTCGGAAAGGCTTAAAAGCTTGTTTAAAGTGAAATTTGAAGCTTTCTGCATCATTAGCCACTTCCCATCCGATCCATCGATGGTTACCACTTCCCCGGAACCATTTGTGTTCCAATTCACTGGAAAATCCCCTATCGCATCTTCAGCAAAATCTTCCCATAGCATAACTTTATCGCCCGGAACAAAATCGAATTTTGATTTGTATGCGGTTTTATCCTGATTGTTACCATTTAAAGAGGACACTGACGACTCATTTTTGCCAGATGTAATTTCCTTATTAACATCACTTTGCTTTTTTTCAGTGTCATTCTTTGGAAAATGCGAAATGCTATCAATGCCATTGTCAATGGTTTCGTTAATTTTTTTGTCAATCTTGGAATTTGCCTTTTGCGTAGCTTTATTTTCTATTTTGTTATAGAGTTTATTCATAAATTGCCCGCTTGAGACTAAATAAAATCCTAACATTACTGCAATACAAAAATATTTTTTCATGGTCATTTTTTTTAAGATTAATTGATTATCATGGTTTTAATTTTTCATTTCGGTATCGTTATAAAATTATTTTCCCAACATACTTTTTAGTTTTCCAAAATCAACAGCTGCTTTTATTGCTGCAATATTTTCATCAAATACCGCCTCGCCCTGGCTTACTGTATAAACTACTGTGAAAAACTGTGGTGATGACATTGGAAGCTTTTTATTGTAGTAGTTCAGGTTTGGTTTAACGGCGATAAAAGAACCTTTGGTACCTTCTTCCACAAAACCATTAAACCGCTCTTCATCGTTCCACATGCAAATGGCAGTTTGATTCAATTCGTCTTCTGGTCTTGTCAAATATTCACTGATTTTATCGAAAAATTGCTGATAATATTCCTTTTCACCCGGACTTTCTTTTACCGATTTTTCTAATCTTTTCCTTAGTATCAATAGATATTCCTTCCGGCTGAGGTAGGCAAATGGAAGTGTATCGTTATAAGTAATCAGCCATTGGTATTCAACTAAATCTTGTTCCGGATCAACCTTATCTTTACCGAAATAATAGTATCCGTCTTTTTTAACCGGTCTGTCTACCAGTTTATAGTAGCCCCTGAATTCGTCGTGAATAGTTGCAGCAAACATATTTAACCATGAAATCTCATTGGCAGAAATAGCAACATTTGTTCCTGATGCTATAGCTACAGTATATTTTGATATATCAGTGCTTTTATTATCGCATAAAAAGGGAAGGATATACATGGTATAATGATAAGGGTCAGCAATCCATACATCACCGGCACTGGGATATTTACTATACGCATTGCTGTAAAGCACCTGACATCCTTTGGGACTGTAATTTGTGTTCACCATTTTATGTATCGCTGCCAGTACTGATTTTTCTTTTACTATATCTGTAGCACTTACACCATTAATCGATCCCTGTATTCCAGCTTTCCAGGTGCCGGGTTTTTGAAGCAATAATTCCGGAGTACAATCCTGTGCAGAGGAAAATTGTACAATGAATATTCCCAATATTAGAAATAATTGTTTCATAGCAATTCTAATTATTGATTAACTATTTGATTTACATCACTTATCAATTCCAGAAAACATTCCTTGACCACTAACTCTTGGACCGCTGTTAACACTAGCTCTTCCTTCAACACCAGCTACTGTTTGCCCGGCAACGTTTATATTTGCACCTACTTTCCCAACAAAATCAGTCTTGCCACTTTCACTCAGTTCAATTCCCACGGCAGCTGTAAGTTCAGCCTCAGCAGAAAGTGGACCCTTTCCAACACTTACGCCTTTACTTGCTCCCACATAGATATTTCCGGAAAACTTGTCGGTCTCATCATTCTGTTTCATATTGATTGTTACCCCTCCGCAATCAAAATTACCAATCAGCCGACTGCATTGCGATGTAATTGAAAAGCATCCCAGATTTGTTGTGCTGATGTATTTGCAGGCTACGTCGTCAAAATTCTGCAATGAATCCATTTTAGGCTTTTCATCATTCTGTGCATATCTGCAGTACTCGCTTTTATTTCGAAACGAAACTACTTGCCTGCTGATCATGGTAAGCCAACTGATTTGGGCAACGACGGTTGTCCACGCATATTCATCAGGCCATTGAGTATATTTACGGAAGTAGAGTAGCTTATCTGTCTGGCTGCTTACAGCATTTAAATAAACCCGCTCAGTATGCTGCATCACCGTATTGGCTTCGCTTAAAAATTTATTTCTGATATCATTTTCATCTTTACAGGCCTCTTTATATGGATTAGGTTTCCCTTCACCAAACTGATCCTTGTATTTTTTATTTAAGGCCTCCATATCTGTTCTTTCGACGTTTTCCAATTCATCCAATTGCCCTTTAGCAACCATAACAGATTGCAGTTTATCGGCAAAAATATAATTGCTTTCTGCGTCAAATCCTTGAACTGTTGGACCCAATTTTACAATAGCCTTATCTGTCATTTCCGGGTAAAGTGGAACTTGGGTTCCTGATTGGCTTGCCTGAAGGGTTTGTTTCGTGCGTATTTCTTGTTGTTCTGACATCTGTTTTTCCAACGATTCCTGCTGAACCTGCAACTCGCTTATTTTACTGTTGCATTTTTCCCTGAACTCCTCCCATTCAAGTTCAAGTTGTCCACTTTCTTCGACACTTTGGGGGTAAGCTGGCCATTTGAATTTTGCAAGACCCAGATCATCGTGTGGCAATGGTGGTTCCCAATCTACATCATCGCTTTTTAATTTATATCCTAATTTCTCAAGTTTGCTGGCTTTTTTAGGACTATAGCCATATTTTATGCTCTTAATTGCGGCTTCAACAGCATGTGGTATGTGCCCTTTACTTTCTTCAATCAGGCACTTGGTGAAATTTGCCTGAGGATGATAAGCATAGATGCGGATAGCCTTGTCGAGACTTTCATCTGCTTTTTCTATATCACCCAATCCAAACCATGCCTGTCCAATATTATTGAGGATTGTGCTATTTTGAGGATAACGAGTATTTAGGTTATTTAATATGGGAATAGCCAATTGTTCGGCACCTAAATTCGTAAGTATAGCGGCGTAATTATTCAGGTTATCAGCATCGGGAAGCCTTCTACAGGATTTACCTAACAGGTAAATTGCGAGCATGGGTTGGCCTTCAATCAGAACACCAATTGCATACTGGCTTACAGCTTGTGGAGAAGAACTGTTTTGAGAAATTGAATTATAAATTTCATCAGCCTTGGTCACATAGTCAGGCCTCATTTTTTTTGTCACAAGTACTTGAACTTTATCAATATATGCAGGCATTTCCGCGTCGCTTAAACTTATGGATAATGCTTTATTAATTCTCGCAACATCTTTTACAGGAACAATAGTAGATTCTGCATCTAATCCAGCTTGCAATTGCTGGTCAGTTGCCACGTGTATATTATTCATTGATGGTAATTTAACGCCCATATTTTCAATCAACTTTTTATCCTCAGGACTCATACCTTCATCCATTGCATTCTGAGCTTCTTTCATCATTTGCTGAATATCCTGTTGGCTGGGCGCCTTTTCTGGTGGTTTCGTTTTTATTTGGGATTGTGCATAGGAAATCGAAAACAGAACACACATTGAAAAAAGGAGAATTTTTTTCATTGATTGAGTTTAAGGTATTAATGAAGATTTTTTCCAATAGTACCTTAACAGATTGAATTCAAAATATGTTCATCTGAATCTTCAGATTCTGAAACTGATTTTCAGATGCTTGCATTTTCAGTTTTGATTCATTTTATCTTGAAATAGTTAAACACCGCACCGATTCAGCCTGTCCTGAATTTAAAATAATATCAGTTGAATTACTCCTGATATAAAGCTGTCTTCAATTGCGGTAAGACAATCCCATGATCGGTTTAGAGAATTCCAGAAACAAAAAAACCGGAATAGCATGCTATTCCGGTTCGATGAGAATTATTTATTGTTCCTTATTTCTCAAAATCAACAATTACATAAAGCTAAGGCTTTAAAGGGCCAATTTTTTCATCAACCAAGCCAT
>Ga0302296_1002882_pt1 | contig 11326 bp, 11 predicted proteins | sample III_Fen_N3_1_FD_194546 | JGI IMG/M metagenome (GOLD analysis project Ga0302296, IMG submission 194546) | Peat permafrost microbial communities from Stordalen Mire near Abisko, Sweden - III_Fen_N3_1 | ecosystem: Environmental > Terrestrial > Soil > Wetlands > Permafrost | place: Sweden: Abisko... | reverse complement strand
TTGAAATTCAGTGATGGCAATAGCATGCCGGGGTGAATTCTGATAAAAATAGCTGCATACCGCTCCGGTCGCCAGGACCAGGATCAGTACGAAGATGATAGATTTTGATTTTAGCGAATCAATAACTGACTGACCCGTCCTGGTTTTTTCTTCCATTTTATAGTTGTATTTTAGGCTCTTGCCCCTGTTCTATTCGTGATGATAAGGCTCTCCCTTGAGTATGGTCATAGCCCGGTAAAGTTGCTCTACAAAAATCAACCGGATCATCTGATGTGAAAAGGTCATGGCCGAAAGCGATATCTTGTTGTTGGCACGACTGTATACCCGTTCAGAAAAGCCGTACGGCCCTCCCACTACAAAAATCATGCGTTTATGCGAACCCATTAGTTTTTTTGAAATATATTCTGAAAAACCAACGGAAGTAAACTGTTTCCCTTTTTCATCCAGCAACACGACCTTATCGCCTGTTTCAATCTGCTTCAGTATCAGATCGGCCTCTTTCTCCTGCTGTTCGGTGATCGAAAGGCTTTTCGTGTTTTTCAATTCCGGGATTACTATCAACTCAAATGGAATATAGAATTTCAACCTGTTTTGATATTCTTCCTGTAGTTTGATCAACTGCGCATTCGTGGTCTTGCCTACTGTGAGGAGTATTATTTTCATTTTTTATTTTTAATTCTTGACGGCTTCGATTAATTGTCCATGACGGCTTCGTTTACATCCTTTATTCATTAAACTGACGAAGCCGTCAATAATATTCTTTGTTTCTTACGGCTTCATTAACAAACCTAATTCAGTAAACTCACGAAGCCGTCAGTAATATTCGTTGTTTCTGACGACTTCGATTCGTTGTTCATGACGGCTTCGATTACATCCTTTATTCAGTAAACTGACGAAGCCGTCAATAATATTCGTTGTCCATGACGGCTTCGATTCTTTGCTCATGACGGCTTCGATCACATCCTTTATTCAGTAAACTGACGAAGCCGTCAATAATATTGGTCGTTTGTGACGGCTTCGATTACATCCTTTATTCAGTAAACTCACGAAGCCGTCAATAATATTGGTTGTTTCTTCCGAAGCCGTCAAGAATTAAAAAAACTCTGGTATAAAGTTTGTTATTTTTTGTTTGAAAATGCTTCTGCCAAAGAAAAATCGTTCAAATTATGGTTTCGATAAATTAATTAAGTACTTTTGTCCACAAATTCCATAACCGAATGCAAATATGGCATTTTTTGACGAGAAATCATTTGGAATGAATAATGTTTTTTATAAATAAATCATATCAATCATGAAAACAATCAAATTATTTCTGCTCTGTGCATGTTTCTTTTGTGCCATTCCAATGATCGATGCACAATCGGGTGAAGTGCCGACTGAAATTATTGCCGCTTTAAATAGTGGGGACGCCAGTCAACTTTCAAATTACCTGAATTCAAATGTGGAACTGTTTATTGAAAATAAGAATGATGTGTTCAGCAAACCCCAGGGCACTGAAATCATAGCCGAATTCTTCCGTAAGAACCGTGTAAACGGTTTTCAACTATTGCATAAGGGAAAGAAAGATGCTGCCAGTTTTGTGATTGGCACCCTTAAAACTTCTGCCGGCAGTTACAGGGTCTATGTCTTGACCCGTAAAAACGAAATACAACAACTCAGAATTGAACCTTCCAATGACTAACGATTTCAAACAATTAATTTCCCTCTGGTTTGCCGAAGATATCGGCGATGGCGATCATACAACCCTTTCCTGCATCCCTGCCACGGCACTTGGTAAATCCCAACTCATCGTCAAGGAAAACGGCGTACTGGCAGGCGTTGAAGTTGCCCGCGAGATTTTCAAAGCTTTTGACCCCGAACTGAAGATGACGGTCTATATTACCGATGGCACTGAAGTGAAAGTCGGGGATATTGCCTTTGATGTGGAGGGAAAAGTACAGTCATTGTTGCAAACGGAACGCTTGATGCTCAACATCATGCAACGCATGAGCGGTGTTGCATCCCGTACCCGCGAATACGTCAAAGCCTTGGAAGGCACGAAAACCCGCGTGCTTGACACCCGGAAAACAACACCCGGACTTCGTCTGCTGGAAAAAGAAGCTGTGAAGATTGGCGGTGGAGTCAATCATCGCATTGGTTTGTACGATATGATCCTGCTCAAGGACAACCACGTCGACTTTGCCGGTGGCATTGAAAATGCGATCCTGCGTACGAAAGCCTATCTCAAGGAAAAGAACAAGGACCTGAAAATAGAAATTGAAGTCCGTAATTTCGACGAACTGGCTCAGGTAATGGCAGTGGGTGGTGTCGACCGCATCATGCTCGACAACTTTACCCCCGAGAACACCCGCAAGGCAGTGGATCTGATTGCCGGCAAATACGAAACCGAATCCTCCGGCGGAATCACGTTCAGCACCCTGAAAGACTATGCCGATTGCGGCGTGGATTACATTTCGGTAGGTGCCTTGACCCATTCCGTAAAGAGCCTGGACATGAGTTTTAAAGCAGTATAATCTACTGCTTTAAAACCCTTTCTTCCCCTTTCTTGCTATAACCGGGCTATTTCAACGTCCCTGTTCCCCTTTTTTCCTCCATTTTTTTGCCTCTCTATCCCGGATTCTCTTTTTTGCATTCCTCCATTCCATTTTTTCTGTTCAATTTTTCCCATCCCTAAAAACGACTCATTACACCCAACTATTCAACAGACAGGAATATTATCAGAATTTCCCGTTTTTAAGGAAAACATATTGGCATCACTTTCCCAAAAGCCTATCCATGGAATTTTGTCTGTATCTGTTCGGGGTTCAGTGAGCGTTCAGTGAGCGTAAGGATAGGTAAACCTCATTGAACTTGCTGTTCGATACTCCCTTTTATTGTGGTCTTATTCTGTTCGGGGTATCGAGGGCCTTTCGAGGGCCTTGGCTGGGGGTTTCGAGGGCCATATCCCTCGGAACCCCCAGCCAACCCCCAGCCAACCCCCAGGCAACCCCCAGGCAAGTACGACTACATGAAGACCAGGTGCCGACCAAAAACCAATCCGACCCGCTTGTTTTGATCCAGCAGGTCGATACAAGGCGGGACTATGCCGGGCGGAAACGAAAATAACCGGCAATTGTTAGGATTTAAGATAAATTATCGGTAGTTTTGTGAACGAAAATAAAACGGGAAGGAAAATTTGCCGGGATTGGATACGATGCAAATGAAAGAATAGGTGTTACTTGAAGAGTTTTTCGGATTACATCCCGATAGCCATCGGGACCTTATAATACAAACGGTTGGGATAACATCCCGATAGCTATCGGGACCCAACGACAGGCAGGATTATTTGTACGTTTAAAGAAGTTTGTATATATCCGGAGGGACGGGGATAATTCTAATAAAACAAACACACAGGTAAATAATCAAAATAGTAATAATCAGCAGAGCCCAACTCCTTTAAAACCAAAAGAGGCTTGGGAATTGTATTAAAATAATTATAGTATGAATAAAAGAATTTATATAGCTTTTGGAGTTTTAAATATGATATTAACAACTTATCTGTTAATATTGTTAGTATTGATGTTTTTGGGAGTGGAATTAGCCTTCGTGATTTTATCAGAACGAATCAACCTTGTTTTTATATCATTATTGATGATTCCATCATATGTCTTAACAATTAAAAATATGGTTATTTGCTTTCAAAAAGAGATTCAAAAAGAAGTTTATTTTTTGCTCTTACTTCTTTTTAATGTTGCATATAATCCAATATATTCATTAAGAGTTATTAGGAACGGTTGGATTAAATAATCAAAATATGGTAAACTTGTAATAACACAGAATGGAATTTAATGAGCTCCGGAAACAGAAAAAGCCCTGCAATTGCAGGGCTTTTTCTGTTTCCATAAAGGAGACTTCAACGAGTCTAAAAAGTTTCCAAATTGGCGAAAGATAATTTTAGAAGTTCACTTTACCATCAAGTAAATCCTTCATGCGCTTTTTGGTTAGCATGGAATTAATGATTTTATTCAGGGCGTTTTTCTCGTCTTCGTCAAGCTGATTAATAAGCATTAGTTGCTCGTTTAGTTCATGGTTACGCATTTCAACCACGCTATCCTCACTTTCGTTTAAAAGGTTGTCAGCAATCACGGCAAAGCCCCCGTTCGCCGTAGTGTAGAGTTTGGTGTACGAAGTTCGGCGAAGCGTCCCGCTTCGTCGGGTTAAAAGGAAATCTCCAGACTTCCATAGTTGAAGCTAAATTATTGAATTTTAAACCTAATGGGCAACTAATGGAAATAAAAGTAGGAAAAGATTTGAAAAGTATGGATGTATCAGGTTTTATAAAAGGTTCCTATATGACTCGCTTATTTAGCAATGAGAATGCAGTTATAACCAGATTGATAGTAAAGAAATAAAGGTTAGAATTAAAGAAGAATCGGCTGAATCTCGACAAAGAGGTTCAGCCAGTTTGTATTTTCTCAAACATTATATAAATGTGTTTTGTTGTCTAATTGATTGGAAATTTGTACATTTGCTAAGTAATTGCATGTGATAATATTATGCCCGAAAATCAAAATATAGAATATAAATCTGTTTGGAAAGACGAATACTTGAAATGGATTTGCGGCTTTGCCAATGCGCAGGGCGGTACAATCTTTATCGGTAAGGATGATAACGGTGATGTAGTTGGTTTAAAGAATGCCAAAAAACTGTTGGAAGATCTGCCTAATAAGATCACAACCGTTTTGGGCATTGTGGCTGATGTCAACTTGCACCAAACTCCCCAGGGCGATTACCTCGAAATTGTTGTGCAAGCGCACCCCAATCCTGTCAATTATAAAGGCGAATATCATTACCGCAGTGGTTCAACCAAACAAGAATTAAAAGGAGCTGCATTGGATAAATTCCTTTTGCAGAAATACGGCAGGAAATGGGACAGCGTACCATTGCCCAATGTCAGCATTTCCGACTTGAAACAAGCCACTTTCGAGTTCTTCAAAGAAAAGGGTATTGACAGCAACCGCCTTGATGAAAAATATCGCAAAGATACCCCTGAACAGTTGCTCGAAAACCTCAATCTGCTTGAAAATGGAAAGCTGAAACGGGCAGCATTGCTTTTATTTCATGCCAATCCTGAGAAATTCGCCACAGGTGCCTATCTCAAAATCGGTTTTTTCCGTACCGACAGCGATTTGCAGTTTCAGGATGATATTCACGGCAATTTGTTTGAACAAGTCGAACGAACAATGGAGTTATTGCTTACAAAATACACCAAAGCCTTAATCAGTTATCGTGGACTTTCGCGTATCGAAACCCATGAATATCCCAAAGAAGCGTTGCGCGAGGCATTGTTAAACGCCGTGACACACAAGGAATATCCGGGCGGTGCACCCATTCAAATACGTGTTTACAGCGATAAATTAATGATTTGGAACGAAGGACGATTGCCTGAAGATTGGACAATCAAAAATCTTCTGCAAAGCCATTCTTCCCGTCCGAACAACCCCGATATTGCTAACGCCTTTTTCCGCAGCGGATATGTAGAATCGTGGGGGCGAGGCATTTCAAAAATAGAAGAACAATGTGCCGCCTCAGGCTTGCCAGCCCCAACCTTTACTAACGAAGGCTCAGATTTTTGGGTGATTTTCCGCAAAGACATTTACAACAAAGAAGGTTTGAGCAAATTGAGATTGAATGAAAGACAGATAAAAGCCATATTATATGTGAAAGAAAAAGGCAAGATTACTAACAGCGAATATCAGACGCTAAATTCTGTGTCCAAAAGAACAGCAACTAACGATTTAACGGAGTTGTTATCCAAGTCTTTATTGAGAAAAATAGGAACTTCCGGTTCTAGTATTTGGTATGAGGTAGTGGGGCAATAGTGGGGCAATAGTTGGGCAAGTTGGGCAATGGTCGGGCAATAGTTGGGCATTGCGGGTAAAAAGGGAGTATTGCGGGTAAAAATACCCCGTTCTCACGGATATATCCTGTATTAAATGAGCTAATGGTTGGATAATGATAGCCTCACTTAAAGTGAGCCTATCACTGAAAGCTAATGGTCAACTACTGGAAATAAAAGCGGGAAATGATATTGAAAAGCCTTGATGTTTCAGGTTTGATAAAAGGGTCCTATATGATTCGCTTATTCAGCAGTGAGAATACAACTATTACCAAATTGATAGTAAAGAAATAAAGGTTAGACTTAAAGTGCAAGCGGCTGAATCTCAATAAAGAGGTTCAGCCAATTGTATTTATATTAGAATGTATGTCAAGGTGTATATTCATAGACGTAAGTTTTTTATGGAAATAACACTTTTGAAAGTTGCAAGTTATTGCAACTTTATATATTTTTGCTTCATGATTCGAACAATATAGGCATTCGGTGATTATTACGACTTATTTATGGATACGCTAACCGTATCCGAAAAAATGAAGGCGCATTATATCCTCGATATGTTGAAAATACAAGAACGCGTTAGTACAAAATTTGTAAATCATATTCGAGACGGGTTATTCGAACTGCGTGTAGAATACAATAGCAATATCTACCGTCTGTTTTTCATATTCGATGATGGACAAATTGTTGTTTTATTTAATGGGTTTCAAAAGAAAACGCAAAAAGCGCCACAAAAAGAAATAACGAAAGCATTAAAAATAAGGGAGGACTATTATGAATACAAAAGAACAAAAGCCAATGCTCAAAAGCATTGATGCTGATTTGGACGAACTTTATGGAAAAGAGGGAACTCAACAAAGAGAGGCTTTTCGCCGTGATGCTTTTGCATATTGCGCTGGGCAGGTGATACGCGATATTCGAAAAGAAGAGAAGATTACACAACAAGAACTTGCCTTGCGTATTGGTACGAACAAAAGTTATATTTCGCGCATTGAAAAAGGACTTATTGAACCATCTGTAGGTACATTCTATCGAATTATCAACGCATTGGGATTGAATATCGATATAACAAAAAAATTAGCATAATATTGACGCTGTTGAGCACACGCTGGCGCACCCCGTTCACCGTAGTTTATAGTCTGGCGTGCAAAGTTTGGCGAAGCGTCCCGCATCATTGGGTTATACTGAAGTCTCCAGACTTTCCTGTTCAGGGAATAAAAAGATACAATAGATTGTATCTTTTTTATTTTGCAAAAGGTTAACAGGTTTGGACAAAAAGAAATCTATTTGCATGGAGTAAGGAAAGCAGGTGTAATTTACCGACCCGCTCGCTACAAGCGAGCGGGTCGAAAGCGGGAGCTTTCCTTTTAGCTGCGACTGAGCGTGGACGCTTTGCCTAATAATAGTGGGTATAAGATACGGCGAACTGGGCTGGAGTACACTCTAAAAAAGAATAAAAAAGATCAGATTTAAATTGAGGGATTAATTCTTAACGACATTTTCAGATATTCTATGCCTGAAGGCTTTTTCAACCCACCAAAATTGACTATCTTTGCCCGATGAAAGAAATAGCTTTACAGGTTGAATTTACAGACATAAACATCTAATTATCAGCCTTAAAGATTTGCACTGTAATATAAATAATTCAAAATACAGATCATGATTCATTTTTTCCGAACAAATGCTCACCATCTTTATGCCGTACAATCGAATGAGCTGCTTGCAGCTGAAGACGTCCGAAAGTTAGAATGGCTTTTTAGCGAGGCAGTACTGCAATCACTTCCAACCATCGAAGGGAATTACGTGGGGCCGCGCCGCGAAATGATCACCCCCTGGAGTACTAATGCCGTTGAAATCACCCAAAACATGGGAATTTCCGGCATTATTCGTATAGAAGAGTTTACGGCACTTCCCCAGACCCCTTCGGTAAAAGGTGGATTGGCGTATGACCCCATGCTTCAGCGTATCTATACCGGAGTCGGACAGGATGTGTTTACAGTCGAAAAACTTCCGGAAGCAATCCTGGACATTGCAGATATTGCCGCTTACAGTGCGAAAGAAGGTTTGGCATTGAGCCCCGATGAAATTGAATACCTGAACGGGATCAGCGAAAAAATCGGGCGCAAACTCACCGACAGCGAAGTATTCGGATTTTCACAGGTTAACTCCGAACATTGCCGCCACAAGATTTTCAACGGTCAATTTATCATTGATGGGGAAGAAAAAGAACTGACCCTGTTTAAACTGATCCGCAAAACATCAGAAGAAAACCCTAACAGGCTTGTATCGGCTTATACCGACAACGTAGCCTTCAATGCAGGACCAAAAATAGAACAATTTGCACCAGCCAGTGGTGATAAACCAGATTATTTCCAGACCAGGGAAATAGAATCGGTGATCTCGCTGAAAGCAGAAACACATAATTTCCCTACAACCGTAGAACCTTTCAACGGTGCAGCTACCGGTACCGGCGGTGAAATACGCGACCGCCTGGGTGGAGGAAAAGCAAGTCTACCAATTGCAGGAACAGCAGTCTACATGACCAGTTACCCTCGCCCTGACTTAAACGGTTCGGCCAATGGAACTGAACGTCCCTGGGAAAATGCGACTACACCACGCAAATGGCTGTATCAGACACCGGAACAAATCCTGATCAAGGCATCGAACGGTGCATCCGATTTTGGAAATAAATTCGGTCAACCCTTGATATGCGGTTCGTTACTGACCTTCGAACACGAGGAAAACAACAAGAAATACGGCTATGACAAAGTTATCATGCTGGCTGGAGGTGTTGGATTCGGCACCCGCCGTGATGCACTGAAAGGCATTCCTGAAGTTGGTGAAAAAGTGGTAGTCATGGGTGGTGATAATTACCGTATCGGCATGGGTGGAGGAGCAGTTTCTTCTGTTGAAACCGGACAATACGATAATGCCATTGAATTGAACGCCGTACAGCGCGCCAATCCTGAAATGCAAAAACGTGTTTCGAATGTGATACGCACGTTGGCCGAAGGAGCTATTAACCCGATTGTTTCGATACATGACCATGGTGCAGGCGGTCACCTGAACTGCCTGTCGGAACTGGTGGAAACAACAGGAGGAAAAATCGATGTTTCAAAACTTCCGGTAGGCGATCCTACCCTGAGTGCCAAGGAAATTATTGGCAACGAAAGCCAGGAACGTATGGGGATGTTGATGAAGGCAGAAGATGTTGAAAAAGTACGTCTGATCTCGGAACGTGAACGTGCCCCGATGTACGTGGTTGGTGAAACGACAGGCGATATGAACTTTGTATTCGAACAGGCAGATGGTGAAAAACCCATCGACCTGAAACTGGAATATATGATCGGCAAGCCTCCACGCACCGTGATTACCGACCAGACCATTGAAGAACATTTTGCACCTGTTGAAATCAGCGAAGAAAAACTTCAGGAATACATCCAGAATGTATTGCAGGTTGAATCGGTAGCCTGTAAAGACTGGTTGACGAACAAAGTTGACCGCTCGATTACGGGTAAAATCGCCCGCCAGCAATGTGCAGGTGAAATCCAGTTGCCGTTAAACGACCTTGGGGTTGTGGCACTCGATTATCATGGAAAAACAGGGATTGCCACTTCTATCGGACACGCGCCTTTAGCTGCACTGGTTGACTCGGAAGCAGGTTCCGTACTGGCGATTGCCGAAGCACTGACCAACATTGTATGGGCACCGTTAGCCGATGGACTTGACAGCGTATCACTGAGTGCCAACTGGATGTGGCCTTGCAAAAATCCGGGAGAAGATGCCCGTTTGTATAAAGCAGTGGAAGCATGCAGCGACTTTGCCTGTTCACTGGGAATCAATATCCCGACCGGAAAAGACAGCCTTTCGATGACACAAAAGTATGATGGTGAAAAAGTATTCTCACCGGGTACAGTCATCATCTCGGCAGGTGCCGAGGTATCGGATGTTCAAAAAACAGTGAGCCCGGTATTGATAAACGACCCTAAATCGGCAGTTTATTATATCGACTTCTCATTCGACGCCCTTAAATTAGGCGGTTCGGTACTTGGCCAGACATTAAACAGACTGGGCGATGAAGTTCCAACAGTAAAAGATTCAGAATACTTTAAAGCAGCATTCGACAGCATCCAGGAACTGATCAGCAAAGGGTTGATCCTGGCAGGACATGATATTTCGGAAGGTGGATTGATTACTGCCTTATTGGAAATGTGTTTTGCCAATACGACAGGAGGTTTGAATGTAAAACTGGATGATATTGCCGAAAACTCGTTGGTCAATATCCTTTTTGCTGAAAACCCTGGTGTCCTGATTCAGGTAAAAGAAAAGAGAACGGTAGAAAAAATTCTTGAAAACAACGGTGTAGGTTTTGCACGTATTGCATCCCCGATCAAAGACCGTCGATTGGAAGTATACCGTAAGAGCCTGTCGTATTCTTTCTCAATCGACGAATTGCGCGATGTATGGTACAAATCCTCTTATCTGCTTGACCGCAGGCAGAGTGGCGAAATATGTGCCAAAGCCCGTTTCAACAATTATAAAAACCAACCTCTGGAATTTGATTTCACAAAATCATTCACAGGGAAACTGTCTCAGTTTAATCTGACGCTGGCACGTAAACCAAGTTGTGTACGGGCAGCCATTATCCGTGACAAAGGTACCAACGGTGACCGCGAGATGGCGTATGCACTTTACCTGGCAGGATTTGATGTAAAAGATGTCCACATGACCGATTTATCAACCGGACGTGAAACTTTGGAAGACATCAACCTGATAGTATTCTGCGGAGGATTCTCCAATTCCGATGTACTTGGTTCAGCCAAAGGTTGGGCAGGAGGATTCCTGTTCAATGAGAAAGCTAAAAACACCCTTGAGAACTATTACAAAAGGACTGATACATTAAGCCTGGGAATCTGTAACGGTTGCCAGTTGATGATGGAGCTTAACCTGGTGAATCCGGAGCATACTGAAAAAGCCCGTATGTTGCACAATGATTCCAACAAATTTGAATCAGCATTCTTAGGACTGACTATCCCTGAAAACAAATCAGTCATGTTCAGCTCATTGGCAGGAAGCAAGTTGGGGGTATGGGTAGCACACGGTGAAGGAAAATTCTATTTCCCGAAACCTGAAAACGATTACCATGTGGTAGCTAAATACTCGTATCAGTCGTATCCGGGCAACCCGAATGGTTCTGATTATAACGTGGCAGGTATCTGTTCTGAGAACGGGCGTCACCTGGCCATGATGCCTCACCCTGAAAGGGCTATCTTCCCATGGCAATGGGCGCATTATCCTGCTGACCGGAAAGCACAGGACCAAATCACCCCGTGGATGGAAGCATTTGTAAATGCACGGAAATGGGTGGAGAATATAGTGGGTAGTAAATAGTAGGTAGCAGGTAGAATATAGTCACGGCTTCACTTTGAGTGAAGCCGTGACTGGTTTTAG
>Ga0302296_1002878_pt1 | contig 11337 bp, 7 predicted proteins | sample III_Fen_N3_1_FD_194546 | JGI IMG/M metagenome (GOLD analysis project Ga0302296, IMG submission 194546) | Peat permafrost microbial communities from Stordalen Mire near Abisko, Sweden - III_Fen_N3_1 | ecosystem: Environmental > Terrestrial > Soil > Wetlands > Permafrost | place: Sweden: Abisko... | reverse complement strand
CGGGTTACGCCTGATGCCGCGCCGGCTGACACGCTTCTTGCATGGAATAAAATCAAGGACCTTCGCAACCAAATAATTGCCGGCGCCGATTTCAATGAAATTGCGGTCAAATATTCTGAAGATCCGTCGGCTGTCGAAAACAAAGGATTGCTGGGTTATTTCAGCGCGTTCCAAATGGTTTACCCTTTTGAAGACATGGCTTATCTCACTCCGGTCGGACAGGTTTCAGAAATTATTCGTACCCAGTTTGGTTATCATCTGATTAAAGTTCATGATGAACGGCTTACTCTGGGCGAAATTAAAGTGGCGCATATCATGAAATCGTTTCCACAGAAAGCAAGTGATGAAACCATAGCCAAACTGAAGTTAGCGGCTGACAGTATTTGGTTGAAAGCCAAAAACGGGGGCAATTTTGCTGAACTTGCCAAAACTTATTCTGATGATAAACAATCGGCGAACCAAGGCGGTGAACTGAACTGGTTCACGCCAACCAATATGGTCCCATCGTTTGCCGAAGCTGCTTTTGCCCTGAAAAACGACGGCGATATTTCGCCGGTAATTCGCACACTTTATGGCTGGCACATAATCAAACGGATCGAACTTAGAACTACTCCATCTTTCGAAAAACTCAGGCCTGATTTGGAAGCCAAAATCAAGCAAAATCCATCGATTAGCAAATACAGTGACGAATCATTTTATCGCAAATTGCAGGCTGAATATCAGTTGAAAATTGACGAATCCAATTTTGGAAAACTTATTGTTACATTGGCTGATACTATCGAAACTAAAGACTTGAAAGCTTTAACTAATTCGTTAAAAAGTAATCCGCTGGTGCAGTTTGCCAATCAAACCGTTAGCATCGGAAATTTCACTGAATATCTTATAAATCGGAAATTTAATCGTAGTTCGATAAACCAGAAAGCTGAATTGAAAGTCTTGCTCGACAAATTCATCAATCAAAAACTACTCGAGTATGAAAACAGTCAATTGGAGGTGAAATATCCCGAATTTGCCAGTATTTACCGGGAATATCACGATGGAATCCTCTTATTCAATATTTCGAAAGATAAAATCTGGGATGTTGCTTCGGTTGATACAATCCGCTTGCAAAACTTCTATAATCAGACTTCCAAAAAATATTTCTGGAACGATCGGTTTAAAGGATTTATTATTCAGGCCAAAGATGTCGAAACTCGGTCGAAAGTTGAGGCTTTTTTAGATAAAAACGAAACTGGCAAACAAGAACTGAAGGATGTTTTTAATACGAACACTGATACTAATATCCAGATTACTGATGTTGCTGTCGAAAAAGGCGAAAATCCGGTAGTCGATTATTTCATTTGGAATGGCCCGAAACCAACAGGTTTTGATGAATCTACTACCTTTATCCACGGAAAAATTGTTCCGCGCGAACAAAAAGTGTTGAAAGATGCCTGGGGACTTTATTCCTCCGACTTTCAGGAACAAATTGAAAGAGAATGGATTGATTCTTTAAAGAAAAAATATCCTGTCGTTATTAACACAAAAGTGCTTCAAGAAATTTCTGGAATTAAATGAGGAAATCCAGTATCTATATCGTTTTTCTGGCCTTTATTCTAACAGCGTGCAGTTTGTTTAGAGATAATGATGAGCCCGTTGCCAAAGTGGGTAAACGCATTTTAACGCTAAAGGAGCTTTCTGCCAATGTGCCTAATTATCTGGATGCTACCGACAGTACACTTTGGGCTGATGATTATATTAAAAAGTGGATTCAGCGCGAACTCCTTTTTTTGAAAGCCGAAGAAAACCTAAGCGCTGAAATGAAAGATGTAAGCAAGGAATTGGAAGAATATCGTAACTCGATCATTGTTTTCCGTTACAAGAATGAGCTGATGAAGCAAAAAATGGATACTATTGTCAAAGATACAGATATTCAGAAGTATTTCAACGAACACCGTGAAAGCTTTATCCTGAACAGGAACATCGTAAAAGCCATTTACATAAAGGTTTCGGTGGAAGTTTCGAGTCCTGAAAATATTAAGGATTTATGCAATTCGGATAATCCGGAGAAAAAGGCCAAACTGAATGAATATTGTATGAGTTATGCAAAAGCCTACGATCGGTTTAATGATCAATGGGTTGCTGCCGATCTGGTTTTGAAAAATACACCTGTTGAAATTTCTGATCAGAGCCAGTTCATTCAAAAAAATCACTTCATCGAAAGCAGTGATATGAATTATTATTACATTGTTTGCATTCGCGATTATCGTCTGGAGGGTCAGGTTTGTCCGATTGAATATGTTCAAAATGATATCAAAAACCTGATTTTGAGCAAACAAAAAACTGAGTTTTTAAAACAAATAGAAAAAGATATTTACAAGAAAGGCATAGAGAGCAATAAAGTGAAATTATATAAAATAAAAAAATAATCGTATATGATCAGAAAACTAATTGGTTTATTTATCCTGACCGGATGTATTGCATTAAGTAATCAGACCGATGCACAAGATAAAGTTGTTGACCAGATTGTGGCCGTCGTAGGAAAGAATATTATTCTGAAATCGGACGTAGAAAATATGTTTCAGCAACAACAGGCACAGGGAATAACCACCGAAGGAGATATGAAATGTGAGATCCTGGAAAATCTACTTGTGGAAAAGCTACTTCTTGCAGAAGCTGAACTTGACACCACTATTACAGTGAGCGATAGTCAGTTAAATCAGCAGTTGGAGCAACGTGTACAGTATTTTGTTTCACACCTGGGTTCTGAAAAAGAAGTAGAGGCTTACTTCAAAAAATCAATTGTCGATCTGAAGGCTGAACTTCAGGATGTCATTAAAAACCAGGAGATGACACAGCAGATGCAGAATAAAATTATCGAAAAGGTCACAGTTACACCAGCCGAAGTACGTTACCATTTCAAGAATTTGCCTGAAGCTGAAATTCCGCAGATTGATGAACAGATTGAATATGCTCAGATAACCGTAATGCCTCCTATTAGTTTGTCCGAAGAAGACCGAATTAAGACGACCCTGCGCGAATTGAAACGCCGCATCGAAAGTGGGGAAAGTAGTTTTGCTCCTTTGGCAGTTATTTATTCGGAAGATGGTTCAGCCCGAAATGGTGGTGAGTTGGAATACATGGGCCGGGGGCAGCTTGATCCGGCTTATGCAGCAGCAGCATTTAATCTGAAAGGCGACAAAATTTCGAATGTTGTAAAAAGTGATTTCGGATATCACATCATTCAGGTAATTGATCGAAAAGGCGAACAAATTAAAACACGTCACATCATTATGATGCCTAAAGTTTCTCCTGAAGAACTAAAAAAAGCTTATGGACAGATCGATAGTATTGCCGATTTTATCCGAAAAGGCACTTTTAAGTTCGAAGATGCAGCCTTGCGTTATTCCTATGATAAAAACTCACGTAATAACGGCGGTTTGGTCATCAATCCTGAAACCAGCGAGTCGAAATGGAAGTTGAGTGAACTTGATCCAGATGTCAGTAAAGTCATCACCAAAATGAACATCAACGAAATATCGAAGCCTTTTAAAACACTCGACGATAAGCAACGACCTGTTTATAAAATTGTTAAGCTCCTCAAAAAAACGAATGCCCACAAAGCCACCATGCGCGACGATTATGTGTCGTTAAGCAATATTTACCTTAGTTCGAAAAAGGAAAAAACTCTTGATAACTGGATTCGCGAGAAACAGTCAGGAACATACGTTCACATCGATGATACTTATTTGAATTGCAACTTCAAATACAAAGGTTGGATTAAATAATTGAAAAGATGACTTACAAAAATGAAGTTGAAGCTGTAAATGCGCTGAGCAATAAATTTGGACAGCTGCATTCCGAGATAAAAAAACGTATTTACGGTCAGGATGAAATCATCGATCAGGTTTTGGTTGCCTTATTTAGTCGGGGACATTGCTTGCTAATCGGTGTTCCTGGTCTTGCCAAAACATTGCTGGTCAATACAATTGCTGAAGTACTTGGACTTGAATATAAACGGATTCAGTTTACACCTGACCTGATGCCGTCGGATATCACAGGAACCGAAATTTTGGATAAAGATCGTGAATTTCGATTCATTCGTGGACCTATTTTCTCCAACATTATTTTGGCTGATGAAATTAACCGTACTCCACCTAAAACTCAGGCGGCTCTTCTTGAAGCCATGCAGGAACGGACGGTTACGGTGGCAGGACAGAAGTACGTGCTTGACAAACCATTTTTTGTGTTGGCCACTCAAAATCCGATTGAACAGGAAGGAACTTATCCTCTCCCCGAAGCTCAGCTTGATCGGTTTATGTTTTCGATATGGCTCGATTATCCTAAATTTGAAGACGAATTAACCATTGTCCGGAATACCACTTCCGACTTTTCAACGCACCTGAATGAGATTATTTCGAAAGAAGAAATACGTTACTTTCAGGAATTGGTAATGAAAGTCCCGGTGAACGAAAATGTATTAAAATATGCAGTGGGATTATCTGCCAAAACACGCCCCAATACCGAACTGGCAGCGCCAATCAGCAACAAATACCTCAAATGGGGAGCGGGGCCACGTGCATCGCAATACCTGGTTTTAGGAGCAAAGACACTGGCGGCCCTTCAGGGTAAATATTCGCCTGATATTGACGACATTAAAAAAGTGGCTGTAAGCATTCTCCGTCACCGGGTAATTAAAAACTACAAGGCTGAAGCTGAAAACCTTTCTGTCGAAGATATTATTGCTGAATTGATGAAGTAAACTGAATGATAAAAATAGGTTCGTCCATACATACTGGTTGTCGTCTGGTAATGATAACATCGATTATTTTGTTAGCATTTTCAGGAAATAATCGGGCCCAAAACCGAAAGAAGGTTGAGATTTTGCATTGTGATGTAGGTGATTATAATCCTAAGATTGTTGCCAATGCACAACGGCTTCTCGGTCATGTAAACATCACTGTTGATGGTGCCATGATGTGGTGTGACAGTCTGTATTCATACACCAATGATATGGTCGATGCTTTTGGAAATGTTCATATCATTCGCGGTGATACGCTAAATATGTATGCCGATTTTATTCATTACAACTCTGATACCAAGCTGGCTAAAGCACGTCGTAACGTGAAACTGATTGATAAACAGGCAACCCTAACTACTGATTCACTCGACTATTCGATGGTCAACGATCTGGCTTCCTACATCTATTCCGGTACAATTAAGGATTCCACCAATGTATTGACTTCAAGAATTGGACAATATTATGTGAATGAAAAAAAGGCCTATTTTAAAACCAAAGTCGATGTTGTTACCAAAGATTATAAAATCAAGTCGGACACCCTTATCTACTTTACCAACTCCAAAAAGGTTTTTTTAGAGGGACCTACCCATATTTTCAACGAAAAGGATACGCTTTATGCCGAATATGGCTGGTACGACAGTATGAATGGCTACGCCAGACTGACAAAAAAACCTAGAATATGGAATATAAATCAAAATGTTAAAGCCGATTCAATTTTTTACGATAAGCAAAATGGAGAGGGACTCGCCATGGGACACGCTCGTTTACAGGATATTGAAAACAGCATTATCGTTTTAGGCAACAAGGTTCATTATAACGATTTGACTAAGATTGCAACGGCTTCCGATTCAGCTGTACTAATACAGTATTCTAAAACAGATTCGATCTATTTGCATGCTGACCATTTGAAAACGATGCCCGACACCACGACTTCCAGAAAGATAATGCCTTCTCAAAAAATCATTCCAAAAGATGAATTAAATGCTGCATCCTCTGATTCATTGAATGTTATACCAATCAAAGCCGATACATTAGTTTCGACTAAAATTGTTACCGATACGATTGCTGCAAAAAAAGATGCCCGATTGGTGTTGGCATATTTCAGAGTAAGGTTCTTCCGAACTGATTTTCAGGGAAAATGTGACTCGTTAGCATACTGGTCAAAAGATTCAACTGTACAACTTTATAATGATCCGGTGATATGGTCGGGCAAAAACCAGATTACAGCTAACTACATCGAAATGATTAACCGCAGCAAGAGGCCCAGCGAAATCAGGATGAAAGAGGATGCCTTCATCGTTTCTATGGAAGACGATAGCCTGAGATTTAACCAAATCAAAGGAAAAAATATGACCGGTTTTGTCCTTAATAATGAATTGTATAAAGTTGATGTCAATGGGAATGGGCAGTCTAATTATTACGCGCGCGACAAAAATGGAATTATTGGGCTTAACAACGCTGAAAGTAGTAACATAACTATCTACTTAAATAAAGGCAAGGTTAAAAAAATTACTTTCATTAAATCGCCCGATGGTGAACTCAAACCAATGGCCGATATTCAGGAAGGTGACAAACTTTTGCCAGGCTTTAAATGGCTCGAAGAAATACGCCCTAAAAATAAAGAAGATATATTCCGCCATCCAGATACTACTCCGGTATCTCATTCAAAAATATCTGATAAACTTGTTCCTGAAGGCAACATAGAAAAGTGAGGAACTTATCTGATTGATGTACTTGTTTCTACGGTAAGTTTTGATTTGTATTTATTCTTCTTTATTCTATTTTCTCCAATCCGGATTAATCTTGGGCCCCATCCATCCGGACTCTCAAATGACTTGCAACCTCAATAAATAATCAGGAAGACTTTCAGCTAAATTTGATTAAAAATGCACTTTTGTAGAATTATTCAACGGATGTATAGAATCTATGCAGGTCAGGTAAGCCGCTTGTATATAGGTTTTTAACTGAACTTAATCGAAGTGGTGTTGCATTATTCAACATTAACTTTTGTATAAAATCTAAACATCAAACGAGTTATTGTATTGATACATAAGATAATAGATCTCGTGATTTTCATTGGCATCATTATTGATTCACCAATATTATTATCATTAAAGTATGGAAATCATGAAAACCAAGATCTTTTTATTCCTCGCATTTCTTTTCCTAAGTTGCAGTATTACAATTGGTAAAGAAACAAAAATTCGAAATAATTCTACAGATGAGGGTACATTTAGTGTGTATGCTATTCCTGATTTATATAATTTGACTAAGAAATGGACCAGCGAATATGAACGTTTAAATCCATTGGTGAAAATCAATGTGATTCAATCTGAAAATACAGATATCACTGGTATGTTGGATTCAGATGGCAAGATCGGGTTCGTTTCAGAGGAATACTGTGTAAGTCAAAGCATTCAATCAAACTGGAAAATAGTTGTTGGTCGTGATGTGATTGTGCCGGTAATGAATGCTTCGAATCCATTTTTGGATGAGATTTATCGAAAAGGTATTTCATCCAGAGGACTTTCCCGAATTCTCGAAAATACTGAAAATCAATATTGGGGAATGATTCTTGGAAGCATAAAAAATTCTTCTATTCCTTGTTTTATCTCAAACGATGCAGCTGTAAAATCGGAGATAGCTAATTTTGCCAAAATTGATCCGTTAAAAATTGATGGAATTACTGTAATCAGCGATCAAGAAATGATTACGGCCATTCAGAAAGATACTTATGCATTGGGTTTTTGTAAGCTTATTTCAATTATTGATCCTAATAATCAGGGTTTTGTTGAAAATATTAGACTAGTACCTATCGATAAAAATGAGAATGGAAAGATTGATAATATTGAAGGCATCTATGATAATCTGCAAACCTTCATGCGTGGTGTATGGATTGGGAAATACCCCAGAGCGTTATCCGGAACTATCTATTCAGTTTCTTCCGAAAAACCAAAAAATAGGATTGAAGTTGCATTTCTAAAATGGGTTGTCACTGATGGACAACAGTTTCTAGGTTCGAATGGGTATAACGATTTGGTATACAACGAAAGACAAACTCAATTGGAAAAAATCGGTGAACCTGAAATCGAGGTTGCTTCGACAAATACTAGCCTTGCAATTTTGAAGATGATACTTCTTGTTTTAATCGCTTTTGGAATAATTAGTTACGTTACAAATAGGGTCGTTTGGCAAACCAGAAATCGGAAAAAGAAAATTTCAACTGCTATTTCTTCCGTAATCACTTCATTTGACGCGGATTCGGTAATCGTTCCCAAGGGTCTCTACTTCGACAAAACACATACTTGGGCTTTTATGAAAAAAGATGGAATTGTGAAAATAGGAATCGATGATTTTATTCAGCATGTAACTGGTTCTATTACAAGAATCGAGATGAAAAATGCCGGAGAAAAAATACAAAAAGGCGACCTATTGCTAACCATAATCAGAAATGGGAAACGATTAAAATTTTATTCTCCTGTATCTGGAACTATTAAATCGCAAAATGAATCCTTAGTCACGAATTCTTCTTTGATCAATTCAGCTCCCTATTCTGAGGGCTGGGCTTATATGATTGAACCTTCAAACTGGTTGCGCGAAATTCAGTTTTTAAGCATGTCCGAAAAATATAAAACATGGTTGACAGATGAATTTTCGAGGTTGAAAGATTTTCTTATTGCGACTTTAAAAATTAATGCTCCTGAAAATGTTCATGTTGTATTTCAGGATGGAGGAGCATTGCAGGATAATGTTTTAGCCGATCTTGGGCCGGAAGTATGGGAAGATTTTCAGACTAAATTCATGGATAGTGTCCGATAAACAAGCATAACTTTCAACAAGGTTTCAATCAATCAAAATCCTAAAATAATGGGCTTAGATCGAAGAGTATTTTTAAAACTGTTAGGTGTTACGGGCATTACACTCATTATTGGTAAAGAGATGTCTGCTATACCTGCGAATAAAGGCGTCGTTGAATTCAATGGAATTCTATATGACTCTTCCCGATGCCAGGGATGTCGTACGTGCGAATACGAATGCGCTGCTGCTCATGGATTACCTGAGCCTTCAGCCGAAATTGAAGCTGTACGCACAACCAATGAAACATGCAATACCGTTGTAAATACCTATAAAACCGGGAAAGGTGAAGTTTACATCAAACGGCAGTGCATGCATTGCAACGAGCCGGCTTGTGTGGCAGCATGTTTGACGCAGGCCATGCATAAAAATGAAACCGGTCCGGTTACCTGGAATGGAAATAAATGCATGGGATGTCGTTATTGCATGGTTTCCTGTCCGTTTGATAGTCCCAAATTTGAATTTCACAGCGTCAATCCGAAAATTCAAAAATGTGATATGTGTTTTGAAAGGCAAAAGATAGGAGAGAAGCCGACTTGTGTTGCAAATTGCCCTAATGATGCATTGCTGTTTGGAAAACGCAGAGATCTGATTAAAGAAGCACGAAGAAGAATTTATGAAAAACCCGATTTGTATACCGATTATATCTATGGCGAGCATGAAGTTGGTGGAACAGGATGGCTCTATCTATCGCCTGTTCCATTTGAAGAACTCGGAATGAATACAACCATACAAAAATCATCCTATCCGGCGCTGACAAAAGGGTTCTTATATAGTGTTCCTTCGGTCGATTTGCTTCTGCCGCCTCTCTTACTTGGAATTTATGCCGCTACAAAAAATAACCAAACGAAAGGAGAAGAAAATGAATAATTCGGCCGATCCGGTTGCAAAAGAAAATGAACCTAAATTCAACTGGCAGTTTTTTTTTAATGAATTAAAGCCTAGAGGTAAATGGCTCACTCCGTTTAATATCATTTCTATTCCGATTATACTTTTGGGGCTTTTTCTGATCGTGATACGATTTTGGAAAGGATTGGGCGCGATTACAAATCTGACACAGGAGGTTCCATGGGGTTTGTGGATCGGATTTGATGTGGTTACAGGTGTTGCATTTGCCGGAGGCGCTTATGTGGTCACGTTTATGGTTTATATCCTGAACATGAAAAATTATCATTCCATCGTAAGGGTAACTGTATTAAATGGGTTCCTTGCTTATGCGTTTTACACCGGTGCTTTATTACTCGATCTGGGACGCCCCTGGCATGTGATTAATCCAATGATAGGTAATAGTTTCGGCACCAGTTCTGTCCTTTTTTTGGTAGCCTGGCATTTTCTGCTTTACATGTTTGCCGAATTGATCGAATTTTCGCCAGCAATTGCAGAATGGCTTGGTTCCAGGCGAGCTCACAAAATCCTTTCAGGAATGACTATTGGCGCTGTTATCTTCGGAATTACCTTGTCTACGCTACATCAATCTGGATTGGGAGCACTTTATCTGATGGCAAAAGACAAAATACATCCGCTGTGGTATTCCGAATTTATTCCAATTATGTTTCTGGTATCCAGTATATTTGCCGGACTTTCAATGGTTATTTTCGAGGGAACAATCAGTCACAAGGTATTTTTCAATCGAATCAGCGAAAAAAACAACAAGGCTCAGAACGGGATCATCCATGGCTTATCAAAAATATGTGCGGTAACTATGTTTGCCTATTTGGTTCTTCAATTTGTTGTGTTTGTTCATGGCCACAATTGGAATTATATAAATACTCCAATGGGTTATTGGTTCTTGCTCGAAATGATTGGTTTTGTGTCGATTCCGATGATTCTGTTCTTTTACAGTTACCGTACAGGCCACATTTTCATGATACGACTGGCTGCGATATTGACTATGATTGGAGTTGTAATGAATCGGCTGAATGTTACGATAATTGGGTTCAGGTGGGATGCGGCTGTACATTATATTCCTTCATGGATGGAAATTGTTGTTACCCTGGCTGTAATATTTACTGAAATATGGATATTCAGGTGGGTAATTAACCGTATGCCGGTATTGGGCGATTCCCCGTCATGGGCAAAAGAAAATGTATAAATTAATCCGCATTCACCAGCTTGGTGCATGCATAAAAATAAACAAATGGACGGATTTAGCTATTATGATATTTTCGCAACCAAAGGTCTGGAATATGTTATTATCATTGTTTTTCTCTTATTGCTTATCCCTTTTTGGCTCATACTGAACAAAGAATCGGGAATGACTAAAAAGAATCAAACAGCTTTAGGTATTCTTTCCGCCAGGATTTTAAGAATTCCACAAGGATTATTTTATAGTAAAAATCATACCTGGATGTTTATCGAAAAAGCGGGAGGCGCCAAAGTAGGACTTGATGATCTTTTGCTGCATCTCACCGGGAAAGTGAAATTCACCTATCTCAAAAATCCGGGCGAAACGATCAATAAAGGAGAATTATTGGCTGAGATTGACCAAAACGGTAAACTTCTTCGGATTTTTTCACCTGTTTCCGGGAAAATTATGGATACAAACCGGTTGCTGAATAATAGCAATGGTATGTTGAATGAAGATCCCTATGGCAAAGGTTGGATTTATACGATTAAACCATCGAACTGGAAAGAAGATACAAATTCGTGCTATTTTGGTGAAGATGCAATCAATTGGTCGGCAAAAGAACTTGAACGTTTCA
>Ga0302296_1002877_pt1 | contig 11342 bp, 16 predicted proteins | sample III_Fen_N3_1_FD_194546 | JGI IMG/M metagenome (GOLD analysis project Ga0302296, IMG submission 194546) | Peat permafrost microbial communities from Stordalen Mire near Abisko, Sweden - III_Fen_N3_1 | ecosystem: Environmental > Terrestrial > Soil > Wetlands > Permafrost | place: Sweden: Abisko... | reverse complement strand
GGCAACGGCTACGGCAACGGCAACGGCTACGGCAACGGCAACGACAACGGCTACAGCTACGGCAACGGCTACGGCAACGGCTACGGCAACGGCAACGGCAACGACAACGGCAACGGCAACGGCTACGGCTTTTAATTACTACAAATTTTTTAAAAGGCCATTACTTAATTGTAATGGCCTTTTTTATTTTATGCACCAACCACTTAACCAAAATGATAATTTAAATCACCTATTACCGATAACCAATGTCATCTAAATATATTTGCATACTTAAATATATTTCAGTATCTTTGATTCATAGAAACAAACAAATAATAAACGCCATGTTTACATTATCTGAAATAGCAACCGTCAACGATAAGATTTCGAAAGCCTGGATATTCTCAACCGGTGTAGAAGTTCAGTTTCCATTTAACAAGGAACATTATTATTTCGTTCCTGAAGCTGAAGGAACCGGAGACTATACCCCTGAATTGATCCGTGGCGGTGTTAGGATGCTTAGAGCTGGCAATTGTATTGCCTGTAATATATGGAGTGTCTCGAAAGAATGCCTATACCTAATTGTATCGTTCATGCGTCGGAGGTTAATGGTGGATAACGAGTATGTGGTGGTTGTCATTGAATCAACTGGCGAAACATTAGAGTTTAACTCATTCAAAGATATTTGTCAGTATTTTAACCTTAAATTTAACTAATTATGAAAATGTCAATATTGCGCGAAAGTGTACTTTTTGAAACAGGTGGTGAAGGCGAAAGATGGGAGTTGTTTGTGTTTGCTACGTTCTGTTATTACGGCGTGTTGCCAGCTCATTCTATTGAGCATGATTTCGATGTTACAGTAGATTTCTTTAAATTGTTCTAAACTATGAAAACCTTAACTTTAATTCTTGCATTAGTTATATCGGTTAATATGTCGGCTCAAAATGATCATATCAAATATGCCGCGTTCAATATTGTTTCGAGTAGTATTATCGGTGGTATTGGTTCCGGAATCCACCACAAAGAAAATGAAAGCTTTGGTAAGGCTTTCGTTAATGGCGCTTGGAAGGGGGCTATTTCGGGTAGCATTAATTCGGTTTCAAAAGAGATGTTACGCATTCAATCGGAACGATATGATTTAGATTGGCGTTTGTGTTGGGGGTCGAAGATTGTAAATAGTGTATCAAATACTATGCTTTACAATGCTACTATGAACGAATCAAGTTTATTGAAACACTATTCTATCGATATTGGATTTATACGGCTTAGTACTGATTACACAGTGCAAATAGAGCCTATCTCTTTAGCTTGTTTTACTGGCATATTTTTTTCAGGAGGTAAGTTTGACGTATCAAAAAGTTTGACTATTGGGACACCTGTGTTTTTACAGCAAATGTTATCCACTTATGGTAAAACTTATGCTAATAATATAACTATTAACAACCAACAATATTACGTTAGGCATAATGGTAAATTATTATCATACACTCCAAATGTAATTTTACATGAACTTACTCACACTTATCAAAGATTACAATACTCATCAATTAATAATTTTTTAACTATATATAATAAATATGAGAATATCAAGCCAATTCATAATGATTTATCTTCATTCGATATACTTTATTTATTAAATAAAACTTATTTTGAAAATGAAGCTATGTTTTATGGTAATAATAATTAAGGTATATACTGTATAGTTACCCAACCTCTATTGTACGAAGTTGAATCAAAAGATGTAGAATCGAAGTACATTCCACTTTCTCTAGCTAATGCAATATTACTAGAATCAAGAAGTGACACTCCATTTATATATCCTGCTGATTTATAACTTCCTTCTGAAGATCCTATACTTACATTTAAATTAAGATATTCTGAATCATCATCACTTCTAACTATACAAGATATACTTCTAATTTTTTTATAATTAGATATTCCGTGTGCTACTGCCTTAGTGCTTGTAGAATCCATATTCCAATCACCAATATTTACAATTTTAGTCAATAATACATCTCCTAAATCTTCAGACACCAACCCAGTACTCCCAACTTTTACGGTTTGGCCGGGGGTTAGGGTGGATTGAATATTAGGAATTTCATTAACAGTTATACCAATAAACGCTCCAGATTCTACTTCCCCATCTGTATTTATTGCTACTAATGCAGAATTATCCCAAGAAGGCCCTATTACTGGCACTTTGCCTATAGTAGATCCTTTCATACTGGTCATATTAAATCTATACTGATTCATAGCCCCCACAAACTGTGGCATACCTCCAACAACCGAATTACTCGCAATAGCATAATATACCCGATACGAATTGTAAGCATTTCCGTCGCTATTAATCTTTGAGTACTCATCAACCAAGGAAGGCGCTAAATACTGATTTTCGGCCAATCCAGTGGCGCACAAATAAACAACACCATTCATATAAACCACCCCGGCATTATAGGTATGGGCTCCACTATTGTAATCTAACCCTCGAAGTATCGCGAAGCCGTTGGAAGGTAAACCAAGGATCAAATTAATCGCTTCATTCAGATTTTGAGTTGAATTCTGAATATCTGATACGAATAACGGATTACCTAAACCTACGTTTACAAGTCTATCGTTTGGGAATGGAATTTTAGTTGACATATATTTTGTTTTAAATTACTGCTTCTATACTGACTAATTGAATATCGGCCCATACTTCGCCGTCGCCTGATGTCCAGTTTGAAAAGTTCCTATTAAGGGTTAATACTATTCTGCCAGTTGTACCCGTCGCCAATATTGTTAACATAGTGTATTCGTATGTGCCCGATACCGATTTGCTTTCATTAACTGAAAATCCGGATTCTTTAAACCACTGAATAGTTAAAGAAGCTTTATTCGACGATACAGTAAATGTCAAAGTTAGCTTATATGTTGTATTTGGCAATAATAACCCCTTTGGAATACTATTATAAGTATCAATCTGAACATATCCGTCTGGATGAACGTCTGGATTTAATACCATTTTACACCCTAACATCAAATTCTCAATATTACAATTAGCGTCCCGTCCGAATGTCGTAGCATCAAGTTTACTGAACTCAGCTATCCATCCGGTTGGATGTGTTACAAACGCAGTACCTGCAACCCAACTTGCAAAATTGTCATAATAAAGCAATGGATTAGATGATACTATTCGATACAACACCCCTAATAGCCTAATTTGCTCAACTTCCGATATAAGTAAACTTATTTGAGCAGTATCAATATACAGTGAATTAGGTACATGAATTGTTACAAGTGATGAGTTAATGGTTGTATCGTCAATATTTGAAGCCAAAACAATACTTTCGCCCGCATCTATTTCAATGGCGAATACTGAGCTTTCACTCGCGTCTATCTCTGGAGCATATACGTAAACTTCAATACTTTGAGATATAATAATTCTATTTAATGTCGTATCGTATAAATAATTGAGCACATTTTGTAATTGGCTAATTTGCCACATACAATTTGCTATAAGTTTTTTACGAATCCTAAATACATCGAAATTAACAAATGGAGCTTGCAAAACATAAAGGCAGCAAATACAAAACTTATAGGTATATGATAATTCGCCGTGGACATTAGTCGAGTGATAAGCCCCCAATGTCTCGTACAACATTTTTGAATAGTCTATTTTCCTAAATATTGGCATACGTAAGATTTAAGGGCGTTCCATAATTGAAATATCCGGCGCTCAATTTAGTCGATCCACTGAAAGCAACGGTATCAATAGTGGTATTGGATAAGTAAACCGATAAAACCCCTGGGATATTAGTCACCATGTAGTTTTCAAAATAGTAATTATAAAATACCCCGTTAAATTGAAACGTATCCCTAAGAGCTATCAACGCCGTTGCCCAATTGTTTTGAATGGTTGTTAAATCAAACGTTTTATTGTAGGTTATTAGCGCGTCAAAGACTAATATGTTTGGATCGTTGGATATTTTATTGACTGGTAACCCTAATATTTCGAAGTTGGCAAAATAGCTATCAAACGCGGCCTTTTTATCTGTTGGGAGCTTTGCCAGCAACCCAGTATCAGGATCAGTATAAGCAACCTTCAAAACAAGCGATGCGCTACTACCTGTAACCACTTCCTCGAACGCGGCTTGTTTTATTATCTGTTTATTGGCGTCAATGGTCGCATAATACAGTTTTTTTGTGATTGGATCGACAATTAAATCTACGCCCTCTTGATACATTAGGGCGTAGTCTGTATAATATTGTATGTGCCCGTAGTTTTTGTTAACAATTATATTAGTTATTAACAAGTATGTATTATTGAGCTCCGTTAGTGTATTGTCGATAGCCTGTCCAACCGCCTCAGCTATTTTGTTGACAATTGCCGCAATACTCCCACTATTAAGCTCAGGCATGCTCGCCCGGATATACGATATGATTGTGCTGAATGTATTCATTATCTGTATGATGTTATTAAATCAATTCTCACATTTACAGCTCCACCGGAAGGTGTGAAGTATAACGTCGTAGCGCTTGGGAAATATTGTTGTGTTGGTATAGGTAAATAAGATGATACTAATGAAGTATCTAGTATTTCATTGCCACCTAAAGATGTGCCTATTTTAATATCCGGAACTCCCGATTGTGGCGTAACAAATATTTGTTCTACCCATGTATCCGCCGCAATACTTGCCGTGAAATTTGAACTTTGATTCGCATATTTAAGAGGCATTATAACACCGGCGTATAAATCCGAAGTCATTGAGTTTAACGCATTACGAACAGTAAGCCCACTGTCTCCATTATTTATGATTGTTCGAGCCATCTTCTAAATTTAATCTATCCATAATGAATCATCTTTCCAAACTCCGCCATCATCCCAGAATCCGGTATCTAATATCCAATTATTCCCAAAATTAGCAATAAAAACCGATATTATAGAATCTATGTTTGGTATATCCGAATTGTTATTCGATGGGTAACGCGTCGTAACTATTAAAACATTGTTCTGTATATCGGCCATGTTATGGTATTATTACTTTTTGCCCAACTCTTAGACTCGGCACCCAATCGGTAAAATCATTTGCCGTCAAAATAGCATCCCAATTATCAATCGTACCAGTGGCATTAATAACAACGTCTTTTATCGTTTCTCCGCCCCTAACAACATAATAATTAATGAATGACTTAACTGTATTATTTGGTGTATAATCGTACAGTACAGCGTTATTTAATATGTATTCAATATTGACTATTGATGAAGATAGTACATTCGAGTCCGTAGCATTATTGGCAAGGTGTGTTTGTTGTATCCGCTGAATATTGGCATCGATTATGGCAGGCACGACCAATTCTTGCCCTGCCTTTAATTCAGGCACCCAATCGATATAACCATTTAGCTCTAATATGTCATTCCAGGCGTTTATCGATCCGCACGCATTTAAGCATACATCCCGTATTGATTCGCCAACCTTAACATTATACATACGATACTTTATTTGCAATAATAGCAACCTTATCCACTCCTAATTCAACAGTGAAACTTGCCTGTGTAGCTCCGTCGGCCTTAACCTGGGTAACCCACCTATTCATTTCAAAATTAATAACCGGCACGGGACTATTAATTATCCTTTGCAATCCAATTCCGTAGATAGGATTACGAAGGCTAAAACAATGAGCATCGCGTATTATTGCACCATTCTGAACCGATGGATTAGTCTCGAGTACAAAATCACCATTTTGAATTACCAAGTCCCTAGTTTCAGGGTCAAACTTTAAATCACCCATAGCTATTGTTTTATTTTTGTATTCTCTAAATCGGCCTTAACTGTCGGGGTTAATTGTTGTGCGAACCAAGTAGCAGTTATAGCCTTTAACGCTGCCCCTCCATCCGTGGCTACTACAACCCACGACGAAAAAGCGGTTTTTAAAGCATTTATATCATTTTCTAAGTTATTTAACTTGGTTACATTGGAGTCTATCTTAATCAATCCTCCCAATGATCCACCATTAAACACCCATCCATTAATATCGGCCTGCAATGTTGTATTGCCTATTTTAACCAGTATTTTGTCGGATTGGTCTGTACTAAAAAGTTGGCAACGTTGAATATTATTATCGCGAAAGCATACCAAGCAATTACTACCGACTTTAGGAATCTCAATTAAAGAAGCCTGTGCCCCTTGCAATACCTTTAACGGCACTTTATTTATTTTAGTCGCTGTTTCTGATCCGTCAGCATTAGATGTATTGACCGTTACCACACATGTAAACTTAACCTCATCAACGGAGAATACAACCCCCTCCACAAGCATGGACGCGCGAGTCATCATCTTTCCAAACTGGATAAATCCGTCGTGTATGCTTTTTTCTGCGCTATCGTTATCCATTTTGATCATCAAGATATGCAAGCTTTAACTTGCGGTGAAACCCGTTTTCGTTAATTGTTAAACTTTGCGAAGTTACAACATAATTGCCATTTCGTTCAGGATAACGCATATCATAATATTGCGCCTTCCAAAATAACTCACAATATGGATATAAATAAGCTGTTATGTCACCGGTGTATCTATCCTGGTGAAACTTTTGCAAAGCTTCCTGTGCTAGTGTATTGTAATTTTCTGGTACCGTTTTACCTCCGACTAAAATGTCTTTTCCCTTTTTTACGTTGTAGAAAAATACTTCCCTTAGCTTCCCGTTCTCGTCTCCAATCTCGAATGAGTCCTTGGTGCCATTTTCTTTTATAAAATAGGCTTTTACTTTTATGCGTAAAAATACAGAGTTAGCACCTTTGGTTTTTGTATGCTGTAGATTAGTTGTTTGTAATCCTGATGTGATAACATTTACGTCTGTTTTAAATGTTACTACGCTTAGGGTATTACTTGCTACGTTTACATACAACTTATTACCATTCAATGAAATATTTAACCCCAACTCTTTTTTGAACCATTCCAGGACAGCCGCCGGGGACATCTGAACAAACGAAATATCTACCAGTGTCATATCAAACATTGGCTCACTTAACTCAACATCCGGAAAACTGGTTCCGTTCTCACCATTCCAAATGGCAATATTGTAATTAACCGTATCAATTACATCCTGTATTAATTCTTTGAACGCTACTTTAGTATATGATACTCCTATTCCCGATGCTGTTTTAGGCTTCTTTGGGATTTTACCCTTTGAGTTTTTCTTTGCAACAGTAATTATTTTACTTCCATATATACCTATATTAAACCAATATATGTAATCTAAACACTTAATCTTTATTGGAGTACTCTCATAAAAATCATAAATAAAACCATCGAAAACGGGCAAATACCCGTCATTATCTGAACCAGTTTCATTTTCATAGCCTTCGTATTTGGCCTTGATTACAATATGATCACCTGTATTGAAATAATATCGTGTAGGTGCAGTTATATAGCCATTATTGGCCTGGTTAACGTCAATCTGTGGATCTGGGTCACCAGGAGTAGGGGATTGATTAGTATTATTATTGTATGCAATGCGAACATTCGAAGGTAATAATATATCACAATACGAACCAATTTGATTAGCATCGTTATTAGTTTGGATGCTAACAATGTTTTGGTTAATACCAACTTCATGTACTATGGTATCATTGATAATTACCTTTGCATGAGCTATGACATATATACCATTTACACTCATTATACTTTAACAATTAATGATTGCGTTTGACTCGAACTATTGTACATCTCTAAGCACTTTAATGAACATGGCAAATTAGTATTCCCACGAATAGTTGAGAATGTGATACCTTTTACAATCACATCCATTATGCCTAATTTATTTAGAAAAGTATTCTTGCATGTTATTACCTGGTCGATATTCCATACGTTTGTGATAATATCATAAGCGGCATTGTTAGGAAATATATACTTACTAACTGCGTTTAGCTCCCGAATATTAAATTCAAAATTAATATCAAATGGTTTACGCGACACCCTTTCGAATACAGCGGCACCATCTAATATCTTGCTTTCCGCAATAACCTTTTCGCCGTTAAGGCCAATAATAACATCGATCGGTAAATCTATTCCGTTAAGGCTTACAGACGAAGGTATATTCGTATAATCAACATCTAATCTAGTTTGAAAAAAAGCCATAGTTACATTGTTGATCCTTGTGACATACTGAGATTATTGATAATTCTAAGCATCATTTCAACGCTCATAGGAGCCTTCGAAACAATATCCATTCCGTTCCCTCCTGGTACGTTTACTTCCATTAATGCTTTATGAAAATCAATTTTTATTACTTTGGCCTCCCCTAATCCGCCGGAAGCCCCGGAAAGATTTGAGGTATTTATTGCGCTTTGAGCTAATCCACCGGCGCCAATTTTTCCAGCTTCACCTTTTGCACCTTCTTTTGATTCTCCACCTAATCCGACTAACCCGCCAAATTTAAACTGAGAATTTTTACCTTTTTCTCCGCCTTTTTTCCACGCATCGGCCCAACCAGTTATAAAGTCATTCTTGAAATCATTGGTAAACTTCTTTGAATCATCCCTAAGTTTTGACCAATTGCCGGTAAATATATCGCCTATAATAGTGCCAAGGTTCATAAAATAATGAATCATACCCATTACGTACTTTATGACAACTTCCCATATACCACCCATTGCAACCCTAAAGCCTTCGCATTTATCCCAAAGTATAGCTATAGCGGCAACAAGTGCAACTATGGCCACAATTATAGCTCCTATGGGGTTTAGTGTCATAGCCGTATTTACTAACCATTGAGCGGCAGCCCAAAGTTTTGTTCCAACAGTTACAATGCCTAAGTACCCTGCATATACCCCTAATGCAGCACCTATGACTATTATTATTTCTTTAAAAATATAAGCACCCTCACTGCCTCCCTCAATCCAATGTTTAAAATCTTTTGCTAACCCAACTACTGCGTTAAAAGCCGGGATTAAACTCACTAAAAATTTAGAAGCAAGCTCCCCAACAGTCATTTTAAATTCACCCAAAGTTTTAGCAGCCATTTTTAATTTACCTTCGTCTGTTTTAGTCATAGCCTTAGCTAGGCCCCCGAACTCAGTACCAAGCTCTTTTAATATTACCTCTTGCGCTTTTGCAACTTGTCCAGTTTCCATAAACTTAGTTATGGTTTCTTTTTGTTGATCTGAAAACACAACACCTTGGCGCTGTAACCTTGTCATACCTTTCAGTGGATCATTCAAAGCCTTACCAAGAGTATTAGCAGCTTCTGGCAACTCCATTTTAAAACGAGTTGCGAAATCGGCCACTGCGGGAATAGACTTATTAAATATTTCTCCTCTAATAGCCGTAAATGTTAATAGCATAGATTGTGCATCCATAATTGATGCCCGACCAAATAATGTTTGCCCACTTAATTTCTTAGCTTCAGTAGTTAATTCTTCCAACGAAAGCCCTCCGGCATGACCTGTAGAAACTAACGCAGATTCTACTTTAGCAACGCTTTCCTCCATTTTGTCGAAAGCCTCTTTTGATGATTTAATAAATTCAAAACCTGCAAAAATAGAACCCAATCCTAAGGCTCCCATGGCAAGATTTTTAAATTCACTACCTAAATGACCAATACCTTCACCTATCTTTGAAAACGAGTTATGTATTTCTTTTGCTTTCTCATTAACATGCTCAGCGGCGCTTTCAATTTGTTTGAAACCGGATATTGTATTTCCTTCTACATTTATTTGAAATGCGTATGCTGCCATTATATGCTATTTTTATGATCCAAATATGGAGCGTGAAGTAATTTAAGATATTCAGAAAGCATTATATTGTAATTAAGGTATTCATCTACTCCCATATTCTCTAATTCTTCGCCTGTTACATTAAGAAAAGCCCGGAAAAGTGTCTTTTGATAAAAAACAGGATTCCGGGCTAATAAATTATTCTTCGCCTGTTCAGGCTGTTCGTTAAGCTCTGTTAGCTCAGCTTGAATTTCGAAAAAAAGGGTGAGAATTGTTCTTTAAACAGCCACATGCCGAACTCAAGTAATGCAATTGAATCGCTAAGAAACTCCTTCTTATCATTTTCGGTAAATGAAGGGGTAGGGATCAATAGTATATTAATAGCCTTTACGGTTATATCATACAATCCATCCGAACTAATACCTACTGAATCTGATTCACCTTTTTCTTTTTCGAGGCCCTCAAATAAGCTAATTAATTTAAAGTGAAGTTTATGCTGTAACTTATCAGTACGCGATAATTCCTTGAAAGTAGCGACTTTAGTTACTACATTCTCAACCGTATCGGTTCCTTCATCATTAAGCCCCCACGAAATATATGATACTTCTTTTTCGAATGTTTTTTCCATTAGATACCAGCCGCTCCTATCGACTCGAATGAAAGGGTTATAATTGATCGTTTATCTTTAGCTTTTACTGATCCATCGTGAGATGAAAAAACACAGCTTTTGAAAATCTTAACCAAGGTACCGCTGAATGTCACAATTGAAATAGTAACATCAGTCATCTGAGTAGCAAACACGCATCCCAACGAAGCTAAGATTATCTCAAGTTCACCAGCCTCCATGCTTATCTTACCTGGATATGTCGAGGTATTACTCTTCAATCCTTGTGGTTCGTCTGTACCAATTACATGGATGTATTCTGTTTCTTTTTTGGCACCGTAATCGAATGACTCAACTATGTTAAGCGGAATAGTGGCCTTTAACCCACTAGGTCCACTCGCTGACAAAGCAAGCTTGTAGTCAGACGAGGTGTAAATTATTGCGTTTAAATTCATAACTATTTATTTTTTAAACAAATTGAATCGTTCCGGTTGCGCTTCCTGTAATCGGTGTGCCATTGATGGTTAATGTATATACCCAATTAACTGTGTTAGCTCCATTCTTAATACCAGACAAAGCAAGCGAACCACTAGATATATCCCCAACAGTATTAGGTGCCACCGGAATAATCAACGGATCGATATACGTTGTTGAAAATTCCTGTTGTTTGGCCGAGGTGAAAGATAAAGCTACCTGATTTGTTTTAACATCGATCGGGACATTCTTGCCCATTAACTGAGTTATAAACCCTAGCAAATCAGAACTTAGTCTATTAGCCACCCTATTAAACTCTTGAGTTGATAATGGTTTTGTTGCCAAATCACATGTTGCTCCATCGTTCCAGTATAGCCCAGACTGATTAAACCATGTCCTAAGGAACATATACTGTTTATCCCCTAATGAATTGACATCAGAAGCAAATAATTTGGTTGCATCCTGGCTGTTATAAGCCGTTACAATTCCGCCGGTAAATGCTGTTTGACCTGTTACTGCTGTAAACGTTGTTCCGGAAGCGTAAATAATGCTATTGTATGTTATAGGACCATACAGAACTTGGTAAGTTGTACC
>Ga0302296_1002876_pt1 | contig 11343 bp, 9 predicted proteins | sample III_Fen_N3_1_FD_194546 | JGI IMG/M metagenome (GOLD analysis project Ga0302296, IMG submission 194546) | Peat permafrost microbial communities from Stordalen Mire near Abisko, Sweden - III_Fen_N3_1 | ecosystem: Environmental > Terrestrial > Soil > Wetlands > Permafrost | place: Sweden: Abisko... | reverse complement strand
CATGAAGTTTCAGTTTCGGTCCGACAACAATTACCGAACGAGCTGAATAATCCACACGTTTACCTAACAAGTTCTGACGGAAACGACCTTGTTTCCCTTTCAAACTGTCGGATAACGATTTTAATGCGCGGTTATTTTCTGTTTTAACAGCGTTTGATTTTCTTGAATTATCGAACAATGAATCGACAGCTTCCTGAAGCATACGTTTTTCGTTACGTAAGATTACTTCCGGCGCTTTGATTTCAATCAGTCGTTTCAAACGGTTGTTACGGATAATTACCCTTCGGTACAAATCGTTCAAATCGGAGGTAGCGAAACGGCCACCATCCAATGGAACCAACGGACGTAAATCAGGTGGAATTACCGGAACAACTTTTACAATCATCCATTCAGGACGATTGATATTTTTGCTGGCGCGGAAAGCTTCCACAACATTCAAACGTTTTAAAGCTTCGTTTTTACGTTGCTGTGAAGTTTCAGTGTTGGCCCGGTGACGAAGATCGAACGACATTTCATCTAGTTCGAGACGCTGTAACAAAGTGTACAACGCATCGGCACCCATTCGTGCGATGAATTTGTTCGGATCTGAATCATCCAGATACTGATTTTCCTTTGGTAAAGTATCGAGGATGTCTAAATACTCTTCTTCCGTTAAGAAGTCAAGGTATTTTACTCCGTCCTGACCTTTAATACCTGCATTAATTACCACGTATCTTTCGTAGTAAATAATTGCATCCAACTTTTTGGTTGGTAATCCCAAAAGGTAACCAATTTTGTTTGGCAACGATTTGAAATACCAGATGTGAGCAACCGGAACAACCAGAGAAATGTGGCCCATGCGTTCGCGACGGACTTTTTTCTCGGTTACTTCCACCCCACAACGGTCGCAAACAATACCCTTGTAGCGAATCCGTTTGTATTTACCACAATGACACTCATAATCCTTTACCGGCCCGAAGATTCGTTCGCAGAACAATCCATCGCGCTCAGGTTTATAAGTCCGGTAATTTATCGTTTCAGGTTTCAATACTTCCCCGTGCGAGCGTTCGAGAACTTCTTCGGGCGAAGCCAGACTGATACCAATTTTGGCAAAGCTACTTTTAACTTTATTGTCTTTTCTGAATGCCATATATCGATCGTTATTTTAACAAGTTTATATCAGGAAAATCAAAACTGATTCACCGTAAATTAATCCAGGTTCACACTCAACCCAAGACCACGTAATTCGTGCAGCAATACGTTCAATGATTCAGGAATACCTGCCGCTGGCATTGGTTCTCCCTTAACAATTGCTTCGTAAGCTTTAGCTCTTCCTAGTACGTCATCCGATTTTACAGTCAAAATTTCCTGAAGAATGTTAGATGCACCGAATGCTTCGAGTGCCCAAACTTCCATTTCCCCAAAACGCTGACCTCCAAACTGAGCTTTACCGCCCAAAGGTTGCTGTGTAATCAATGAATATGGTCCGATTGAACGGGCATGCATTTTATCTTCAACCATGTGACCCAGTTTCAGCATGTAGATAATACCTACAGTTGCCGGTTGGTCAAAAGGTTCACCAGTACCACCGTCGCGCAAATATGTTTTACCATAGCGCGGAACACCAGCCTGATCGGTATATTCACAAACCTGATCGAGTGTGGCACCATCAAAAATCGGAGTTGCAAATTTCAATCCTAATTCTTTTCCGGCCCAAGCCAAAACAGTTTCGTAAATCTGTCCCAGGTTCATACGTGATGGCACTCCAAGTGGGTTAAGCACGATATCAACCGGAGTTCCATCTTCAAGGAATGGCATATCTTCATCGCGAACAATACGCGAAACGATACCCTTGTTTCCGTGACGACCAGCCATTTTATCACCAATCTGCAGTTTACGTTTTTTAGCTACATAAACTTTAGCTAACTGAATGATACCTGCTGGAAGTTCATCTCCAATGGTCACATTATAGCGCTTCCTCTTGGATACAGCCTCAAGCTCTTTGTGCTTCATGATGTAATTGTTGATCAGAGCGAAAATCATGTCGTTCTTCTCTTTATCTGTCGTCCATTTTGCTGGATTAATCGTCAGATAATCAATCTCCTGAAGTTGCTTCAAAGTAAACTTGACGCCTTTACCAATGATGTCGCCACCATAATAGTCTTTTACGCCCTGACTGGTTTTTCCATTCACCAAAGTGAATAATTTATCTTCTAGTTTCGCGCGTAAAGCAGATGCACCGCGGTCAAACTCTTCATCGATTGAATCGAGCAAAGGTTTGGTAGCCATCTTGCCTTTTTTATCTTTTACTACTCTTGAGAATAGTTTTTTATCAATGATTGTTCCGTTGAGTGATGGAGAAGCTTTTAAAGAAGCATCTTTCACGTCACCAGCTTTGTCACCAAAGATTGCACGAAGCAGTTTTTCTTCCGGAGAAGGATCAGATTCACCTTTAGGAGTAATTTTTCCAATCAGGATATCTCCTGGTTTTACAACTGCTCCAATACGAATTAATCCGTTTTCATCCAGATTTTTAGTTGCTTCTTCACTTACGTTTGGAATATCAGAAGTAAATTCTTCAACACCACGTTTGGTATCACGAACTTCCAATGAATATTCGTCAACATGAATTGAGGTGAAAACATCTTCACGAACAACGCGTTCCGAAATTACGATTGCATCCTCATAATTATAACCCTGCCAAGGCATGAAGGCAACTTTCAGGTTACGTCCCAAAGCTAGTTCTCCACCTTGTGTAGCGTAGCCTTCAGTAAGTACCTGACCTTTTGTAACACGGTCTCCTTTAAAAACAATAGGTTTAAGATCGACTACTGTTCCTTGATTTGTCTTCTGGAATTTAGAAACACGGTATACTACAATTTCAGGATCGAAACTAACAAAGCGTTCCTCATCTGTTTTGTTATAACGAATATGAATTTCGTCAGCATCAACATATTCAACAATTCCATCATCTTCAGCAACCACCAATACCCGGGAATCAATAGCAGAACGAGCTTCCAATCCGGTACCAACAATTGGTGCTTCCGGACGAAGCAGCGGAACTGCCTGACGCATCATGTTTGATCCCATTAACGCACGGTTGGCATCATCATGTTCAAGAAATGTAATCAATGAAGCAGCAACCGAAGCAATCTGATTCGGTCCAACATCCATTAAATTTACATTGGATTTATCAACAATCGGATAATCGCCATCTAAACGTGATTTTACCTTTGGATTAATAAAATTACCTTCTACATCAATTGGTGCATTCGCCTGAGCTATAACCTTACCCTCTTCCTCTTCAGCAGTTAGGTAAATTGCTCCATCAACAGAAAGGTCAACTTTACCATTTTCTACCTTGCGGTAAGGCGTTGAAATAAATCCCAAATCGGTAACCTTGGCAAAAACACAAAGAGAAGAAATCAAACCAATGTTCGGTCCTTCAGGTGTTTCAATCGGGCATAAACGTCCGTAGTGAGTAAAGTGAACGTCACGAACCTCAAAACCGGCTCTTTCGCGGGAAAGACCACCTGGCCCTAAGGCTGACATACGACGTTTATGAGTCATTTCAGCCAATGGATTGGTTTGATCCATAAACTGAGACAATGCGTTTGTACCAAAGAAGGAATTAATTACTGATGATAATGTTTTAGAATTAATCAAGTCGATAGGCGTGAATACTTCGTTGTCACGTACATTCATACGTTCACGGATAGTACGAGCCATACGAGCCAGACCAACACCAAATTGATTATACATCTGCTCACCGACTGTGCGAACACGACGGTTACTCAAGTGGTCAATATCATCAACATCAGTTTTTGAGTTAACCAGTTTGATCAAATATTTAATAATTTCAATGATATCTTCTTTGGTCAGGACTTGCACATTCATCTCGATATTCAATCCCAACTTCTTGTTGATCCTGTACCGTCCAACCTGACCGAGGTCATATCGTTTTTCAGAAAAGAATAATTTGTCAATTACATCTCTGGCGGTTGCATCATCAGGCGGTTCTGCATTTCGCAGCTGCCTGTAGATATGAAGAACAGCTTCTTTCTCAGAATTACAAGGGTCTTTCTGGAGCGTATTGTATATAATTGCATAATCCTGAAGATTTTGATCTTCTTTATGCAACAAAATAGTTTTTGTTCCAGAATCTATAATTTCATCAATATGATCGTTCTCAATAACGACCTCACGATCGATAACAACTTCATTACGTTCAATAGATACAACTTCACCTGTATCTTCATCAACGAAATCTTCAACCCAAGTTTTAAGAACACGCGCGGCCAGTTTACGACCAACGATTTTCTTTAAACCAGATTTTGATACCTTAATTTCATCAGCGAGGTCGAAAATTTCAAGGATATCCTTGTCACTTTCAAATCCGATTGCACGAAGCAATGTGGTTACTGGTAATTTTTTCTTACGATCGATATAAGCAAACATAACACTGTTGATGTCAGTTGCAAATTCGATCCATGATCCTTTAAAAGGAATAATCCTGGCTGAATAAAGTTTTGTACCGTTAGCATGCATACTTTGTCCGAAGAATACTCCGGGAGAACGATGCAATTGTGAAACAACAACACGTTCAGCTCCGTTGATAACAAAAGTGCCACTAGGTGTCATGTAGGGAACAGTCCCCAAATATACATCCTGAACCACTGTATCAAAATCCTCATGTTCCGGATCGGTACAGTATAATTTCAATTTGGCTTTTAACGGAACACTAAAAGTTAGACCACGTTCGATACATTCATCAATTGAATAACGAGGTGGGTCGACATTATAGTCAACGAATTCTAAAACGAAGTTATTTCTGGTATCGGTAATTGGGAAATTTTCTTCAAACACCCTGCTTAAACCTTCTTCTTTGCGCTGATCGGGAGTAGTTCCTAACTGGAAAAACTCAATGAAAGACTTAATCTGTACTTCCAGGAAATCAGGATACTCGAAGACGGTTTTGGTAGAAGAAAAGCTAATCCTCTGGTTTTCAATTTTTACTGACATCGATGTATATTAATTAATTGAACTTATAAGATAAATATACAAAAAGGCATAGAACCCCACACATGTGAGGTTCTAAACCATATCAACCTATAAATAAGGTCGTAAGACTTTTATTTAAGTTCAACTTCTGCTCCAGCTTCTTCTAATTGAGTCTTTAATGATTCAGCCTCGTCTTTAGAAACTTTTTCTTTGATAGCTTTAGGAGCACTATCAACTACTTCTTTAGCCTCTTTCAAACCAAGACCTGTTAATTCCTTAACCAATTTTACAACTGCCAATTTTGATTGACCAGCAGCTTTCAGAATAACATCGAATTCGGTCTGAACAGCAGCTTCAGCTTCTTCAGCAGGAGCAGCAGCAACAGCAACAGCAGCAGCTGCAGCAGGTTCAATACCATATTCCGATTTTAAAATTCCGGCTAATTCATTTACATCTTTTACAGTTAAGTTAACTAACTCTTCCGCAAGCTTTTTTAAATCTGCCATTTCGATAATAATTTTTTAATATAATTTTATAACTAACTTTATTCTTTTTCTCCCAATGTCTTCAAAACTCCATGGATGATAGTTCCACCTGATTGTAAAGCCCCCAATACATTCTTCATTGGTGATTGCAACAATCCGATTACTTCTCCCAGAAGTTCATTTTTAGACTTAATAGAGACTAATATATCCAATTGGTTTTCACCAACATAAACAGACTCCTGAACGTAGGCACCTTTTAAAATAGGCATCTTGTTTTTCTTCTTGAAGTCTTTGATCAGTTTTGCTGGAATATTAGCGTCCTCGCAAAACATTACGGATGTATTACCTATAAGTACATCGTAAAGTTCTTCTGCATTCTTGTTAGATGCTTCCAATGCTTTACGCAATAGTGTATTCTTAACAACGACCAATTCTACTTTCTGCTTGTTACATAGACGTCTTAGATTGCTTGTTTTTGCAGCATTAAGACCTTCAATGTCAGTCAAATAAAAATGAGTTGATAAATTAATCTGCTCCGTAAGACTACTGATGATTTCGTGTTTTTCTGATCTTTTCATATCAATTCGTTTACTTTTCAGAGACAGACTTTGGTTCAACTTGTATACCAGGACTCATAGTACTCGACAGGAAAATACTTTTAACGTAAGTTCCTTTTGCAGCAGATGGTTTAAGCTTCATCAAAGTATTTACAAATTCAGTTGCATTTTCAACTAACTTCTCAGGAGCAAATGAAACTTTGCCAATTGAAGTGTGAACAATACCAAATTTATCAACCTTGAAGTCAATTTTACCAGCTTTTACTTCTGCAACAGCTTTTCCTATATCCATTGTAACTGTACCACTTTTAGGGTTTGGCATCAAACCACGAGGACCTAAAATACGTCCAAGAGCTCCAACTTTACCCATAACTGGTGGCATAGTAATAATCACATCTACATCGGTCCAACCGCCTTTGATTTTTTCAACAAAGTCGTCGAGACCCACATAATCAGCTCCAGCATCTTTGGCCTCCTGTTCTTTGTCAGGAGTAACCAGGGCCAAAACGCGTACTTCTTTACCAGTACCATGAGGTAAAGTAACAACGCCCCTAACCATTTGATTTGCTTTTCTAGGATCTACTCCAAGACGAACATCAATATCTACAGAAGCATCAAACTTGGTAAAAGTAATTTCCTTTACCAGTGCTGAACCTTCTTTTAGCGTATAGAGTTTCCCCTTTTCGAGTTTTTCCAGAGCAAGCTTTTTATTCTTTGTAATTCTGCCCATTTTAGTAATTTTAATTAGTTTGTTGGGCGTTCACCATCAATAGTGATACCCATACTTCTGGCAGTACCAGCTACCATGCTAATAGCTGCATCGAGTGTGAAACAGTTAAGGTCTTCCATTTTGATTTCTGCAATAACCTTTACTTGTTCCCAGCTAACAGATCCCACTTTTAAAACATGAGGCTCTGCGGAACCTTTTTTCACTTTTGCAGCTTCGATTAGTTGCACAGCTACTGGGGGTTGTTTAATTACAAAATCAAACGATTTATCTGCATAAACAGTAATAACAACTGGCAACACTTTACCTGCAAGGTCTTGTGTTCTGCCGTTAAACTGTTTGCAAAACTGCATGATATTTACCCCTTTAGAACCTAATGCTGGGCCTATCGGAGGTGAAGGGTTAGCAGCACCCCCCTTAACTTGCAATTTAATGTATCCAGCAATTTCTTTAGCCATAATAAAATCGATAAATGATTTATTACTCCTTTTCTACTTGCATAAAGCTAAGCTCCAAAGGAGTTTTCCGTCCAAAAATTTTGACCATTACTTCCAACTTTTTCTTTTCCTCATTGATTTTTTCAATGGTTCCATTAAAGCCGTTGAATGGCCCGTCAATAACTTTCACAGTTTCTCCAACTACAAATGGGATGTTCATTTCTTCACTTGATTCTGCCATTTCATCAACCCGACCAAGGATCCGGTAAACTTCAGACTGTCTCATTGGAACTGGTTCTCCACTTTTTGTATCACCCAGGAAGCCAATAACATTGGGGATATTTTTCAAAATGTGGGGAATCTCCCCTACCAAACATGCTTCAATAAGTACATAACCAGGAAAGAAATTTCTTTCTTTACTGATCTTTTTACCGTTGCGTATTTGATATACTTTTTCTGTAGGAATTAAAACCTGTGAAACAAACTCCTGGAGACCAGCATTTGCAATCTCGTTTTCAATATATTCTTTGACTTTTTTTTCTTTTCCTCCAATTGCCCGAAGAACATACCATTTTTTTACGTTTTCGCTCATGTTGTACCCCAAAAGGAATTAATAAAAAATACTGTACACAAAGTTCATAATGTTTTCAAAAGAAATATCCATTACGAAAACTATTAGTGCTATAATAAAGGAAGCAACCATTACAATGAAAGCACTATTCTGTAATTCTTTCCATGTAGGCCAGGAAACTTTATGAACAAGCTCATTATAAGCTTCTTCAAAATAAATTTTAAGTTTCATTTTATAAAATAATAAATTTGTACGGATGGTAAGATTCGAACTTACTTTTCAAATTAAAATAACAAAACTCCCGACCGAGTTACATCCGTAAAAAGTCCCGAGCATAAAGTCCGGGACTTTTTATCAGAATATTATGGTTGAAAATTATTTAGTAATTTCAGTAACCTGACCAGCACCTACAGTACGTCCACCTTCACGAATAGCGAAACGGAGACCAATACTAAGAGCAACAGGATAGATCAATTCTACTTCAATTGATACGTTATCACCTGGCATAACCATTTCACGTCCTTCTGGCAAGTGAATTTCACCTGTTACATCCAATGTACGGATATAGAACTGGGGACGATATCTGTTGTGGAATGGAGTGTGACGTCCACCTTCTTCTTTTTTCAGGATATAAACCTCAGCTTTGAAAGTTGTATGAGGAGTAACTGAACCTGGTTTGGCAAGAATCTGTCCACGTTTGATTTCTTTTTTGTCAACACCACGCAACAACAAACCTACGTTGTCACCAGCCTGACCATCATCAAGAATTTTACGGAACATTTCAACACCGGTACATACCGTCTTACGACCTTCAGCACCTAAACCAATCAACTGAAGCTCATCGCCAGTGTGAATAACACCAGTTTCGATACGTCCGGTTGCAACAGTACCACGACCAGTGATCGAGAATACGTCTTCTACAGGCATCAGGAATGGTTTATCAATGTCGCGAGGAGGAAGTGGAATCCAGGTATCAACAGCTTCCATCAATTCCAAAACTTTTTCTTCCCATTTTTCTTCACCATTCATTGCACCAAGAGCAGAACCCTGAATAACTGGTGAATTATCTCCGTCAAAACCATAGAAACTTAATAGTTCACGAATTTCCATTTCAACAAGTTCCAAAATCTCTGGATCGTCAACCATGTCAACTTTGTTCATGAAAACAACCAATTTTGGTACGTTTACCTGACGAGCCAAAAGGATGTGTTCACGAGTCTGAGGCATAGGACCATCAGTAGCAGCAACTACGATGATAGCACCGTCCATTTGAGCAGCACCAGTGACCATGTTTTTCACATAATCGGCGTGACCCGGACAGTCAACGTGTGCATAGTGACGAGTAGCTGTTTCGTACTCAACGTGAGCAGTATTGATAGTAATACCACGCTCTTTTTCTTCAGGTGCGCTGTCGATTGACTCGAATGATTTTACTTCGCAATAACCTTTTCTTGCTAATACCATAGTAATAGCAGCAGTCAAGGTAGTTTTGCCATGGTCAACGTGGCCAATTGTGCCAATATTGACGTGGTCTTTGTCCCTGTTAAAATGTGCTTTAGCCATAACTTGTAATTTTTATAAATTATCTTTTAAACTTTCATCAGAGCTGAGGGCGAGAATTGAACTCGCGACCTCTTCCTTACCAAGGAAGCGCTCTACCCCTGAGCTACATCAGCAACTATCTTATTTTGAGCGGGAGACGAGATTCAAACTCGCGACCCTTAGCTTGGAAGGCTAATGCTCTATCGACTGAGCTACTCCCGCAAATTATGTTTCTGTTTGTGGGTTTCGGGGTAGATAAACTGAAACTTAGAACTTGAAACATCATTATTTTTCCGTGGGGAGAGCAGGATTCGAACCTACGAAGACGTACGTCATCTGAGTTACAGTCAGACCCAGTTGGCCACTTTGGTATCTCCCCAGTTACAATTTTAGAACTTATATTCTTTGAGCCGAATCACAGATTCGAACTGTGGACCCCGAGATTACAAATCACGTGCTCTGGCCAACTGAGCTAATTCGGCAAAATTTATACATCATGTCAATAACCCTATAAACATTCAAAATCCTGTCTACAGGGCTTTCTTTTTGTAAAGATTTCTTAGTTAAGAACCTTGCCCAAAAAAGGTTTGCAAATGTATAAATATTTTATTGGAATTCACAAGAACGGAATAAATTTTTCTATTTATTTGTCCTTCAGTTTATCTTTGAATTTAGTCAATTGTTTGCGGATAGCCTCAATTGCCAAATCAATTGCTTCCTCAAATGAATCAGCTTGTTTTTCAGCAAAAAGATAATCAGCTCCAGGTATGGAAAGTTTAATTTCTGCAACCTTATTATTGGCGGTTTCAGGTTTGACAACCTTCAATATTACTTCTGTACCAATGATACCTTCAAAATAGGTATCCAGTTTTGGCACTTTTTTGTTTACAAAATCAATCAATTTCTGATCGGCAGTAAAATGCACAGTTGATAACTGAATATTCATAATTTATCCTCCTAAAATTTATGATCGTGGATGTGCTTGTCTGTAAACTTTTTGAATCTTTTCAAGAGAGGTATGCGTGTAAATTTGAGTAGCAGAGAGATTTGAATGACCGAGCAATTCCTTAACAGCATTTAAATCGGCTCCCCGATTAAGTAAATGAGTAGCAAAAGTATGTCGGAGCACATGCGGACTTTTTTGATCAATTGTAGTTACCATAGCTAGATTTTTACAAACAACCCGATATATCAGTTTCTCATAAACGGGTTTCCCTTTGGATGTCAACAAAAGACATGGTGTAGGACTACCAAATAACTGGGTACGTTCAGACTTGTATTGTTCTATCAATAGATTTAAGCTTCGGGGATAAGGAATAATACGTTCCTTATTTCGCTTGCCTAAAACTTTTAACAGAAATTCCGTTGTATAAATATCAGCATCTTTTAAATGCATCAACTCAGACAATCGAACTCCCGTACCATACAAAAGACTTAAAATTAGTTTATCACGAAGCGCTTCAAAATCGTTTCCAAAAAAACCATCATCAAGCAAATGATTCAAACTTTTCTCTTCTACAAACTGAGGCAGTTTTTTACGAATCTTGGGCACAATCACATTAACCAAGTTGTTCTCTTTAACTACCTCTAACCTCAATAAATATTTATAAAAAGACTTTAATGCTGAAATTTTTTTATTTACTGTCCGAGCTGAGAACCCAGCATCCATCAATTCAACGACCCACATTCGGGCTATCTTATCATTTATTCCTTCAACATTAAAATCCCCGATCGTTTTGACAAAAAACTCTTCAAACTGATCGAGGTCTTTTTTATAGGCTATAGCAGTTAAATGCGAATACCTTTTTTCGTATTTCAGGTAATTAATAAATGATTCCTGATGGGACATTAGTAAATAATTTTCATCTTAATGCAGGAATCTCCCAGAAATTTCTAGTCGTCCTGACGCTGTAAATTCTCAATATAGATGGCCTTTTTAATCTCAGTCCTTCTAACAATTGAAGGTTTTGAAAACGCCTGTCTTTCACGTAATTCTTTTACAACACCTGTTTTTTCGAACTTTCTTTTAAATCTCTTAAGCGCT
>Ga0302296_1002873_pt1 | contig 11350 bp, 6 predicted proteins | sample III_Fen_N3_1_FD_194546 | JGI IMG/M metagenome (GOLD analysis project Ga0302296, IMG submission 194546) | Peat permafrost microbial communities from Stordalen Mire near Abisko, Sweden - III_Fen_N3_1 | ecosystem: Environmental > Terrestrial > Soil > Wetlands > Permafrost | place: Sweden: Abisko... | reverse complement strand
AGGAGCCCCAATCATCTGGCTTGCGGGGCTGTCCTTTATTAACCAAACCTATGATACCTCTTGTTAATCCTGCGCCATTATCTGCCTGGATACTACCAGGATCTAATGTTGCATAACCCCAACCTGCTGCGAGTAATTGTTCCGTTGGCGTCAATTCAGTATTCGCAGGAGGGGCAAAGAAATTTGGTCCTGCAAGTTTTGTAATGGGCGAATAAGCAGGGTATTTTTCAAATATCACTTTCAACTCAGGACTGGCTTGTACCATCATTTTTTTAAATGCCGCATTAATTGCTTCCATATCTTCATTCGAAGGTTGGGCAGGTGAAGGAAACGAAGGCCGGCCAAACATTATCAATACAGGTACAGGTCCTTTTACATTAGAGGGTGTTACCAGCATCATATTGATATCAACATTGATTAAAGGATATTCACTGTTATCCACATGACCTGTTAGTTGCCTTACCATAATGGGTGTGCGGCCAACAAATTCCCGGTCTGTAACTTTTATGTTCCAGGTAACTTTGGGTAAAACTTTGGGTAACCGACCGTAAACTTCAGTTTCAAATGCTTCAATAATCTCAGGTCTCCTTTGTTTCCACCAAATATTGGCCGAAGCAACTTTTTGACCATTATTTAGTGTAAGCACATCTGGCAGTTGAGGACAAGGATTTGCAATTGCTTCATCGTAATTTGCATGATTTGGAGCGCTCTCATTACCACTTGGACCAGGTCTTAAACTTTTAATACCAAGTTGTTTCATCATGTTCTCATGATCTTGTGGCGTAGTAAAGGTTACGATTTTAGGATATTTAGTGCTATCAATTTGAACATTTTGAGATTGTGCAAATCCCGCAACTGTTAAAATTATTAGTAGTGTATATAGTTTTTTCATTTTACGATGTATTAAAAGCGTTATTTTAGAAGGACAAAAGAAGTTATTTGGATTATGTGTTCATTTAATCAAGCTTGATATCAATTTTCCAGTGTTCTGTAATGGCCTTTAATTCTTTTTTTGTCAGATAGGTTATCGCACCATGTTTAGGACCTTTGAAATTGGTGGTTTTCATAACGCCTTCGTTAAAATGGCCAATATTCCTGTAAGTAACGAAATCGGTTGTTTCGCTGAAGCCCATGTTGTTTGGGCGGGCGCCGTAAACATCATACATAAGAACGTAAGTTTCGGTGCCAATACGTTTGAACAGGTTGGGTGCTTCAGTAGAAACTTTCTCGGGGTCGATGCGTAAGGTATCGGTCTTGTATCCCTGATTGATTCTATCTGAGAATGAATGTAATATTTTGGCATTCGAAACATAAAAAAGTTGGTATTTATCGCCTACTTTCGTTATATCGCCATCGAGGCCACCTATTTCGGTGATACGCTCCGGCTTGGTTTCCAGCTTGGTAAAATCGTCATCTGTGTAGGAATAATAGAGGTTACACTCCTTATTATTGTATCGAATCGTAAAATAAACCATCATTTTCCCCTTGATGGGGTCATAAACAGTTTCAGGCGCCCAGGAGGAGTCGATATCACCGAGTTCCGGGAAAGCTTTATCAACCCGGAAATCGGAATGGGTCCAGTGGATCAGGTCGAAAGATTTCATTAGCACAATGGCGCGGTTGTTGCCCCAGCCATATTTTTCGGCAGGTCTTTCAAATTCGGTATCACGAAAACCTGCACGTTTACCAAAAATGTGTAAGTCGGTCATGGCAAGATAGAATGCCCCATCGGGTCCGCGGGTAATGTGCGGGTCGCGAACCCCTTTTTGTTCGGCCAATTGAGAGCCAATAAAAACGGGTTGTCCGCGATTGATATCAGTAAAAGTGTAACCATCTGAACTAATGGCCATATAGGCCGATTGGTTTTGGTCTTTAAAATAAACCAACAGATACCCAGACAAATTTTGCTCTTTAAATTTGTCCGATTTCATTGGTTTCTCAAGTTTTTGAACAATCTCGATTCCGGTTGGTGCTATGGTTGTTGAGCTTACCTGTGTGAATCCATTGGTTGAAACAAAAATCCCTAATGTGAGAAATAGGATGTAAATCAAGTTACGTTTCATTTTTAAGCATTAAGTAAATTATTAAAACCCATATCAGACAAATTAAAACATGGCTACTTCAATATCTTTTTCAATTCTTTTAATAATTCGTTTTTATCGGTTGATCCGCTGGCTGGCAATATTTTCCACGTTTCTTCAGCTGAAATGGAGGCGCCGGGGACAATTTGGCGATAGTCAAATTGCATTTCAAGTTCCTGCAGGTCCTTAGCAGGGCGGGTCGAGTTTTCGATATATAATTCAACACGCGATTGCTCAGGATGGATCATTTTGGCCGCGATGGAATTACTTCGGATGATCAACCATTGTTTCTGATGAGTTCCCGCAATCAGCGGCTCTTTTACATCGAAAAACGACTTCGATAGATATTGGCCAGACTCGGGTTGTACCGACTCGTAGCTATAAAAACCACCGAGATAATTCAATCCGGGTTTCTTCACTTTTTCACGCGACATGTAGTTGGTTTTCCGGAATTCCGAAGAATCGGCGCGAACAAAAACAGCATCCCAGCCACTCATACGTGTGTTTTGCCACAAACCCCACGCAATGGTATCGTGGCTGATATTTTTTGCCGTAGCGCTAATAATGACTTTGTTTTTGCTGATATGAAAAGTTTTTGTAATCTGCACCTTGGTATACGGACTTTCGGGACTTACCATGCATAACTCGTGCGCTTTTTTAGTGACGATGCTGTAAGGTGCCAGCGATGTGCTGGGATCGGGAGGCCATGGTGCACGACTGGCTTTCAGGCTGGGAATAGAATCCTGATGAACCCACCATTCCGACTGTGGGCTTACCCATATCACATGACCGTTGTAGGCTTTGAATGGAGGACGAGGATAAAGCGAAGGACGTTTTTCAGGACTTTCATTCCAAAGAGTGGAGTCGGACTGAATAATATTGGGCCTTCCACAAAGCGAAGCACGGACAAGAAGTCCGCCGACATCAGGCAAAACACTGATTTCAATTGTACCGTTGGATAAGGTGACAAGCAAGTTTCCCTTATCCTGTGCGTTAGAAATAGTATAAACAAGCATAACCGACATTAGGCTGATAAAGACTTTAAACATGTTGGATTTAGTTTATAATTGGCAAATTACACTTTCAAGCTTAGTTTCAATAATCATTTCGTTAATCTTTGTTTAAAGTTTGAAAAGGTCTATTTAAACTTAATCCAATCAATCTCAGCGCTATTGTTATCTTTCAGTACTACAACCAGGTTATGAACTCCGATTTGGTTTTTTGATATTTTTGCTTCAACCGTATTCCAGTTTGCACCTTCGGGAACAGTAACTTCAGCAATCACCAGTCCATCGACTTTATCCAACCGGATCTGCAATACACTTCCTTTTTCAGAAAACGCTTTTACCTGCACCGATTTTAACTTCATGTTACCAAAATCGACTTTGTTATACTGCACCCATGCATTTTTGTTGCCGAGGATTGTTTTCCAACCATTAAAGGTGTTCATTGAATCGAGAAATGCAATTGATGAACCGGTATCGCTTTTACTGCTGTAACGGTCAATTTCAATATTATTTGTCGCTTTGGATACCCCAACACCACGCAAGGAAGGTATTACTTTTTGCATGGTACCATCCGCATTGAAGAAGAGGCTGTCAACACAGATTGACCTGTTTTTATCGAATTTTGGCGAATAGGCATTCTGGTGATAGAACAAGTACCATTGTCCTTTATACTCAATAAATGATTGGTGGTTGGTCCAACAGTTCATGGGCGATTCGTCCATAACAACTCCCGCCATTTTGAAAGGTCCCATTGGATTGTCGCCAATCGCATATTCAAGTCGTTCAATTTTGTTTTCAACATGCGGGATCGTCAGGTAATAAATTCCATTGCGTTCGAATAAAAACGGACCTTCTTTTAGTCCTTTCTGTGGAAGATTCGCTATAATCTGTGGCTCTGAGGCCAGTTCCGTCATGTTATCTTTCAATTTTGCCACAACGATATTTCCCATTGCCCAATACAAATAAGCTTGTCCATCCTTGTCGATAAAAACATTGGGATCAATACCACCAGCTCCTTTAATTGGCTCAGGCAGCGGTATGTATGGACCTTCAGGCTTATCGGCAACAGCTACACCAATCCCAAAACCTTTTCGTCCGTTTGAATCCACAACTGCTTTATTGGCCGGAAAATAGAAGTAATATTTTCCGTTGCGTTCAATGCAATCGGGTGCCCACATACTGTAAGAAGTTGAATCGACCCATTTAACTTTGTTCTGACTGACAATCATGCCATGATCGGTCCAGTCTGTCAGGTTCTCAGAAGAAAACACATGATAATCGGCCATGCAGAACCAATCTTTACGCAGTTGTTTTTGGTCTTTAGGTGTTGGAATATCGTGCGAAGGAAAAACATACACTTTGCCGTTAAAGACCCTTGCTGTCGGGTCGGCTGAAAACTGGTTGCGAACAATTGGATTCTGTCCAAATGCTATATTCGACACAATCACCAATAGGCTTAAAGTGAGCGATTTGAAGTTTTTCATTATTGATTTTGTTTAAAGTATTATTTAGTTTCCTTTATAAGTTCTTTCACTGCATTTGCCAGAAAAACATACCAGGCACCTCCGTCGATAATGCATTCGTTTTCACCCCAGAAAAATGGCCAATCATCTTTATTTTCAAGGAAGTCAGGTTTCAGTAATATTAATCCGGGTACTACACCACCTGGAATTGCTGTAAAATCAGCCCTGTTATTTCCATAAGCCATTTTTTTTGAACGGGTTCCAACAGCAGCGACAAACGATATATTTGAATAAGGATGGCAACCAAAAATATAATTGAGGCCCTGATAGATATATTCTTTTCCAATGATATCGGGATAAGCCTTATGTGCATAGTAATTGGTGATTGCCCAATTGATTACGTTTGAGGTTCCACCCCACCCTCTTACCGACATTGGCACTCCATAAGGATTATCCTTTTCATTTCCATCAATTGATTCTTTATACTTGAGAATATAGTCTCTGAGTTTGGCTTTGTATGCAGCATCCATGTATGGAACAGCCAACAGTGCCTGAATCAGGTTACCACGTCCGCCAAAACCTGCAAAATAGCCAGAAATGGGACCTTTATTTGTACTCATTCGATCGAGCATAGGCCAGACTTGTTCCTGAAACCGGTCAGCGTATTTCTTTTCTTTAGTGGTGATATACAATTGAAGAGCAGGAACCACATCAGCACCTTTACCCATCATCTTCATAAATGGTTCTTCATTTTCTTTGGGCTTTTTGCTTGCCTCGTCAGCTTCGTCAAAAAGCCTTTTGGCACAAGCCAAACTTCTGTCAGAAAGATCGTCGTTGAACCCTCTCAAAGCCCGGCTCGCTTCAGCCAGCGAAGCTGCAGTCTGATAATCCAGAAATGTCATACGGTTAGTGAATGCCCACCGATCGTCCATCGTTCCACTTGATAGACCGTCTGATTCGTAAGGTTTCAGCTTTGGGTTGTACGGAAGATTATCGGTTTCATTAATTGCATCGCCAAGGTGATGGTATTGGTGAAGATTTGGAACAATGATTCCACGAACCGGATGACCAATATTTTCGCACTGAGCAACCAAATTTAAAGTGCCATGCTCTATTTGCTGCAATATATCTGGCTTACCATCCGGACGGTGGATATCAACATAGCGTGTTTTCTGGTCAATGTAAGTTTCATCCCGGTCAACTTTGAAATTTTCCCAGGTATCAACAAAACTCGAAATTACACTGTTGTGAGAGCCGGTCTGAATGTCGAAATCACCGGCATCGAACCAACCACCAACTGCCATATTGGGAATCCGTTCCAATGATTTATATTTGGTATCCGTAGTTGGTCCCTGCACATAGCCATCAAAATGCTGATGATTAACAGGTGCCTGAAGACAATCATCCAGATAAGGAGCGCCGTGCCATACGCGGTAAGCCTCGTTTACTTCCATGTGATCCATTTGAACCGGGAACCAAACATCCATGGTCGGGTGCCAGATATTTTCGTAAACATTCGGACCAATAACGAATGTATTTGTTTTTTGATCGCCATACTGGATATAGTAAACACCTGGATCTTTTACTGAACTGAAATCGAATTTTGCGTAATTGTAGCGGAGGTATTTTCCCCATACTTTTACATCGCCTTTCACTTTTTCAACAAATTTACCTTCAGCGTTAACCTGGAAAACTGATGCTTTTGTCAGCGGTGTATCATTCTTATCCAGTTCAATAACTGCAATTTTCTCCTGACTGGGTGTATAACCCACCTGTGAGAATCCAATCACAGGTTCGCGTTTCCAGTTTGGGATTGCATTAGGCTCGAGATACCAGGTCAATACTTTCCCTGTTTTATTGGCCGGAAGCAAACTACGTACAACAAACCATCCGTTCTGGGCCAGGTTGCGACCATCAAAAAGCATCAGATCAGCATCCATACTTTTAATCGTTACAAAGCGTTCAGGATCTTCCGGAGCTAATACGAACGTTTTACCTGTTGCAATTGGGAAAGGCACAATATATTCACCTCTGCCCCGGTCATCAAATGTTGTATGACCGCTAAATTGCGGTATTTTTTTACTGATTGGCTCAATTTTCGTAGTACTGGCAGGGTATTTTGGAAAAATGCCGGGATTGCCATCAACCAAATAAGTCTTCTCAAAGTAAACTGATGGTAAAAATTCAAGGTTAAATCCTGCTTTTCCCTCCAAATCTTTGGGAAGCGGCTTATCTAAATACACATTAATTTCCACCCCGTTATCTTTGGGAGTAACAATTATTCTGGAGTTAAAATTATAGTCTTTATAAGCCAATTCAACACTGATGGTATTGGTTGCCTTATCAACTTTCCGATCAATAACCGTAGGAATCAAATCCCATTGTTCCGGGGTGTTTTGTATCCTGACCGCTCCGCCGGTTGATGTTCTTACTCCGTGATGGATAATTTCAATCCCGGCAGTTTTTTCATCGAAAAACATACCGTTGTATTGGTTGCTATACATCAAGATGTTGACTCCCTGTTTTTCGAAATACTCCAAATCGTTGAGCTTTATAGTTTGGCCAATTACACGATTTGAAAGCAAACAAATACTAATAAGTGCTACAAATACAGCTAATGAAAAATGTAAGTTTTTGGGGTTGAACAGGCTAAATTGCATCGGTTTATTTTTTGATTGTATATTCATTTTGTGGTTTATAAATAATTCTTAATTCACGTTACTAATCTGATCGCTGATATGGAAAAAATCGAAATCGGCAAACCCACCCGGCGTTTTGGTGGAATAGTTGAATAGCCCAAAACGATAGCCCATAAAGTGTTCCATCAGGGTATATTCCATCTTAAGCGGTCCGCCAACAACTGTCCATGATTTACCATCTAAGCTGTAGAAAAATTTAGCGATGTCAATTTTATCCTTGAAATCACATTCAATTTTTAAATAAACTGTATTTTGCGACAGAGGAATGCTTTGGATTTCAACTGGTTTATCCGTTTGGTTACTTACCATGAAGATGATTTTTTTGCCATTCACCAACTTAACACCAACCTGACCAAATTTACGTTGCAATGCACACAGCCCTGCAAAATCGCCATCTTTCAGTCCCGATGCATCGATCAGTGTTGTTCCTGAACATTGTGGCCCAAACGTTCGCTGAGTCAGGGTGTTTCTTGATTTTACGAATAAAGTATCTATCCTTCCGGTTCTCAGGCGCAGATAACCTTTGCGTTCGGTGACCGACCACAGACTGTTATCCGGATTGTGGTTCCATTGCCAAACCAATGGCAAGGTCGGTTCGCCTTTTTTACGAGTAAACTCATCGTTGTTTACAATTCCCGGAATTAAACCTTTGCTGGCAGGCAAATCAAGCGTTTCCGGCACTTTTCCATCGACACCAATTACCGGCCATCCATCTTCCCATTTCATCGGAACGAGGAAAGGAATTCGGCCAACAGCACCGTGATCCTGAAATAAATAAGCAAACCAACGGCCATCGGGCGTGTCAATAATTCCACCTTGTGCCACTCCCTGATCCTGAAGCATGATGCGACCTTCCCAGGGTCCAAGTAAATTATCGGCACGATGAACAGTTACCGTACGCATGCCACCTCGTGGCCAGACAATGTTGAAGAGATAATATTTATCTTTCACTTTAAAGAGCTGAGAACCTTCTGCTCCAAGCATGATTTTATCTCCGGCAGGTTTACTGGCATTTTCGATGAGCACCTGGTTAATACCGCCTTCTTTTACACCAGACAAATCATCATTCAGTTCTACAATAGTCAGTTTTCCGTTACCGGTTATCAAATAGGGATGTCCATTGTCAAAAACCAGGGAACAATCGTGAAACCCAGGTGTAAACTCAGTAACCGTCCATGGACCCTTTTCAATGTCTTTGGTCTTATAAATATAGGTCTTGTTCGTGGTCTTAGCGTAGGTTTCAACGTAATAAAATCCATTATAATAACGGATACTGCTGGCCCAGGAACCCTTCCCGTAATTGCTTTTCCCATTTACAAGGTTCAGCTCATCGGTATTGCCCAACGAATTGCTGGCATAATTCACCAATTGCCAGTTCACCAGATCTTTCGACTTCATAATCGGAACGCCCGGACTCATGTGCATGGTCGTACTGCTCATGTAATACGTGTCGCCCACACGAATCATCGACATGTCAGGAACATCGGTGTAAATGATTGGGTTATGGGCCAGATTTGATTGGGCAAAGGCAGTGTTACAACATAAAATTAATCCTGCTATAAAACCAAAATAACGTATATTCATTGATTCAAGATTTAGTTTTTCGTTTTTAACCTGATTACAGTCAGCGACATCGCCGGAGCTGAATAATCGAAAGATTTACTAATTTTAACTATTGAGCTTGTTGGAGCTATATTTTTTGTATTTGCAAACGTATTTTCGGCATCAGGACTTCCAGATAAGACTGTCTGTTCGGCTTCAGCAACGATTTTACCGAACCTGCCCAGATTTACTTTCATTGGTTTGGCTGTTTCGTTGTAATTCACCAATTTCAGGATAATGTCACCTGTCGTTGAATCCTGAACACAGGAAGCTGCCAGGTTGATGTCCTTTTCATCTTTCGCAATAACTTTGTCGAAATAGTAATCGCCATGATTGGCTGAGAACATTTTTTGTACATAGTAATTTGGGGTTGGACAGATTACTGTATTGTCGAAAAAAATCATGTCGATTTTCCACTGTGTGAAATTCTTTTTAGCCAGTAACGGCGCATACGATGCCATTCTTACTACATCGCCATTACGTTCAAGGGCAGTCATATAAGCTGCTTCAGCAATGGCGTTTCGTAATTTATTTCCCCATGAGGCATATTCGCCCAGATAAACCTCGCCTTTTGTCCGGTCATATTTATCGTATCGATACTGATTGTTGATAAACCAGTTGGGATCGGTATAATAATGCTCGTCAACAACCGGAATATTCAGGTCTTTGGCGATTTTCCAGCCTTTATCGAAATCTTCTCCGCTATGGAAAGGACCTGCAGTTCCAACGATGGTAATTTCAGGATGTTTTTCCTTCACGGCTTTCGAAATCATGGCGAATCGTTCCTCAAATTCAGGAGTGATTTTATCTTCGTTTCCGATTCCAACATACTGAAGATTAAACGGTGCCGGATGCCCCGCTGCAACACGTTTGGCACCCCAGAATGAAGTTGCCGGTCCGTTTGCCCATTCAATCAGGTCTAATACTTCCTGAATGTAATCCTGCATTTCGTTCATGGGCACTGCTTTTTGTCCGGTTCCGCCAACGCGCCAGGTTCCGCCCGAATTCTGGCAACTAACAGCCGCTGGCAAAACCGGCAATGGTTTGGCGCCAATGTCTTCGCAGAACTGGAAGTACTCAAAATATCCCAACCCTGCAGTCTGGTGGTAGCCCCATATATTACGCTGCTCTTTTCGCTCCTGAACGGGACCAATGGTATTTTTCCAACGGTACATATTCCCGAGGCCATCACCATGCACCAGGCAACCTCCCGGAAACCGGATGAACCTTGGTTTCATGTCGGCCAGCATTTGAGCAAGGTCGGCACGCAAACCATTTGGTCTTTTCTTAAAAGTCTTTTCAGGAAAAAGGGAAACTACATCGATTGTAAATTTACCTTCGGTAGTAGCCAGTATGACCAAGCTTGCAGTATCACAACTTTGTGTCGGAATTAGGCTTGCAGTGTATTTAGTCCAGTCGTTGGACGAAGCGTTGATTTTACATTCAGCAAGAACTTCCCCTTTTGGATTTTGCAAACTAATACTGAATGATATCGGTTCCTTACTGAGCTGGCTTACAAACATCGAAAAGTCGTATCGATCGTTGGACTTTACAACCATTCCGTCAAATCCTGAGTTTTTTAATCCTACACCTGAATTGCCGACAAACTTGACTTCGTTGCCAACATGCTCCACATCCAAAACCAAGTAATGCGTGTTATTTGGATGAATGGGAGCAGAGGTTTCCACACTAACTCTGCCGTACGAAAATCCCGGTGAAATGTATTCCCAATAGGAGAACGGATTCCAATCCTTTTGCTCAGTTGGATTGTATTCAAACGAGCGATTCTGAACCAACTCGGCATATAACCCGCCATCGGCTGAATAGTTGATATCCTCGAAAAACAAACCGAACAAATCTGAACTGATTTTTTTGCCGCCTTTTGCCGGTTGCGCAATTGTTGTTATTGCCATTAACAGTGATAATCCAAGAATCAGGATTGATTTTGCATTCTTCATTCTCTGCTGATTTGATGAAAATTGGGTTATAATCTTTCTCAATTACTTGTTTTTTATTAGCCTGATGAAATAAATCGCTCCAGCGTTGCTTCCTGACAATGCCTGAAATTTCACCCGAATCTGGGTTTTTCCTTTTAACATTGAATCCGGAATTGGGTAAACCACATTTTTAAACATCGACAGGTTCCATTTATTGGTATTGTCCTCCGTTAAAAGTTTTTGATCGTCAATAAATATATCGAACTTCCGGTCGCCCCATTCTGCGCCCCAATAGCGAACGAGCAAACTTAAATTGGGTTCTGACTTAGTTGACAAATCGTAACTAAAATAGCCTCCATCGCGTGCCTCGCGATAAAATTCATTTAAATTGTTGCCTTTGTTCGATTTTTCCAGCTGCATGGCATGGTCGGTTTCGGGTTGTTGCTCACCAATGGCGACATAATCGATCGTGCGTTTTTCGAGGGCAAGCTTTTCTTTTTCAATGTTTGTCAATGAATCGACATAGGCCTTGTAACCTGAGTTTGACAAAGCCAGCCAGTA
>Ga0302296_1002870_pt1 | contig 11356 bp, 9 predicted proteins | sample III_Fen_N3_1_FD_194546 | JGI IMG/M metagenome (GOLD analysis project Ga0302296, IMG submission 194546) | Peat permafrost microbial communities from Stordalen Mire near Abisko, Sweden - III_Fen_N3_1 | ecosystem: Environmental > Terrestrial > Soil > Wetlands > Permafrost | place: Sweden: Abisko... | reverse complement strand
TTCATTCACGAAAGTTTCGATATGTTTCCCGCCTGTTGAACACAGCAGAAAGGAGCATCCTTTTAAGTAAAAAAAAAGGCTAAGCAAACTGCTTAGCCTCCTGATAGAGTCTGAATAAATAGAATGATACGACCTTACTGAATGATCAGGTCGTAGGACATACGGGCCTGGATGCCATTGATCTTGCCAAGGTTTTTGATTTGCTGGAAGGCATTGTATTGATCGCCCAGTTGCGATTTGAGCAAGCGGGTTTCAATGTCCTTACTGAAGTTCTTCATGAACTTGGTAGCAAAGTCTTCCTTTTCTGGATATTCGGTGATATTGTACGTTGTCAGTTTTGCTTTGGCAACCGCCAATTTAACAGCATCATTCAACCCGCCAATTTTATCAACCAGTCCTATTTTCAGGGCGTCATCGCCTGTCCACACACGACCTTCGGCAATGGCTTTGATTTGTTCAGGTTTCATTTTGCGACCTTCGGCACAACGCTTCACAAACAATTCGTAGCCTCGGTTCACGTAGTTTTGCATCAGGGCACGTTCTTCAGGTTTAAAGGGACGGGTAACCGAGATGAAGTCACTCAGCTTATTGGTATTCACGCCATCGAAGGTAAGGCCCAGCTTATCGTTCAAACCGCTGACATTCGGGATAACCCCGAAGATACCGATAGAACCGGTAATGGTAGTGGGTTGTGATACAATTTTATCGGCCATGCAGGCAATATAATATCCACCGGAGGCAGCATAATCGCCCATGGAAACAATCAACGGTTTTTTGGCTTTCAGCATAGTCAGTGCATGGCAGATCTGTTCGGATGCGAAGGCACTACCACCCGGGGAACTGATTCGCAGCACTACCGCTTTTACCTGGTCATCCTTTGCAATATCGTTTATGGTTTTTACCATGTCTTTCGCCACGATACCTTCACCTTCATTATCGGTAATTTCACCAACGGCATAAATGATGGCGACCTTGTTTTTATCATACTTGGCAGTATCCTTGACTTTCATCATGGAAGTATGTTTCACAAAGATCAGCTTATCGTCTTTTTTCAGGTTTTTTGCAGTTTTTCGCAAAACGCTGTCTACCTGGTCGATGTACACCAGTGAATCGACCAAAGCATATTGTTTTGCCTTTTCGGTAGGCTGGAACATCAACATTTCGTCGGCGTACATATTGAGTTTTTCGAACGGAATCTTGCGGGATACCGAAATTTCCTTGATAATATTATTCCAGATCGAGTTCATGAAAACGGTAACCTGCAAGCGGTTGGCATCACTCATCTTGGTTGTAATCAAAGGTTCAACGGCTGATTTAAAGGTGCCGACCTTCACGATCTGCATTTCTATACCCAATTTATCAAGGGCCTTTTTAAAGAACATGGTTTGTGCTGAAAGACCTTTCAATTCGAGCATACCCTGCGGGTTCAACAACACCTTATCGGCAACCGATACCAGGTAATACATGCGTTGCGAATAATTATCGGCGTATGCCACAATGAATTTGCCTGATTTTTTGAAATCAATCAAAGCATTGCGGATTTCTTTAATGGAGGCAATACCACCGGAAAGCGAACCGCCCTTGAGGTAAATACCAACTATATTGTCATCTTTTTTAGCTTTGCTAATATTGGACAACACATCGTCGAGTCCGATAGTCGTCTCGGAAGACTTTCCCATAGCCTGGGTAAATGCTCCGGTAAATGGGTCATCCTTTGAACGGTCGATTAAATTACCTTCCAGGTTCAGTTCATAAACCGAATTGGGTTTCAACACTGTGGCAGAATCACTGGCACCTGCAATCAATCCAACGATTGCAAAGGAAATAACAATAAAAAGTATTGACGTAACAATAATTCCCACGATGGTAGCCAGGGTGAATTTTAAGAACTGTTTCATACACGAATGGGTTAATGGTTATAATTTAAATTAAATTTAAGATACAAAGGAAAACATTCTTTTTCGATTCACAAAATAATAGTCTATAAACCTTTCGTTGCTTTGTCATTCAACTTTAAGAAGACGCTCAAAGGTACTGCGTACGCTTTGAGGTTTGTGATAAGTTTACGTGATATAAAACAAAAGGAAGCAGATTTCTGCATCCTTTATAACCCTCATACTGTGCAAATTGTTTACTTAATTTCAATCATTCGTGATGGTTTTGGTTTGGATTCTTCCTTTTTAGGAATACTGACTTTCAAAATCCCATTTTCATAGTTAGCATCAATACGTTCGCTGTCGGCAATATTGGGCAGGGTAAACGAACGGGTGAACGACTGGTAGCTGAATTCACGCTTGCTAAAGTGTTCATCGTCTTTGATTTCATTTTCCATTTGCTTTTCGGATGAAATGGTCAGTACATCATGGTTCAGTTCTAACTTAAAGTCGCCTTTATCAAAGCCGGGTGCTGCAACTTCCACCTTGAATTCATCAGGATTCTCCTTGATATTCACCGAGGGCAGGGTGGTATTAGTGTTTGAAAAATTACGGTTTGACCAATCGAATAAATCGCCTTCAAAAAAACGGTCAAACAGTGAAGGTACCTGATTTGAAAATCGAACGAGTGACATAGTTTTATCCTCCATTTTTAAATTAAACATACTTTTTGTTTGGTTGAATCATAACCTGCAAATAAAATACCAATCGAAATAAAATGACATTATAACTCTTTATATCAACACACTAATGACATTCAGGCAGAAATAAGGTTCCTTCTTTGAGAGAACACTATACCGGATCAACAAAACAATTCTAATTTTCAATGAAATAAATCACCTGGTATTTGAGATGTACTGAAACAAATATCTGAAAAAATGTCAGATTGAAGTGAGAGAATCAAGAGTATGTAAGTGCGTATTTTAAATCTTTAAATATTCAAAAAAGATACAAAAGGGAACTTTTTATAGTAGTGAATTGATTTTCCAGTCATTCGTGTCAAAGGAAATACATCATAAAAATATTAAAATAACAGAACAGAGAGGACATGTTATCAATCTGAAATTCAGATTGATATATTTTACTGTTCATTTCGATGCTGGCATTTCAGAAAAAAAAGAACACAAAAGTAAATAATTTAAAAACTTTTACTACATTTGATAGGTTATAATTCTGTTTTTAATACAATTATATTTTCATATAATGATAAAAAGAATTATTCTGGTACCGTTTGTACTGCTATTGAGTCAATTGATTTACCTGCCAACATATGCCGTAAAAGCATATCCTTACCCTCTTGAGGTCAAACAACCTGATGGAACTTCTGTAACAATTATGTTGCATGGCGATGAGTTTTACCACTACAAAACATCTCACGATGGATATCTATTGAAAACAAATGCAAAAGGCTACCTCACTTATGCCACAGTGAATACATTGGGAGAAATCGTAGAAAGTGAATTTATTGCAAAGGATGCATCTAAACGTACGTCCCCTGAAATTAAGTTCCTGAAAACTGTGAACCAGACCTCCATGATACAGAAAACACAGAGCGCCCCTTCGAAAGTAAAAATGATGACTACTCAAAGTCAACCACAAAAAGTGTTTCCACTTACCGGTTCACCTAAGTCACTGGTTATACTGGTTAATTTTACCGATACTGCTTTTGTTACTCCTGCTCCTCAGACTGCCTATACAAACCTTTTAAACCAGGTTGGGTATAGTACCAATGGTGGAACCGGATCGGCACGTGATTATTTCATGGCCAGTTCATATGGGAAGTTTATCCCCACTTTTGATGTGTTTGGACCTGTAAACTTGCCTCACCCCATGTCCTTTTATGGAAAAAATAATACCAGTGGGAATGATAGCAATCCATTGCAAATGATTATTGATGCCTGTGCTGCAGCAAACACAGCCGGGTTGGATTTTACACAATACGACACCGACAATGATGGGGTAATCGATAATGTGTTTGTGTATTATGCCGGATATAACGAAGCAGAAGGAGGACCGGCAAACTCAGTATGGCCTCATCGCTGGGGGATTTATCCAAGGTCTATATTTCCTACCGGTTATAATTACACCGGAACAGTGGCTTCTGTCACCTTTAATGGGAAACGCCTTATGGATTATGCCTGTACTTCTGAATTAAAGGGAAATAGTGGAACAAACATGTGCGGGGTGGGAACTTTCTGCCATGAATTCGGACATGTACTTGGGTTACCGGATTATTACGATACTTCGGGCATGCAGTCAAACACCCTGGGGAGCTGGAGTATCATGGATTATGGCAATTATTCCAATTCGGGCCGTACTCCTCCTGTTTATTCGGTTTACGACCGCTTTTTCCTGGGATGGTTGACCCCTGAGCAGGAAAGTACAGCAGCAAGCCTGACATTAAATCCTATTTACCAGGGTACTACCCCACCTGTCAACACAACAAACCAGGCATTCCTGTTATCGGCTACTACCCACAACCTGATAGGGAGCAACCCCAGCCCGAATGAATTCTTTATGCTCGAATACAGGCAAAAAACCGGTTGGGATACCTATTTGCCGGCCGAAGGAATGTGTATCTGGCATATTGATTTCAATCAAACCAGTTGGACTGATAATGTTCCAAACAATTACACAGGCACTACCCAAACTGCAGCAAGTCATATGCATGTCTATCTTCAACCATTAAGCGGGTCGCTGATAACTCCGGGCACAGCCTTTACAACCGGGTCGTTTACACCTGTCACCTGGTCAGGAACGGATATTAACCGTGCTTTGACCAATATCACGAAGACAACCAGCAATATTTCGTTTAATTTTATGCCGGCAAGGATGTCGTCTACCGGAACCTTTAGTGGGTATACCACGACCCTGGGGACACCTTCGGCAGTTCAGGGCATTACTTTCTCGGCATTGAATTTAACAGACAATTTGAACCTGAGTTTTCAAAACAGCATTCATTATGAAATGAAACTCGCAACTGATGTTAGCTGGAGTAAAAGTCTGAGTATAATACCGGCTTCAGGAATAGTGACGGGAACTGTTCAGGTTCGTTACAATCCATTGGCTACAGGAACTCAGACCGATCAGCTAAGTATTTCAAGCACCGGATTGACTCCTGAAGCCTTTAGTTTATCGGGCACTGCTACCCTTGGACCGAACTCACCGGTTATATTTGTTGGTAAGATTGATAACATCATTCAATTTTCACCAACTATGCTGAATGTGGGTTACACAAAGAAAATCAACCTTCAGGGATCAGACCTGGTTAGCGATATAAGCCTGAATGTGACCGGTACCAATGCTTCCATGTTTAGCATATTGCCCGGATTAATTACAAAAGCAGCAGCCATTGGTGCGGGTGGTTACGTATTTACGATTACCTATACACCGACATCGCCAGGGAACCATACTGCAACACTTACTATATCGGGAGGAGGAATGAATCCTGCAAAAGTAATCACACTGACCGGTTCAGGGATTTAAAATGATGCCAAGGTACTAAATACAAAAGAGGCTGTCCCCGATTGGAGACAGCCTCTTCTATTCTATATCTGATAAAGAAATGGATTACTCTCACATTGCTTTATGAACCGGAATTTAGGCCAGGCTCACGATTAATTCACCTTCTACTTCAGTCAGTTTTATTTTACCTTCGCGGGCTAACCAACCAAGGGCTAAATTCAGGTCCTTTTCAGCAAGTTTTGTAGCTTTCTTTACGGCTTTTACATTTAATTCACCACCTTCGAGTACCGACCATATTAAACCGGCATTGTTTCCAATTTTTTGTAATAACATAATAGTTTGGTTTATAAAGTTGTATTTATGTAAACATATCGGTACAAAAGTACAAAACATATGTTATTAAACATGTAAATAATACATATTTAATTATTATTAGAAATAAATTCCTTAATTGGCGTACATTTCTTCAATCTGCGTTTTGTATTTATGCATGATAACGGCCCGCCTGATTTTTAAAGTATTGGTTAATTCACCTGTCTCGATTGAAAAGCTTTTCTTGATTAAAATAAAGCGTTTAATGATCTCGTAATTGGCCATTCCATGTTGTTGGGCAACAATACGGGATTGTATCAACTCATTTATGGCAGGTGATTTCAATAATTCATCGACATTCTCAAAGGTTATTTTGTTCTTTTTAGCATATTCTTCAAGCGCAGGGATGGAAGGAGCGATAATGGCCGTTACAAAATTTCGTTCATCCCCGATAACAGCTACCTGTTCAATATATTTATCCAGAGTCAGCCTGGTTTCTATTTCCTGCGGAGCAATATATTTACCATTCGAAGTTTTAAACATATCCTTGAGCCGTTCGGTCATGATAATTTTATTATCTTTAATTAAACCGGCATCACCGGTTTTAAACCAGCCATCTTGCGTAAACGCTGCAGCATTGGCTTCCGGGTTATTGTAATATCCCGGGAAAATAGTTTTACCTTTCAGTAAAATTTCATTATCCTCGCCCAGTTTTACTTCTACATCAGGCATAATGCTTCCTACAGTTCCAATTTCATACCCTGTATTTTCAAAACAGGATACGGTTGCTGTACTTTCGGTTAACCCATATCCATAAATAACAGGAACACCGATGCTTCTAAAAAACAAGGTAATGTCATCCGAAAGCCTGGCACCGGCAACTGGTAACATAGTTGCATTTTCGATTCCCAATGTCTGCTTTACCTTCGAAAAGATTAGCTTGTCCGCAATGAAATATCGAAGTTGCAGGAAAGGATAGGGTTTTTTCCCGACACGTAAATAATCGATATTATATTTCTTACCAATCGTTAAAGCCCAGGTGACAACACCCAGCATGAAAGGCGAAAATCCGGATAGATTTTCCTGCACCCCGGCATATACTTTTTCCCAGAAACGGGGAACAGCACACATGAGGGTTGGCCTTACATCTTTAATGGTTTGTTGTATTTCAGTCGGACGCTGGTTAATATAAATGGTGGCTCCCTTAAAAGCACAGTAATAACACCAGGTACGTTCGAAAACGTGTGAAAGTGGAAGAAATGCAATGGAGATATCTTTATCGGTAAGACCGGTAAGCCTCATGGTATGAATTCGCATGGCTTCATTGAAACATGAATGAGGCATCATGACACCTTTCGGATTGCCGGTAGTGCCTGAAGTGTAGAGGATACACGCCAGGTCTGTTTCAGTAGCTTCGCTTTGACGATGTTCCACTTCAAAATGCTTACTAGACTTTTCACCCATCTTCAGGAAGTCGGAATAATACATAGTATGCGTCGGGTCAGCAAACACAACATTCTTATCGAAAACAATAATTTCCTTTAAGAATTTAGAGTTCTGTTGCACTTCCAGGGCTATATCGTATTGTTGCTGGTCGCCTACAAATATGATTTCAATTTCGGCATCGTTAATAATGAATTCAACCTGTGGTGCAGAAGAAGTAGCATACAGTGGTACCATGATGGCACGGTTAGCATACAAAGCGAAATCGATAATCAGGTTTTCGGCTTTGTTCTGTGAGAATTGCGCTACGCGTTGATGCTCAACAACACCCATTTCCACAAAGGCCTTAGCGATTGACAATACCTGATTGGCGTATGTAGTCCAGGAAATTTTACTCCATTCGTCAGTAACCAGTTCGCGATGATACATCGCCACTTTTTCACCATATTTTTTTGCCTGTGCAAATATCATTTGAGAAAAATGCAGATTTTCCATGGTATTGTTTTTTTAATAGAATTAAATACTGATTAACCGGGACAAAGATATACATAATACACAAGAACACTGCACAGTTTCAATAGAAATGTGCAACGATGTTTTGCTGAATGTTTGGTTTATAATGGATTAAACATCACCTACGGGTAAATGGTTCTCCTGTGGTTCAATAATTTCGGGTGTTTCCTGAGTAAGTTCGTTCAGGAAATCAGGATTGGAAAGAATCTGTTGATAGGCTATTTTGGAAACCAGTTGTTGGGATACTTTTTTGCTGGCACCCGATGCTTCGCAAATAGTTTTACCCTGAATAACCAACCGGGTTTTAAAAATATGTTTATTTGATTTGCTTAAAGTATCATCTACCAAAATAAATTCGGATTCAAGCTTGTATTTCTGACTCCATTCTATGAGTTTGGATTTGAAATTCACTTCATTTTCAACTATTTCATCCAGGTTTATAAAGGAACGTATCAACCGTTTTTCAACAAATTTCTTACATTGTTTATACCCGTAATCCAGGTAGATGGCACCCATGAGTGCTTCAAGTGCATTGCCGTAAATATTATTATTGGTGTGGGCATTCACATATTTGGTAACCTTTACCAGTTTATCAAGCCCAATTTCCTGGGCAAGCTGGTTAAGCGAATCACGTTTGACAATTTTAGAGCGGGTGTTTGTCAGGAATCCTTCGCTTTGATCAGTGTATCGATTGTAAAGGATATCAGTCACGACTGAGTTAAGCACCGCATCACCCAAAAATTCGAGGCGTTCGTTGCTTAAATTATGACCATCTTCGGTCACTATTGAAACCGATTTATGCCGGACTGCCAAATGGTAGTAATCAATCCTGTCGGGATAGAATCCCAGAACTTTGTAGAATAAAAAATAAGGCTCTTTTCGAGCATTCGAAAGGAGCCTTATTTTTCGTAGGATATTTTTAATCACAAACTTATTTTTTGTATTTCTTCATGATCACACTGGCGTTATGTCCACCAAACCCGAAGGTGTTGGACAATGCAGCATTCACAGTTCTTTTTTGTGCCTTGTTAAAGGTAAAATTAAGGTTGTAATCAATGTCAGGATCTTCATCACCGGCAGTAAAATTAATGGTTGGAGGAACGATATCGTTCACAATACTCAACACTGAAATAATCGCTTCAACAGCACCTGCAGCACCTAACATATGTCCTGTCATGGATTTTGTAGAGCTGATATTCAGTTTGTAGGCATCTTCACCAAAAACCACCTTAATAGCTTTAGACTCAGAAATATCACCTACCGGGGTAGATGTTCCATGAACATTGATATAATCAATATCTTCAGGGTTTAATCCGGCATCTTTCAATGCACGCTTCATAACTAAGATAGCACCGACTCCTTCAGGATGAGTCGCAGTCAGGTGATAAGCATCAGCCGACATACCGCCACCAACCACTTCGCAAAGAATGTTTGCTCCACGGCCAATAGCATGTTCCAACTCTTCAAGAATAAGACATCCTGCTCCTTCACCCATCACAAAACCATCACGGCTTTTACTGAAAGGACGGGAAGCACCGCTGGGATCATCATTGCGTGTAGATAAAGCGGTAAGCGCATTAAAACCACCCACACCACCCGGTGTAATAGCAGCTTCGGCACCACCGGCTAAAATCATATTGGCTTTTCCCAACCGGATATTATTAAAAGCATCGATAATGGCATTCGTTGAAGAAGCACATGCCGAAGCTGTTGAATAATTCGGTCCACGGAAACCATACATGATTGAAATTTGTCCTGCAGCAATATCCGAAATCATTTTGGGAATGAAGAAAGGATTAAATTTGGGTCCTTGTTCCTGATTTGAATAATAGTATCCGATTTCCTGTTCGAAAGTCTGAATACCACCAATTCCTGCTGAAAAAATTACACCTACTTCGTCTTTATCTATTTTTTCTAAATCTACACCGCTGTTTTCTAAAGCTTCCTTGGCAGAAGCAATAGCATATTGTGCGTAAGTGTCCAATTTACGTGCTTCTTTCCGGTCGAAATACTTTAATGGATCAAAATTCTTGACCTCACAGGCAAATTGTGTTTTAAATTTAGAAGCATCGAAATGAGTAATAGGTCCGGCTCCGCTTACTCCATTCAGGACATTCTCCCACATTTCGGGGATGGAAGATCCTACAGGAGTAATTGCACCTAAACCTGTTACTACAACTCTTTTCAATTCCATAATTAATTCGGGAGTAAGTTTATTTTTGTAAAGCTTCGATGTGCGCGATTGCGTCACCTACAGTAGCTATTTTTTCTGCTTGTTCATCTGGAATAGAAATGCCGAATTCTTTTTCGAATTCCATAATCAATTCTACTGTATCCAATGAATCAGCACCTAGGTCGTTGGTAAAACTAGCTGTTGGAGTTACATCTGCTTCTTCAACGCCTAATTTATCTACGATAATTGCTTTTACTTTAGCTTCTACTTCTGACATAATTTTTGTTTTTAAGTTTATAAATAGAAAATGTTTTATAATTTTGCTGTGCAAAGGAAACAATTTTTCTCGACATAACCTTGTATTTGTTGAAAAAAAATGCTTTTTTTGCACATTAAACTTCATTTTGTGCAACTAAACCTACTGCCATGCCTCTAAAAATAGCTCTTTTTGCCTCCGGTTCCGGATCCAACGCTGAAAATATAGTTCACTATTTTTCACACAATCCCGGCTTTCTGTTTCCGTTGATCATTTCCAATAAGCCCGACGCATTCGTACATAGCCGGGCAAAACAGTTAGATATTCCTTCCTTCTCTTTCTCCCGTGAAGATTTTATGGACGGTGATAAAATTCTGACGTTACTGAAACTATATAACATTGATTATATCGTTTTGGCTGGTTTTCTACTCAAAATTCCACAAACTTTAATACTTGCATTTCCCCAAAAGATCATCAACATACATCCGGCTTTGCTTCCGAAGCACGGTGGTAAAGGAATGTATGGCATGAAGGTACATCAGACAGTTGCCGAAGAAGGGGATACCGAGTCAGGCATTACGATCCATTATGTAAACAACAACTACGACGAAGGTAACATCATCTTCCAGGCAACCTGCCCGGTGCTGCCTACCGATACTCCTGAAATGATAGCTGAAAAGGTACACGCCCTAGAATATGAATACTTCCCGAAAGTGATTGAAGAAATCTGGGGAAAATAGGAATTCGGATGGTTCAGGGTGTTTAGTTCCTTAAAGAATACAACATTGCATCCTTATCTTTTATTCATTAACCGGCAGTATTTTCACCATTACAGGGAATTGCTGTTTAGAGCTTACAGTTGGTAGTTGTATTCCATTTGTTGGACTTTCTTTTAGAAGCGAATCTACATCCTGTATTCCGGGAGGTTATTTCCATTTACAGTTAATTGTCTAATCTCTTTATATAAAAAAAAAGACAACCAGCCGGGTATGATTATCTGCACAATCAGTACCTTCTTCAAACCTCATCTCGATCCAGTATTACGATTACCTACTTTAAATTGAAAGGGAAAATGTTATTAAAATCTTAGGAGAGGCAGATCGGTAGCTCTCCTTTTTTTTGGAAATTTACAAACAAAATGTATTTCAGAGATCCCAGAATCCAGAATATTGTTAAGATCAATAAACTTTACAAGATGCCAGATTGTTATAACTACAATTCTTAAAAAAGACATTTGAGAGGAAGTCTGTTTTTTTGAGA
>Ga0302296_1002868_pt1 | contig 11359 bp, 9 predicted proteins | sample III_Fen_N3_1_FD_194546 | JGI IMG/M metagenome (GOLD analysis project Ga0302296, IMG submission 194546) | Peat permafrost microbial communities from Stordalen Mire near Abisko, Sweden - III_Fen_N3_1 | ecosystem: Environmental > Terrestrial > Soil > Wetlands > Permafrost | place: Sweden: Abisko... | reverse complement strand
TGCTCTACACACAGTACATTTCATTTCTGAAAAGCGAGTGCAAAGGTACGGTAATTTTCCGATTATGCAAACAATTTGTAGTATTTTTGTCATGAAATCCTCCAACGGTTTTTCAAATTGTTCACAAGTCTCTGTAAATTAAAAAAATAAGAATGGCCGGAATTTATATTCACATCCCATTTTGCAAGCAACGATGCACATATTGCGATTTCTATACGGAAGTTGCTCCTCAATTTATACCTAAATTCATTGATTCATTAATAAACGAGATAGCTTTAAGGCAAGAATATTTGCAAAATGAGATTATCAATACGATTTATTTTGGCGGTGGAACTCCTAGCGTGCTTAGTGTTGAGCAATTTTCTTTAATTTTCAATACTATTTACTCGATTTTTACCGTTGATGTAAATGTTGAAATCACGCTTGAGGCGAATCCGGATGATTTGACAGTTGAGTTTTTGGAATCACTTCGTATTTTGCCATTTAATCGCCTTAGTATTGGCATTCAATCTTTTGACGATGTCGATTTAAAACTTATTAATCGAAGACATACGGCAATACAAGCTATTGAGGCTGTTGAGAATGCTAAAAAAGCAGGTTTTGATAATATTAGCATTGATTTAATATACGGATTGCCTTTCCAAACGTTCAAAAGTTGGGAAAATCAACTAGATGTAGCATTAAATTTAAACATTCAACACATCTCAGCTTATGGGTTGACTTACGAAGTTGGTACAAAATTGTATAAACAACGTGAAAATAAAGAGATTGAAACAGTAAATGATGACACAATGAATGAAATGTATTTATTGTTAGTTAATAAAACGAAAGAAAGTGGATTTGAAGCTTATGAAATATCTAACTTTGCTCGACCTAATTTTAGATCGCGGCATAACTCAGCCTATTGGAAGCAGCAGCCGTATATTGGAGTTGGACCATCGGCGCATTCCTACAACATCAGCTCGCGACAATGGAATGTGTCTTCAATTTCTGAGTATATTGATGCCATTGAAAATGGATTGACTCTTTTTGAGCTAGAGGAGTTGACTTTGAATGACAAATACAACGATTATATCATGGTTTCGTTGCGGACTGCTGAAGGTGTTGATGTGAATTTCATAAAGAAGAATTTTGGTTCAGAATATGCTTCGTTTTGCTTGCAGAACAGTCAGTCATTTATTGACAATAATCTGATTACTTTTATAGACTCAAAATTTTCTTTAACTACCGATGGAATAATGATTTCCAATCAAATTATTATGCAGTTGATGAAAGTATAAATTGTAAAATTATTTGTACTTTTGTATCTTTAATAAAACAATAAAATTTCATGGAAAAAACAGCTCCTAAAGGCGATTTTCGTTCAATATTTAAACGCTGGTTTTGGCGGCTTTTTGTGCTAGGTTTTTTAAGCATTATTCTGATATTTACATTCATAAATATCGGTTGGATTGGTTATCTGCCTGATATCGAAGAACTGCAAAACCCAAAGAATAAATTTGCAACAGAGATTTATTCTTCTGATCAACAGTTATTAGGAACTTTTTATATCAATAATCGGGTAGAGGTTCATTACAACGATATTTCTAAAAATGTTCTTAATGCGTTGATAGCAACCGAAGATTCAAGATTTTACAATCACTCCGGGATTGATGGTCGTTCTGTAGCTCGAGCAATAATTAAACGGGGTGTATTTATGCAGAAAAGTGCCGGTGGTGGTAGTACTATTACCCAGCAGCTAGCCAAGCAACTTTACTCTCCACGCGCAGGCAATTTTTTTGAGCGTGCATTCCAAAAACCAATAGAATGGGTTATTTCGGTGAAATTGGAGAGGCTTTACACGAAAGAAGAGATTATTACCATGTATCTTAACCAGGTCGGTCTTTATAACAATGCCATCGGGATAAAGTCTGCAGCTCAAATATATTTCAGCACTCTCCCTTCCAAGCTTAAAATTGAAGAAGCAGCTACGTTGATTGGAATGTGTAAAAATCCGAAATATTTCAATCCTGTAAGGTATAACCAACGAGTTAAGGAGCGCAGAAACGTGGTGTTGAACCAAATGCGTAAAGCTGAATTTATTACTAATAAACAGTTTGATTCATTAAAGGTATTACCATTAGTGCTCAAATATCAACCGGTCGATCATAAAGTTGGTCTGGCAACCTATTTCAGGGAGTATCTCCGAACAATGCTGACAGCTAAAGAACCCGACCAGAGCGATTATGCAAGTTGGCAACAAGATAAATACGAACAAGATAAAAAATCCTGGGAAACTAATCCGTTATATGGATTTTGCAATAAAAATAAAAAAGCCGATGGTTCGCCATATAATATTTATACCGATGGTTTAAAGATCTATACAACCATTGACTCACGTATGCAGCGATATGCTGAAGAAGCAGTAAAGGAACATATGACCACGCTGCAGAGTTCATTTTTTAAAGAGAAAAAGAACAAGAAGAACGCTCCGTTTGCTCGAAATACAAAGCAGGAAGATATTGATGCTACCATGGCCAGGGCCATGAAGCAATCAAACAGGTATTACCGAATGAAGATAGAAGGGTTGTCGGAATCTGAAATCAAAGACGAGTTTATAAAACCTGTCGAAATGCAGGTTTATACGTACAAAGGTTTGGTTGATACGATCATGTCACCTATTGATTCAATTCGCTATAGTAAGTTTTTCTTACGATGCGGTTTTATGTCTATGAATCCTCATACAGGTGAAGTTAAAGCATACATTGGCGGACCCGATTTTTCTCAATTCCAATATGATATGGTAAATGGAGGGAAACGCCAGGTAGGATCAACTGTGAAACCCTATTTATATACATTGGCAATGGAAGAAGGAATGTCACCATGCGACAAAACGGCTTGGCAACCACCCACAACCTTGCATAACGGAGATGGCTCGCTTTGGCAACCTGCAACCACTACAAAAGGAAAAAACGTAGGCGACATAGTCTCGTTGCGTTGGGGGTTGACTAATTCAGATAACTGGATCTCTGCTTATTTGATGAGTATTTATAATCCCGAAGCCATGGTGAAAATGATGCGCTCATTTGGCGTAACTGGTGATATTCCTGCTGTACCATCACTTTGTCTGGGAACCTGCGAAATATCGGTTGCTGAAATGGTTGGAGCTTATACAGCGTTCCCAAATAAAGGTATCCGTGTAGAGCCAATATATGTTACCAGAATTGAAGATGCAAATGGAAATGTAATTGGGAAATTTACTCCTCAAAAGCACGAAATATTTAGCGAAACGACTTCTTATAAAATGATTTACATGATGCAAGGTGTTGTTGATGATGGTACCGGAAGCAGAATTCGTAGAACTTATGGATTATATATGCCGATGGGTGGTAAAACTGGGACGACTCAAAACAACTCGGATGGTTGGTTTATGGGTTACACTCCTTCGTTGGTTTCCGGCGTTTGGGTTGGAGGTGAAGATCGCTTTATACATTTCGATAATATCGGGCAGGGGCAGGGTGCCAGTATGGCATTACCAATTTGGGCGTTGTATATGAAAAGAGTGTTGGCTGATAGAGAATTAGGCTACTCGTCGGGCGAACAATTTGATATTCCGAGTACGTTCAATGGCAATGCTGGATGCGAGCCTGTTGTGGTTCAATAAAAAAACAAATAAAAATTACAGGTTCTTGAAAAAACTAATTGTTATAATCGCTTGTCTTTTGAGTTCTGTTGTAAGTATGGCGCAATGGAATACCGAACGCATAATGAGCATCGGACAAAATGCATTGTATTTCGAGGATTATGTACTTTCCATTCAGTATTTTAATCAGGTTATAAAAATAAAACCTTACCTGCCTGAGCCCTATCTTAACCGTGGTATTGCTAAAATTCAATTAGGCGATTATCAAAGTGCGGATGAAGATTGCTCTAAAGCCATTGAAATTAATCCGTTTATACCCAATGCTTATTATGCACGGGGATATGTTCGACGTAAACTTGGATTATACAAAGATGCCATTGCCGATTTTACCAAGGCTATTGAATTCAGTCCCAATAATCTTAACTTGATTATGAACCGAATGGATGCACGTGGTGCAGACAAAGACTATCTTGGGGCTATGGATGATTTGGATTTATATATGAAATTAAGCCCGAAAACAACCGATTTGTTGTATGAAAAGGGAAGATACCAACTGGAGCTAAAGGATACCTTGAGTGCTGAAAAAACTTTTGATTTATTTATACGGAGAGATAGTTTGAATCCAACAGCATGGGGTGCCAGAGCAATTCTGCGCATGCAACAAAATAATAAAAACGGAGCATATAATGATTACTCTCAGGCGATTAAATTAAAATCAAAATTTGCAGGCGATTATATTAACCGTGGAATTATTAATGTAGATAAAAAGAATTTCAAGCAAGCTCTTAGCGATTATGATATGGCTGTAAAGCTTGATAAGAACAATGCGTTGATATTTTACAACCGAGGGCTTTTACGAGCTAATTTAGGGGATTATAACAATGCATTATCAGATTTGACAACCGTTGTGAAATTGGATTCAACAATAACTGAAGCGTTATTGCAAAAGGCTGAGGTTGAAATAAGTTTAAGAAATTATCGATCGGCTATTAATGATTATAAGTTAGTTATTTCCAAATATCCATATTTCTTGCCGGCATATTATGGTGTGGCACAAGCTGAAGCGAAACTTGGTGATCAGAAAGCTGCATTTAAATATCAACAAATGGCTGTTAATATTGAAAAGAACAAGGATTATATAAATAGAAAAAATAAGGAGAATTTAAAGGCAACCAATAAGTTGGCTGTCGATGTTCAGAAGGGAACTACCACGAATAAAACGGAGCTGTTTAATCGTTTTGCTGCTCAGAATATGGATGATAATAGTGATACAGATTCAAAATATTCGGAAGCTACACGCGGTGCTGTTCAGGATAAATATACCGATGTCGTTAATGAACGAAATTTTGTATTGACATATTATACAAAAGTAGATGAAATCAGACATACAAATCTGTATTACCCTATTCTTGAGCTTTATAATAAAGAAAAGAAATTGAGCACTGTTTTAAAAATTACTAACAATGAATTGCCTTTGACATCAGAATTAATAAACAAACATTTTGACGCCATTAATCAGATTTCGCTGAAGTTGGAAACTAACAATCAGGATGCGGATGTTTATTTTAATAGGGCTATGGAGTTTACAATGGTTCAGGATTTTAAGAGCGCAATTGAAGATTTAAATAAAGCTATTTTGATTCGCCCAAACTTTATGATGGCATATTTCAGTAGAGCAAATTTGAGATACAAACTTGTGGATTACACTAAGAATTATGCCGATACCAATAATGTTATTGATGATAAAGCCAAGAGCCAAAAGGCAGCTAACGATGGTCAGATTTTATTAGATATCAATATGATAATTGATGATCTGAATAAAGTAAATCAACTTAATCCCGACTTTTCTTTTGCATATTTCAATAAGGCAAATATACTTTGCTCGCAAAAGGATTTCAAAACAGCCATTTTAAATTACACCAAAGCTTTAGAAGTTGATGGAGATTTTGCAGAAGCGTATTTTAATCGTGGATTAACTTATTTGTTTACAGGTGTAAATGAGAAGGGACTGGTTGATTTAAGCAAAGCCGGTGAGCTTGGAATCTTCAAAGCTTACAATCTAATTCAAAGGTTTAAGAAATAAGAACTCTGCAAGCCAGATTCACTTGCAAAGTTGTAAAGGTAACTTTTTAAAGTTTTATCGCAAATTTCTTTAAGCGTGTGTCGAGCATGTGTGATGGTATTATTTGTTTCACGCACTCTGCTACAGCATTCAAAATTCCCTCACGAACGAAATCATGACGAATTACGACTGAAATTTCACGAGTAGCTTCTGGTTTTGTTATTTCACGTAAATTAAGTCTCTGTTTTTCACTCAACAAATCCATATGAAGTTCAGGAATTACGGTGTAGCCTCCATTTAAATCTACAATTTTCACTAATGTATCAATGCTGCCGGCCTCGTATGTTGAGAAATGTTTAATTTCTTCATTACAAAAATTGAATACCTGATTTCGGAGGCAGTGTCCTTGTTCCAAAACCCAAAGTTTGTCCAATGGCATATCGTTGGCTGATAGCTCTGTACGATTGTAAATTGACTCGCTGGGAGAGATGTATGCTACAAACTTTTCGTAATAAAGAGGTACTTCCAGAATTTTCGGATCTAATAGTGGGGTTGACAGTATAGCCATATCTATTTCGGCTATACGAAGTTTTTGGATAATTGTATCGGTGTGCATTTCGCTTACTTTCAACGATATGTCAGGATACATGTTTTTGAAAGCCGAAATAAACTGAGGTAATAAATAGGGTGCAATTGTTGGAATAATCGCTAAGTTTAACGTTCCAACCAAATTGTTTTTTTCGGTTCTTACACTTTCTTTTAATTGATTAGCCTGATAAATAATGATTTGTGCTTGCTTAATAATGTGTTTGCCAATTTCAGTCACTTCAATTGGTTGACGCGAACGATCGAAAATTTTGCAATCTAATTCGTCTTCAAGTTTCTGAATCATAGCACTAAGCGTTGGTTGAGTGACGCCACACATTTCCGCTGCACGAACAAAATGATGTGTTTTCTCTAATGCTAATACATATTCTAATTGTTGTAAGGTCATAATTTGTTAGTTTTTCTGCGTAAAGTTGAAATGTTAAGGTAGTAGTTCTGTTTGAAAAATGAAGGGGGCTTTTCGCCCCCTTTATTTCAATCTGTTTCTTAGACAATATGTCTATGTAAACTACTAATTATCCTCGAAAACATCAGATAAGATTCTTTTAGCGAGCAATCGAGTTTAATTATAAATTAGTTTCTCGGTTGATTTTGCATTTGTTGACGACGGTCAGCTTGTAATTTTTGATATTTGTCAAAATTTTCTTGACCAATAATTTTTACAAGGTCTGCGTTTTGAGCAGTTCTCAAAGCTTGCATTTTTTCCATGTAATCAGGACTGTCTCTAGTTACTTCAGCTCTGAATTTTGTCATTGCAGCATCATTCTTTTCATATAAAGCCGCAACTTTAGCTTTTACTTCATCATTTAATCCTAAATCTTTGGCTAAAGCCTCTGCTCTTTCTTTTGGAGGTTGTTGTTGTCTCATTCCACCACCGAAGCCACCGCCTTGTGGTGCGCCTTGAGGAGCTTGTGCAAATGCAGTCATACTAAAAATGAATACTGATGCTAATGCTAGTTTTAAATACTTTTTCATGATAGTTTTTTTAATGTTGATATTAATACTTATTATTTATTTAAACTGTCCTCTTTTGACTTTAAAACTTAGAAATGGTTTAATCTGAAATTGAAATTTATTGAATAATTAACTCAACCTTTGAAATTCATATTGAGTTTCTCGATAATCATAAATTATTTCTTTCTGTTTTGACGTGCATGGCTGTGTTTTCGGCTATAGGTGAAGTAAATTACAAACCCAATCAACATCCATACAATCAGTCGAATCCAAGTGTCAGCAGGTAACGAAACCATTTGAAGCAGGCATACTAATGCGCCTAGAATTGGAACAAAAGGTACCCAAGGTGTTTTAAAAGCTCTAACAGCATCAGGTTCGGATTTGCGTAAAATAATAATTCCAATGCTAACAATAACAAATGCGAGTAACGTTCCGATTGACACCATTTCGCCAAGCAGCCCAATAGGGAAGAATCCTGCAAAGAAAGCTGCAAAACAGCCGGTGACAATGGTGGTTACGTGTGGAGTTTTGTACTTTGAATGTGTTTTTGCAAAACTTTTCCAAAGTAACCCATCGCTGGCCATGGTGAAAAATACACGTGATTGACCGAGAAGAAGTACCAATACAACCGAACTTAAACCCGCAATGGCACCAATTTTAATAATCGGACGTAACCAGACTAAACTTTGACCTGCCCGATCAATGGCTAATGCAATAGGTGCCGATACATTCAATTCTTTATAATTTACAATTCCGGTTAATACCAAACTAACAGCTATATATAAAATGGTACAAATTAAAAGTGAGAACAAGATACCACGTGGTACATCGCGTTTTGGATTTATTGCTTCTTGTGAAGTTGTGGATACCGCATCGAAGCCAACGTAAGCAAAGAATACGACTGCTGCACCAGTAATGACTCCCCACCAACCAAAATGTCCATCTGGTGTTTGTTCAGGTATGAAAGGATGCCAATTAGCTACGTTAATATGAGAAATGCCAAAACCGATAAATAATAGAATTACAGTGACTTTAATTAATACAATTATATTGTTGAATCGGGCAGATTCTTTAATACCAATCACCAGTAGAGTTGTCATTAATGCAACGATGAATACTGCAGGGAAATTGATGATTGATCCACTTAAATGCCATCCAGCAGAATCGAATATAAACGGGCTTTGCGAAATTAATGATGGTATTTGAATACCCAAGTCGGCCAGCAAACTTGAAACATAACCCGACCAGCCAACTGCCACAGTGGCCGAACCAAACAGATATTCCAAAATCAAATCCCAACCAATTATCCAGGCTACAAATTCACCCATGGTGGCATATCCATAAGTATAAGCACTTCCTGAAACGGGAATCATCGAAGAAAATTCGGCATAACACAAACCTGCAAGCAAACAACCAAATGCCGAAATGATAAAGGATAGTGCCACAGCAGGACCGGCATGAGTTGCAGCCGCCGTTCCGGTCAACACAAATATTCCTGCTCCAATAACACAACCCACTCCCAGTAAGGTAAGATTCATACCAGTAAGGTGACGTTTCAGTGAATTGTGATTACTGTCGGCCTGCAATTCAAGTTCTGCCAGCGTTTTTCGTATAAATAAGTCTTTAAACATAAAATAAATTGATTTTTAGTAGAAAAATAAAACAGTTTGATAGTTTTATTTTGATTCTGCTATGTATTTGTAATTTTTTGAATGCAAAAATAGCTTTTAAATTTGATTTCTTGTATATCGACCGTATATATTTCATGAAAATACCTACTGGAGGGTATAGCTTCAAGATGATTTACTTCAATTGGGAAACTGCAAATTATTTCATTGTTATAGTTCAAATCGTTTAATCTTAACACCATTCATTTCAAGAACTTCAAATGGCAAACCTATTCCGATAGTTTCCCATTTTTTTCCATCATTGTTGTGTGCCTGAATTAAGTTGATGGTGAATGATTTGCCTTTTAATGCCATGGATTTTGACAAAATGCTTTTATGTGAGGTGTAAAGCTCGTTATACCACTCCGCAGGAATAAGTGGAAAGAGCATGTTGAGACAAAATGATGATAGTGATTTGTGAGTTATCCAATAAACAACTTTTGGAGTGAAATAGAGAATTACATTGGGTGAACCTGTATGTAGCCAACCCAGGGTTTTCGGGTATTTGCTATATACTTCAACATATAAATCACCAAAATCCTTATCCCTGAATTTTTCAGAAACTCGATAGGTTATTTCGTTCAGCGTTAGCAATAAATCCACGTCTTGTCGCTGCATTTCGATATCATGATCGTCATCCGAACAGAACCGGATGATTTCAGATGCTTTTAAAACTTCCCGATAAAAACCATCAGCTTTTTGAGCCTGATGTTTTTCGTAACGTAAACTATTTTGAAAATTATGAATCATAACATTATATTGGTATAAAACATAAAATTGCGAAACTAGCGAAAGAATTAGCTGCTAAATTAATAGCTCTTTGAGAATTTTTACGAAGCCGTACACTTCTTCTTCGGTAGTGTCGAACGAGCACATCCAACGTTGTTCGTGGGTTTGAGCGTCCCATTCGTAAAACGGATATTGACTTCGCAAAGGTTGAATAATTTCAACAGGAATAATTGCAAAAACAGCATTGGCATTCACTTTCTGCGTAATTTTTACTTGAGGCATCTTTGAAACTTCGGTTGCCAGCAATTGTGCCATTTTATTGGCATATATAGCCATTTTGAGCCATAGTTTATCGGTCAGTAATGCGATGAACTGCGCTGCAATAAAGCGGTTTTTTGAAAAAAGCTGACCGGTTTGTTTGTGAAAATAGGGTGCATTAGCTTTCAGTTCATCATTGAAAATAAGTACTGCTTCGCCGATCATAAGTCCATTTTTAGTACCACCAAAGCTCATAATGTCCACACCACAATCCACCGTTGCAGCTTTCAGGCTAACTCCCAATGCTGCAACCGCATTGGAAATCCGGGCACCGTCAAGATGAACGTACATACTGTTTTCGTGGGCAAAATCACACAAAGCTTTAAGCTCAACGAGCGAGTAAACTGTTCCTAATTCTGTGCTTTGACTGATTGAAATTACTTTTGGCTGAGTATTGTGAACGTTTCCCAACCGATTCAGAAGTGGTTTAATCAATTCGGGTGTAAGTTTTCCGTCAGTTGTTTTCAGAGGTAGAAGCGAGCTGCCGATACTTTGAGTCGGTGCGCCGCATTCGTCGGCTAAAATATGAGCATATTCCGAACAAACGATAGCCTGAAAAGGTAACGTGCAGCATTTCAGGCATGTGACGTTTGCCCCTGTACCGTTAAATGTGTATAGCACTGTAACTTTGCCAAATTCTTTTTCAAAAAGCAGATTGGCTTCTTTCGTAAAGGTATCATCGCTGTAGGAAATTTCATGGTTTGAGTTTGCCTTTTGAATGGCTTCTAGTATCAGAGGATGAATTCCGGAATAATTGTCGCTTGCAAATGATTTCATTTTTCGGTAATTATATGCAAAAACCAAAAGTCTAGACGTATTGAGTGTCTTGACTTTTGGTTTTTAATTTATACGTTATTTGTATTAAAATTTAAATTTATCAAAGAAACTTCTTGGTTTGGCTTCTACTTCTTCCAATGCTTCTTCATAATATGCGGGTTGTTTACGGGGTTCAGCTTCGCCTTGTTCTCGTTTTATAAAATCAACTACATCTTCCAAGCCTTCAATAAATTTATCGAAATCTTCTTTGTAAAGAAAAATTTTATGCTTTTCATACGTTACTTGCACATCTTCCTCATGGCCAACTACTTTTTTCTTGCTTTCGGTGATAGCCAGAAATAAATCCTCGTTACGACTTCTCTTTACATCTAAATAGTAAATTCTTTTTCCTGCTTTGATGGCCTTTGAATAAATGATTTCGTTGTCTTTTTTTTCAAGTTCAAATTTCTTTTTCTCTACTTCCATAATTCACCAGATATTATTAATTGGTTATGCATAACAATCAGCCCTCAAATTTCTGTATTTTTTTTGAATATATCAAATAAATCGGGTATTTTTATTGAATTAATGTAAAAATATTTTTCATTGGAATGAGTGTGATTTTATCATAATTATAGATTGAAG
>Ga0302296_1002866_pt1 | contig 11369 bp, 6 predicted proteins | sample III_Fen_N3_1_FD_194546 | JGI IMG/M metagenome (GOLD analysis project Ga0302296, IMG submission 194546) | Peat permafrost microbial communities from Stordalen Mire near Abisko, Sweden - III_Fen_N3_1 | ecosystem: Environmental > Terrestrial > Soil > Wetlands > Permafrost | place: Sweden: Abisko... | reverse complement strand
TCTTTCCAGGCCCCCGCAATTTCTTGCCATAGCTTTTCTCTCATACCCGAAGACATTGTTCCATTTCCGACAAAAAGAGTTTGATCCGAGTTACTTGTTTCATTAGTTATTTTCAATGCCAATCCATTCTCTATCAGAATCAGCATTTCGCTATTTAGACTACGCCGTTCCCGGGTTGCAAAAATCCGAATGCGTTTGAGGATTTCTTCTGGTATATTTCGTAAAGTTAGGCTAACCATTTTGACACCCTTACAAGTATAATATAGTTACATTCGTAGACTCGTCAACCTTAGCGCCTGGACATAAAAAACCGCTTTGCTGTTACCGGGTTTCCAGTAAAACAAAGCGGTTTTCAGTAAATCAAACCGTTTTTATTCCAGTTTCTCTGTTAATTATTCATCTGTAAGTTCTGGTTTTGGTTCTTTATCATTCGAGTCATCTTCTTCATCAAACAGCTCTGTTTCGATTACCTCATCACTCCCATCAAGATCCAGCTCCCCGGCAATTGAAACTGTACTATTTTCCAATTCTTCAAGACGTTTCGCTTCATCCTCTTCTTGAGCAACTGTATCAATACCTATCAAAGTATCAGGTCTTTCAATGTTTAGAATACGAACACCCTGAGCTGCTCGACCCATCGTGCTGATTGTATTTGCTTTTACCCTGAGTGTTTTTCCCTGACTTGTTATACAAACGACTTCATCCGTGTCTTCGACCCTGATAAGTCCGACAATTTCACCGGTTTTGTCGCTTATGGTATATATTTTTTGCCCACCGGTTCCACGTCCATGGGGCGTAAACTCGGAGAACTCAACGCGTTTTCCATAACCGCATTCAGTCATTATCAGCATCTTGTCCGCATGATTTATGCGAAGGGCACCTGCAAGTTCATCACCGCCAGAAAGTCTGAGACCGATCACTCCGCGGGAAGCGCGGCCCAACGGACGTATATCTTCTTCGGTCATACGGAGAGCCTGTCCCTGACGAGTAATTAACATGATCTCGTCCTTACCGCTCGTTAATATCGCGCTTATCAGTTTATCGCCTTCATCCAGTTTGATAGCAATAATTCCCCTGGTCTTGGCATTCTGAAAATCACTCGTAGTTACTTTCTTTACAATACCACCGGCAGTAGCCATCAAAAGATATTCCGTATCGCTGAAATCCTTCAATGTAACTACCGTGGTTATTTCTTCATCCGAAGAAACGGTCAAGAGGGACTTGATATGAGAACCACGACTTGTTCGATTCGCTTCCGGAATTTCATGTACCTTGAGCCAGTAGGCCTTACCGGAACTGGTAATAAAAACTACATGATCATGCGTTGATGCGGTAAATAGCTGGTTCAGAAAATCATCTTCAGCAAGCTTTGCGCTATTGGAACCCTTTCCTCCGCGATTCTGGCTTTTATACGCTGAAGCGGGAACTCTTTTGATATATCCAAGATTTGAAATAAGAATGACCATTTCCTCTTCCTGGATTAAGTCTTCAATATTTATTTCTTCAACTTCATCGGAAACGATATCGGTACGTCTTTTATCGCCAAATTTCTCAGCTAGTTCCATTGTCTCGCTTCTGATAAGGGCAAGTATTTTCGGAGGATTTGCCAAGAGATCTTTGAAATGTTCAATAAGAGCTTCTATCTCGGCTAATTCCTGGAGAATCTTCTCTGTTTCAAGGCTTGTCAGCCGGCCAAGACGCATGTCAACAATTGCCTGGGACTGCGGATCAGACAGCCCAAATCTTTCCATAAGTGCGACTTTTGCCGCATCGACACTTCGTGATTTTTTGATTATAGCAATCACTTCATCGATATTTTGCAAGGCAATGACCAAGCCCCGTAATATATGCGCCCGTTCCTCAGCTTTTCGAAGGTCAAACTGTGTCCGTCGGGTAACAACTTCTACCCGGTGCTCGACAAAATACTGAATTAGCTGTTTAAGATGAAGGGTTTCGGGACGACCTTTTACTAGTGCGATATTTATCACTCCAAAAGATGATTGGAGAGATGTATGTGAAAATAACTGATTGAGCACGACTTTGGCGATTGCGCTGCGCTTCAGTTCGATGATAATGCGCATACCGTCACGATCAGACTCATCCCGGACTTCAGAAATTCCGTCTATAACTTTATCCCGAACAAGCTCGGCGATTCGTGTAATAAGAGTTGCTTTATTCACTGCATAAGGTATTTCGGAAAAGATAATTGTCTCTTTTCCTTTTTTATCGACTTCAAGCGTAAATCGGCCGCGAACTATGATTTTACCACGGCCGGTCTTATATGCTTGACGAATTCCTTTTCTTCCAAAAATGATTCCGCCGGTCGGAAAATCGGGACCTTTTATATGTTTCATCAGGTCTTCTGTCGTACAATCGTTATTATCTATATATTCCCCTACTGCACCGGCGATTTCATTTAAATTGTGCGGGGGCATATTTGTTGCCATACCAACCGCAATTCCGCTTGTCCCATTGGCAAGAAGAAATGGAAATGCACCTGGAAGAACAACAGGTTCTTTCATGGAGTCATCATAATTGGGAGCGAAATCTACTGTTTCTTTTTTAATATCTTCAATAATAGCTTCTGCGATTTTTGTAAGACGACTTTCCGTGTAACGCATTGCCGCTGGTGGATCACCATCAACAGAGCCGAAATTTCCCTGGCCCTGAACAGCGGTGTAGCGAAGGGAAAAATCCTGTGCAAGTCGAACGAGAGCGTCATAGATAGACTGATCTCCATGAGGATGAAATTTACCAAGAACATCTCCAACGATACGACCGCATTTCTTGAATGGCGTATTTGAGCGAATTCCCATTTCTTCCATTGAATAGAGTATTCTACGATGTACCGGTTTAAGACCATCCCTGACATCAGGAATGGCCCTGCTTACAATAACTGACATTGCATAGTTGAGGTATGCAGTTTTTACTTCTTTTTCTATGGAAATAGGTATTAATTTTCCAGTAGGCTGGTTCTGCTCTTCCTGTTCACTCATTGAACATTAACTCCTCATCAAACATCCAAATTTGTTACATATACGGCGTTTTCTTCAATAAATTTTCGACGCGGTTCTACCTGGTCACCCATAAGAGTGGTAAAAGTCCTATCCGCCTCTACAGCATCATCTAAGGTAACGCGCATCATCATCCGTCTATCCGGGTCCATAGTCGTTTCCCAAAGCTGATCTGGATTCATTTCACCCAGTCCCTTATAACGCTGAACATTGATTTTATCCGGATCTTTATTGATTTCTTTTAATATTCGTTCTTTTTCAGTTTCATCATAGGCATACTGAATTTTCTTGTCATAAGTAACCTTGAACAATGGTGGCATTGCAAGATAGATAAACCCGCCTTTTACGATATCTGTCATATACCGATAAAAAAAAGTTAAAAGAAGTGTACGGATATGCGAGCCGTCAACGTCGGCATCTGCCATAATAATTACTTTGTGATAACGAAGCTTGTCTGTATTGAAATCAGCCCCAATACCCGCTCCCAAGCTTGCTATTATTGGCTGAAGTTTTTCATTACCTATGACTTTATCTATTCGTGTTTTTTCTACATTCAACATTTTTCCCCAAAGAGGAAGAATTGCCTGAAATCGCCGATTTCGTCCCATTTTTGCCGAGCCGCCGGCGGAATCACCCTCAACTATATATATTTCACATTTACTGGCGTCTTTCTCGGAACAATCCGCAAGTTTACCAGGTAACCCGGAGCCATCCATCGCATTCTTTTTACGCGTTGCATCGCGGGCTTGACGTGCGGCAATTCGGGCTTTTGCCGCCAGAACGCTTTTTTCAAGAATAAAATTAATTACCTCCGGATTTTGCTCAAGATACAAGGTCAGCTGATCATTAACAAAACCTTCGACAATTCCCTTTACTTCAGAATTTCCCAGTTTTGTTTTTGTTTGTCCCTCAAATTGTGGTTCCGGAACTTTGATTGACAAGACGGCGGTTAAACCTTCACGAACATCTTCACCAGAAAGGGTTTCTTCCATTTTCTTGGCAAGTTTTGAGTTTTTGAGAAACTCGTTTAAGACTCTGGTTAATGCGCTTTTAAACCCGACAAGATGAGTTCCGCCTTCACGTGTATTGATGTCATTAACAAAGCTGAACATAATTTCGCTGAAAGAATCGTTATACTGAAACGCGATATCTACAACTACATCATCACGCTCCCCAGTGATATATACAGGCTCTTTATGTATAACATTCTTGTTTTCGTTCAAATAAGTTACAAACTGACAAATACCACCGTCAAATTTGAAAGCAAGTTCTTTAGGGGTGCTTAGCCTTTCATCCCGAAAAACAATCGTGATACCGCTATTAAGAAAGGCTAATTCTCGAATTCGGTTGGCAAGAACGTCAAAGTTATAGGTGGTGGTCTCGGTAAAAATCGTAGGATCCGCACTCCAGCGTATTGTTGTTCCTGTCTTGTCCGATATGCCAAGTCGCTTTATTGGTGCTACAGGATCGCCGGTTTCAAACTTTTGATAATGTTCATAACCATCACGGCAAACATATGCTTCCATCCAGGTAGATAAGGCATTAACAACAGAAACACCAACGCCATGCAGTCCACCGGAAACTTTATAAGAATCTTTATCGAACTTTCCACCTGCATGAAGGCGTGTTAATACTAATTCCAGAGCGCTAATCCCCTCTGAAGGATGAATATCAACAGGAATTCCTCGTCCGTTGTCTTCGACGCGAACTATATCATTTTTTTCCAGAACAACTAAAATCTGATCGCACTGACCGGCCATCGCCTCATCAATACAATTATCTATTACTTCATAGACCAAATGATATAAACCTTCAGGCCCTGTTGAACCAATATACATACCCGGTCTTTTTCTGACTGCTTCAAGACCTTTCAAGACTGTTATACTATTAGCTGAATAGGAGGGAGAATTCATTCTATATCCTTATATGGTAGAAACACGTAATTTGTATGATACCGTCATTGTCAAAAAAAGTAAAGAAGGGGTATAATGGCGCACTATGGGTACTTGGGATTACAACATTTTCTGGAAAGAAGCATTAAATCAGTTTAAGAATGAACTCTCGGAACAGGAATTCTCCATGTGGTTTAACATGGATTATGAAACATCAGGAGATTCCTCTATGTTACTTTCTGTACCCTCCGGTTTTTATCGAGATCAGGTGAAACAGCGCTATCAAGCACGAATAGAAACTAAATTATTCGAACTTTCGGGTCAACATATCACTGTTGACTTTGAAATCAAACAGCGTATACAAAAAGAAACCAAAGCAGAAGAAAATAAAACCGAGTCAGAAATGTATCTTGATAAGGCCGTTAAAAACACAAAGTTTTTTACGTCTGACAAACAACAAGAACCAGCCGTTCGTGAACGTGGCGCTCATCCACAACTCAGAAAAGACTATACTTTTGATAATTTCGTGATTGGAGAAAATAACTCCTTTGCGGCAAATGCAGCAATCGCTATGTCAAAAAACCCGGGAACAGCTTACAATCCTTGTTTGATATATGGAGGAGTTGGTCTTGGGAAGACTCACTTAATGCAAGCAATAGGTAATCTAGCCTGGAAAGAAAAAAACTGTAAAATTATCTATGTGACTGCCGAAAACTTTACCAATGAGTTTATTCGCTCTATCGGTGAAAAAACAACACAAGAATTCAAGAATAAATATCGTAATGCAGATATTCTACTAATAGATGACATTCATTTTTTGCAAAAAAAAATCGAAACTCAAGAAGAGCTGTTTCATACTTTTAATGCTTTGTATGATGCAAATAAACAAATAATATTTACCTGCGATCGACCAGTCTCAGAATTAAAAAACCTTTCTGAACGGCTCCGTTCCCGTTTTGAACGTGGACTCAATGTAGATTTACAACCTCCAAGTTATGAAACCCGTTGCGCAATTCTTACTAAAAAGGTTGAGGCTAGAGGTGTTCAAATACCTCCAGAAGTAATAAATTTGATAGCAAAAAATATCTCTTCAAATGTGCGAGATTTAGAATCTTCATTGACGAAGTTAATAGCATATGCAGAACTCACAAAAAAACCAGTAACGCTGGAAAGCGCTCAACAACAATTACGGGATACTTTTGGCTCACCTAAACAAAATAATGTTACAATAGAAACAATTCAAAAGGTAGTCGCAGAGTATTTTTCACTTTCATATACTGATTTAAAAGGAAAAAAAAGAACAAAAGCCGTTTCCTTCCCTCGTCAAATGGCTATGTATATTGCTCGTGAAATTACTGAATATTCTACAACAGAACTAGGTATGGAATTTGGTGGTCGTGATCACACTACAGTAATGCATGGATGTCAAAAAATCGAAGAACGCCTAAAAGCAGAACCATCATTGGAAACGACCATTCAGAAACTCCATAAACTTATCAAGGATTATAACAGTTAAAAACCATTTGTTTACGGTGTAAAATATGATAAGATATTGTGTATAAGTAGTGTATTGTTTTTGTTTCTGTGTATAAGTGTATAATTGAGTAAGTTAAAACTTTAAGTTATAAGAACTATAAAGTCTTGTAATATAAGAACTAACTCAACTTATACAGATATGCACAGACCCTATTATTACTATTATTAATATATTTAAATATTAATATATATAGACTTTGGAGGACTTATGAAATTTAGCTTTAATCGTGATTCACTATTGAAAGAAATTTCTATCGCTCAGGAAATTATCGCAACGAAGAATGCTATTTCTATTTTATCAAACGTTCTTCTGGAAGCTCAAAACGGAACTTTAACCATTAAGGCAACAGATATTAAGGTAAACTTTGAAACAAAAATACCCGTAGAAATTCAAGAACCCGGTTCAACAACTGTATTTTGCGATAAATTTATGAGTATTATTTCCTCACTGCCTTCAGGAGAAATTGAATTTGAACAAAATGATATAAAAATAAATATCAGATCAATAACTAAAAAAGCTAAATTTCAATTGAAAAGCATTACAAGCGATAAATTTCCTGAATTTACATCATCCTTAAATCTTACATTTTTTGATATTCCAGTAAAAGAATTTAAGGAAATGATAAACCAAACTGTTTTTTCTGTTTCTGATGATGAAACCCGTTATTTCATGAATGGCGTATTTATGGAAAAAAAAGATGATAAGTTACAGCTTATAGCAACAGATGGAAGAAGGTTGGCTTACATTTCAAAAAGCTTTGGAATAATTATACCTGATTTTAAAGGAATAATTATTCCTCCAAAAATATTAAATATCATAAATAAAAGAGCATCTGATGAAGGTCCTGTATCCATAGCCGTTGGTGAAAAAAACATTTTTTTCAGATTTGCAAATTATGAATTTTCATCAGTTTTAATTGAAGGTCAATTTCCAAATTATAACAGGGTTATTCCTGCTTCTCAAACTTATTCTTTTCAAGTAGAGACAAAAGAATTAATGGAAGCCTTAAAACGCGTTGCATTGCTTGTAGAACAAAAATCCAGAAGAATTTTTCTTACAGTATCATCAGGAACATTAACGATAAGTTCGCAAGAAACAGAAATTGGAACCGCACGTGAAGAAATTCCGTGTATGTTCGAGGGTGATGAAATTACACTTGCTTTGAACTATTTATATATTGAAGAACCCATAAAAGTCATTGGTTCTGACAGAGTGAAAGTTGAATTTACGGAAGCAATGAAAGCTATAACTCTTAAATCAGAGCCTGAAAAGGACTTCTTTCATATAGTTATGCCCATGCAAATGGAATAAAATAGAACGTGCCTTTTTTATCAATATCATTTACCAATTTCAGAAATATAAAAAATAATACATTAGACCTCCTTTCAAAGGAGGTCTATTTCGTTGGGGATAATGGACAGGGAAAAAGCAATATTCTGGAAAGTTTATATATGATTTCTTATGGAAATTCCTTTCGAACAAAAAGTGATAATGAAATCATTACAGAGGGCGAACAAAATTATAGTATCCGCTCAATTTTTCGCGATCAAAATGATCATACAAATAGTGTTTCCATAATTTATAAAGACAATAAAAAAAAAATTGAAAAAAACACAAAACAAATAATTGATAGAAAAGAATTAGTTAATACCATACCTTGTGTTCTTTATAGCCATGATGATCTTGATTTTTCAATTGGTTCACCGGACAGAAAAAGATTTTTTATAGATCAATCACTGTCAATGTATGATACCAGTTATATTGATATATCAAGAAAATATATGAAAATTTTACGGACACGTAATACAATTTTAAAGGAAAAAAGATCGGATTTATTAGATGTTCTTGACTTACAATTGTCAGAAGCGGGTATTGAGGTTACGTATAGACGAAAAAATACAATTACAGCTTTTAATAGAGTTTTCACACGATTATACAAAGAAGTCTGCGGTATTGATAATGTTACTATTGATTACTCTCCTTCATGGAAAGGAGATACTGCAGAAAGTGCATTAGTAGTTTTAGCAGAAAAAAGGGAACAGGACCTTATTATGGGCATTAGTCTGAGCGGACCTCATAGGGATAAAATCAGATTTATACAAAATAAAAAGACTTTTGTTCCAACTGCGTCTACGGGCCAGCGAAGACTTCTTTCTCTTTTACTTCGAACTGCACAAGCTCAATATTATACGGAAGTTTCGGGGAAACTTCCGATTTTACTAATGGATGATGTAATGCTTGAAGTGGATCCGGAAAAAAGACGAAGATTTACTTCGTTGCTTCCTGAGTATGATCAGCTATTTTGCACTTTTTTACCCGGAGAACCGTATGATAAATATAAAAAAAGCACAACAAAAGTATATTCAATAAGTGGAGGTAAATGGAGTGACTGACAAATTCAAAAAAGCCTCAGACGTTGTTAATGCACTTTTCTCGGGTCTTAATACTCAAAGTATGGAAACAGCGAATTCCATTGTTAGGGGATGGAAAGAAACCGTAGGGGATAAAATCGCCTCACATAGTAAAATAATTGATGTAAATAAAGGTAATTTAATCGTTGATGTGGATCATCCAGGATGGAGTCAGCAAATATTACTAAGGAAAAAGCAAATAATTAAGGTTTTATCAACTAATTTTCCTGATTTGAATATTAGAAATATTATTTTGCGTGTCGTTTCTGAAGGCATGACGCCTTATGTACAAACAAGTGAAATGATTGGTTCTGGTATTCCGCGCATAACAGAAAACGATAATGATGTCGAAGTTGATCAATCCATGGATAATGAATTAAAAACGATTTTGGAACAGCTTAAGGCTAGTATCAAGAAAGGTAAACCCATGGAATAATCGAAAGACAATATCTTGACCTCAAGAGGCGTTAAATGTATACTTCGATGCCTGTTTATAGGGAAAAAGAACATTTGAACCGGTCTTTTATATAAAGTCAGGGTTCTTACAAATAAAGGAGTCAAAGATCCATGAAACGGACATATCAACCAAGCAAAGTAAAACGTAACCGAAAATTCGGTTTTCGTGCTCGTATGGCTACTCGTGGAGGCCGGCTTGTTCTGAAACGCAGAAGAGCAAAAGGCCGCTACAAGCTTTCAATTTCTGACGAAAAGAAACCATACTAACTTTCATTGAGCGATGAAAAGCTCAGGGTTTTCTAAAGCGGAACGATTAACGCGTTCCGCAGTTATTCAGACAGTTTTCCGAAAGGGAAAAAAATATAGCTGCGATGGGGCGAAACTATTTGTCCTTGCTAACGGGATGGAGCGGAATAGGGTGTTGTTTACCTTTCCGCGCGGATATGGTACTGCCGTTCAACGAAATTACTCCAGGCGACTGAGTCGAGAAGTATATCGCTTGATGAAACAGCACTTTACAATGGGTTATGATTTTACGGTTTTGGTTTTTCCGGGAAAAGATGATTTTTATGTCCGGAAAGGACAGCTTGAGTTTCTTTTCAAAAAATCCGGTATATGGTCCGAACCACAATGAATAATCTGTTAAAATCCCTATTTTGTGGATGTATTCGCTTTTATCAGCGAGGTATTTCACCTTTTTTGCCCCCATCCTGCAGATATTATCCGACATGTTCTGCGTATGCTTACGAAGCAATAACTCGATATGGTCCTGGAAAAGGATTGTTTCTTGCTATAAAACGTATTTTGCGCTGTCACCCTTTCCATGAAGGCGGTTTTGATCCAGTACCTTAACTTGTAAAGGAGTACACAGAGAATGGACAAAAATACTATTTTAGCTATTGCCCTCTCTACGCTTGTAATTATTATCGGGTTTACAGTCCAGGCAACATTCTTCCCGACAGAAAAAACACCGCAAAACGCAACAGAAAAGAATCAGACTACTACTACTACTACGTTGACTCAGAATACTCTTGTGGATACATCTACCAAAACAAACGAAGATTCCACGGTAGACTCTTTATTAACTTCCGTAAATACGGATGATCAAGAAGCATTAAAAGACGAAAACGTTGTTATAGAAACAGATCTTGTTCGGGTAGAATTTTCTAACCGAGGCGGAGATATCATATCTTATAAGTTGAAAAAACATACTGATAAAAATGGCGAAGTAGAAATGGCTGAGTTCGTTACAGAGAAGAACAGGGCCTTTTCATTGATTCTTGGTGATGCCAAGGGTTCAGTCGTTAATCAATTATTTAATATAAAGAAAATAAACGATACGACAATTGGTTTTTATAGAACTTTTGCAGTAAAAAATTCCGATGGTTCTACGAGTTCATTTACTCTTGCGAAACAATATAAATTTTATCCTGATGATTATATGTTTGAGTTAAAAATAACGATTGATGGCGCCAGTAACTTAACTGGCATTCAGTTTGGTCAAGCCGCATATACTATAAAAACTTCTCCTCAAATTGGACCAAAATGGGACGTAAAGCAAGATAAATATGAATATCGAAGATTTTATGAATATGTGAACGGTAAAGCAAAAAAAATAACGCTTAATCCCGGACAAGTAAAAGATCTTACCGACAAAGCTTCCTGGGCGGGTGTCGCAGGGAAATATTTTACTCTTATTGCTCTTCCCGAAATACCATCACAAAGTTTAATGCTTTCAACTCAAACGGAGCTTTCCGACACGACAAACGCTCAAATTTTCTTGACAAGGGCCCCGATAACGGGAAATCGAAATACAGATGTTTGGAGATTCTATTTAGGCCCACGTACGGAAAAAACCCTATCTAAATATAATATTGCCACAAACAATCCCTTTAATCTTAGCAATATAAATTTTGATCAAATAGTCGAAAGCAGCGGAATTCTTGGACCTCTTGAGATTCTGCTTAAATGGTTAATGGAATTCTTCTATAAATTAATTCCGAACTGGGGCGTTTCTATTATTATTTTGACGGTATTGATGAGATTTGTAATTTTCCCG
>Ga0302296_1002864_pt1 | contig 11369 bp, 7 predicted proteins | sample III_Fen_N3_1_FD_194546 | JGI IMG/M metagenome (GOLD analysis project Ga0302296, IMG submission 194546) | Peat permafrost microbial communities from Stordalen Mire near Abisko, Sweden - III_Fen_N3_1 | ecosystem: Environmental > Terrestrial > Soil > Wetlands > Permafrost | place: Sweden: Abisko... | reverse complement strand
AAGCTGCGGTAGCAGCTATTATCGCTCAGGTTGGTGCTACAGGACCCCAGGATATGGGAAAAGTAATGGGAGTGGCTAGTAAGCAGCTTGCCGGAAAAACTGAAGGTCGGTTGATCTCTGAAAAAGTGAAGGCGCTTTTGGCAAAATAAACAATGCAGAAATAACAATTTCTGATACTGAACCTGTACCCCAAAAGTTGGACAATAACTTTTGGGGTATTTTTTATGATGGTATTATAAACAAGAAAAGCCTTCCGAAATTAATCGAAAGGCTTTAAATTGTGTGATCCAGCTGGGGCTCGAACCCAGGACCCCATCCTTAAAAGGGATGTGCTCTACCTGCTGAGCTACTAGATCATCAAACTTTGTATGCTGCTTTTTGTAACGTGTGATCCAACTGGGGCTCGAACCCAGGACCCCATCCTTAAAAGGGATGTGCTCTACCAGCTGAGCTATTAGATCGTTTTTCAAAAGCGGTTGCAAAGATACGGTTTTTTTTCAAAACCACAAATGCTCTGTGGATGAAATGGATTATTATTTCCGATTATAATTGCAAAATTCAGATACATAAATAATTACAAACGAAGAAAACTTTGATTTCATTGGAGTTTTCTCTTTTGCTTCTGTTTCGAATGTATTTTGATGCTAAATTATCGCCCGGATATTTACAAAATAGCTGCAAAATCTACCATAAACTATGTAAATAATTGTATCTTTGCAGTCATGGATATTGAAAATATGAAGAAAATCAAATCTTGTACAGTGATATGTTCATTCTACTAACACTGCTTTTATCCGCTTTTTTTTCGGGCCTGGAGATTGCTTTTGTAACCTCTAACAGACTTCGTTTTGAGTTAGATAAAAAGCAACCTAACCTCACATCCTCTATACTTTCTGTTTTTTACCGCAATCCTCAACAGTTTATATCTACTATGCTGGTTGGGAATAACGTTTGTCTGGTTATTTACGGCTTATTAATGGCAGAAGTACTCACACCCTGGTTAACCCCAATTGGAAACCCTTTTCTGATAACTTTTGTTCAGACTGTGTTGGCAACCGCTATAGTTCTTATCACCGGTGAATTTCTTCCAAAAACAATTTTCAGAATTAATCCTAACCTGTGGATGCGGATTTTTTCGTGGTTGTTGCTTGTATTCTATGTAGTACTATACCCCATTACACGTTTTAGTACCTGGGTTTCTATCGGAATTCTGAGACTTTGCCGGGTGAAAATAAGTCAGACTACGCAGGAGAATGTTTTTTCGCGTATCGACCTGAACTTTTTAATTCAGGAAAGTTTTGAGAATGTGGAGAGCGAAAAAGAATTAGAGAATGAGGTGAAAATTTTTCAGAACGCACTTGATTTTTCCAAAGTAAAGTTGCGGGACTGCTCGGTGCCTCGCACAGATATTATTGCTCTTGAATATGAAGTGAGTGTCGATGTGTTGAAAGAAACATTTATCCAAACCGGATTGTCTAAATTACCTATTTACAAAGGAGATATTGATAACATTATCGGTTACATTCATTCTTCCGAAATGTTTGAACACCAAATAGACTGGAAGAAACGAATAAACCAGATACCGATTGTACCCGAAAATATGGCTGCACAAAAACTGATGAAGATATTTATGCTTCAAAAGAAAAGTATAGCTGTGGTAGTAGACGAATTTGGCGGAACTGCCGGAATAGTTACTCTGGAAGACATTATGGAAGAAATTTTTGGAGAAATAGAAGATGAGCATGATACGCGTGACTACGTGGCCGAACAGACCGGTGAGAATGAATACATTTTTTCGGGGAGACTGGAAGTGGAGGCAATAAATACACAATTTAACTTAAACATTCCTGAATCGGATTCGTACGAAACCATTGCAGGGTTCATTTTACACAATCATCAGCACTTCCCTAAACTGAATGAAATTATCAGGATTGACAGATTTACCATAAAGTGTGTGAAAGTGACGAATAACCGAATTGAATTGGTAAAGGTTGCGACGACGGATTAATCAGTATCATTTTTCGATAAAAAATGCAGAAAAATTTAGAAATTGCAGCAGCATAAACTTTTTTTTTGTATATTCGTGCCCTCAAATTTGATGAAAAGCAAAAAAATAAAATATAAATTAATTTCAAAAAAATGGCAGTATTAGATAGAATTAGAAGCAAGGGAGTTTTACTTGTTGCAGTAGTAGGGCTTGCGTTATTAGCCTTTATTGTAGGCGATTTCCTTAAAGAAGGATCAACCTTTTTTAATAAATCAAAAGAAATAGTTGGTAAAGTTGTTGGAGATGACATCAATATCAAGGAATATACAGCTGCCATTGAACAAATGACTGAGGTTTATAAAATAGAAACCGGAAGAACAGATTTGAATGAAGAAATGACTAATCAGATTCGTCAGTCTGTTTGGGAAAGCATGTTGAGCGAAAAAATATTGAACGCTGAGGCTAAAAAATTAGGTCTTGCTGTTAGTGCCGATGAGCTTTCTGATAGATTGATTGGTAATAACATTCACCCATTGATTATGCAACGCCGTTCGTTTGCAGGTGAGAATGGTCAGTTTAGCCGACCAGCTTTAGTACAGTTTCTGAGTAGTTTGGAGCAGGCTCCTACAAGTGAGGAAATGAAACAACAAATTGCAAAAGCAAAAGATTATTGGAATTTCTGGGAAAAAACCGTAAAGAACAGTATTTTACAGGAAAAATATAACGCGTTGATTTCAAAATCAGTTTGCGCTAACAGCCTTGATGCTAAAATGAGTTTTGAAGATAAGAAAACAAGTGTTGATGTGGCGTATGTGGTTCAACCTTATTTTACAGTTCTGGATGCTGACATTAAAGTAAGCAGCAGCGAAATTAAAGACTTGTATAACAAGAAAAAAGAACAATTTAAACAAGATGCCAATTGCTCATTCAGTTATGTTGCTTTTGATATCAAACCATTACCCGAAGATTATAAAGAAGGTGAAGCTTGGATGAAAAAACTGGAAGGTGAGTTTAAAACTACAACTGATGTTGCAGCTTTAGTTAACTCTAATTCTGATGTTATGTATGATGGACGTAATTACTCAGAGAAAACCGTTCCTGCTTTGCTTAAAGACTTTGCTTTTGGGAGTGCAACAGGTGCAGTTTACGGCCCTTCATTTGTAAATGACACCTACACCATGGCACGTGTTATGCAAGGTGGTATTATGCAATCAGACTCTGTAAGACTACGTCACATATTTTTATTGGCTAAAGATGCAGCAAAAGTAGATAGTTTAGTGTCGGCCATTAAAGGTGGTGCTGATTTTGGAGCGTTGGCTAAAAAATATTCAGCCGTAAAACAAACTGCTGCTAACGGTGGCGAAATTGGTTGGATGCAGGAAGCTACTCAGGGAGCAGAGAAAGAGATTACTGCACAGGCTTTCAGCAAATCTAAAAACGATCTTTTCACTATAAAAGATGAACAGGGAGTTCAGATTTTTCAGGTGATGGATAAAACTCCTGCTCGTAGAAAAGTAAAACTGGCAATTCTTGAACGCAAAGTAGTGCCTAGCAGTAAATCATACAGCAAAATCTACAATAATGCAAAACAGTTTGCCGTAGATTTGTCGTCTGATAATTTTGAAAAAAAGGCTAAAGAAAAAGGTTATATCGTTCGCCCTGCTGCTGAAGTATTGCGCTCTACCGAGAAAATTGCCGATATCAATCAATCAAGACAAATTATCCGCTGGGTATTCAATAGCAGTAAGAACAACGTTTCGGATGTGTTTGACTGTGGAACAAAATTCGTAGTTGCAATGACAACCGAGTTGAATAAAAAAGGATATCGTTCATTAGAAAAAGTTTCGGATCAGCTGAAAGCAGAAATCATCAAAGATAAGAAAGCTGAATTAATGATTAAAAACCTGAGCGCTGAATTGAGCAAAACCGGTTCGTTAGAAGGACTGGCTTCTTTGCTGAAAGATTCAGTAAAAACTGCTCCGGCCGTAAACTTTGCTTCATACCAGTTAGGCACTGCCGGATTTGAGCCGGCTGTGATAGGTAAAGTAACCAAGACTGCTTTGGGCAAAGTATCTGCTCCTATAAAAGGAAATGCGGGTGTTTATGTTGTTCGTACTTCTAACCAACAAGCAAACCCACAAGCTTTCAACGCACAATTGGAAAAAATGCAATTAAATGCTCGTTTGAGTTACTCGCTGTCATATACACTTTTTCCGGATATGAAAGAAAACGCTGAAATCACAGATAATCGCTTGAACTTCTTTTAAAGAAATAAATTTATAATTGAAAATACCGAAAACGGGATGAGTAATTTCATTCCGTTTTCTTTTTGTCATCAAGTTTGTGTAACTTTGCACAGAAGAGCTATTAAAGCTGAACATAAAACTCTCTCTAATTTTAGTAATCAAATAACAGGAATGAATAAGATAGCGCTTGTAGGTAAAACCATTGACGAATTAAAAGATATAGTATCCGAACTGGACATGCCTGCTTTTACAGCTAAACAGATATCGGAGTGGCTCTATAAAAAACGGGTTTTTAGTCTGGACGAAATGACTAATATATCGGCTAAAAACAGAGTTCTGCTGGCAGATAAATATGATATCGGTCGTTCATTACCTGTTCAGGCTGTGGAGTCGACCGATGGAACGAAGAAGTACCTTTTCAGTACAGAAGGCGGACATTTTATAGAGTCGGTCTATATTCCGGACGAAGACAGAGCAACACTGTGTGTGTCATCGCAGGTGGGGTGTAAGATGGGCTGCATGTTTTGCATGACGGGTAAACAGGGCTTTACAGCTCAGCTCACCACCACGGAGATTTTGAATCAGATCATGTCTATACCCGAAGCTGAAACACTCACCAACCTGGTATTTATGGGTATGGGCGAGCCATTTGACAATACGCTGGCTATGCTTAGATCGCTAGACATACTTACTGCCGACTATGGTTATGGTTGGAGTCCGAGACGGATAACCGTGTCGTCTATAGGGTTGATTCCGGGGATGAAAGTATTTCTGGAGCGCTCGAATTGCCATTTGGCTATCAGTTTGCACTCGCCGTTTTCGGAGGAACGTCTGCAATTGATGCCGATTGAAAAATCATTTCCGATAGCCAAGGTACTTGACGAAATTCGCAAACATGATTTTAGTCATCAGCGACGGGTTTCGTTTGAGTATATTCTGTTCGATGGGGTGAATGACACTATGCGTCATGCTGTAGAGTTGGTGAAGTTGCTCAGAGGAATTGATTGCCGTGTCAATCTGATTCGCTTTCATGCCATTCCGGGCATTGATTTGAAAAGCTCTACTCCTGAGAAAATGACATTCTTCCGCGATTATCTGACCAGTAACGGAGTCACCTCTACTATCCGCCGGTCGCGGGGCGAAGATATTTTTGCTGCATGCGGTATGCTCTCCACACTGGAAAAGGATAAAAAAGAGGCGCAGCAGTAAATCTTTGTTGAGTTCTGATTTTTCGGGTAACTTTTTTCAGGTACACGTATAAACTCGTAATTAAAAAATATGATTATCTGAATTTCTATCGAAAGCATATAAATTACCAGAGAACAAAAAAATATATCGGTGCGCTGCACCTCAGGATTCTACAATAATTACGTTTCTACAAAGATTTCGGGACGCTGTCCCTTTGAGTTTTGTTAAATATAAGGTGCAGAGCACTAAAATCTTTGTAGAATAAAGTAGAAAAGAAATAAAAGAGGTGTAGAGCACCGACATATAGTTGCCTTAAATCATGAATAGGCAACAAAAGGGATATTCATTTAAAAAATATGAGACAATATTTAAAAAGTATTTGCATTGTTCTGTTCTTTTTCTCGGAATCACTAAGCACATCATACGGACAAAAGAAACCGGAAGTTCAGATAGCCGATTCGTTGACTGTAATTGCCAACAGCTACATACATATCGGGCGCATCAACGTGTTGGATTTTTATGCTAATGCCAAAACGAATACCATCCATGTGATTGTAAATGATAAGTTCGGCTATGTACCTTTCAGACCCGATAATGTAAAGCGAATTTACAATGCAATCTCCAAAGTTGTGGGGAAGAAATACCCTGATTACGCCATAGTATGTCAGATCGACAATAGAAAGATTGAAGACCTTATCCCCAATTTCTACAAGCCCGAGTTACTCGATTCGGCTCGCTTGTTTTCGGTTCCGGCACTTTCGTCACCTTTAGTTCGGAATATCTCCCGACCGTTTAATATACAGGAAGGCTTACAAAACCGTCACATTGCCCTGTGGCAAAGTCATGGCAAGTATTTCGACCAGAAACAATCCCGATGGGTGTGGCAGCGTGCCCGGGTTTTTCAGGTGGTGGAAGATTTATACACCCAGTCGTACATATTGCCTTATCTGGTACCTATGCTCGAAAATGCCGGAGCCAATGTGTTGCTGCCCCGCGAACGCGATACGCAGACCAACGAAGTGATTGTTGATAATGATATCAGGGATGTGTTGTCGCGCTACAGGGAGCAGAATGACCAAAAGCGTTGGAAGAAAGGTGATGAACCCGGTTTTGCCAACACCAAGGATGTTTATTCTCAGGGCGAAAATCCCTTCAGATTGGGAACTTTCAGAGAAGCGCCCGTGGTACACAATGCCGACGATGTAAGTAGGGTGGAGTGGGTGCCCAATATCCCGCAGGAAGGGCGTTATGCCGTTTATGTTTCGTATAAAACACTTGCCAACAGTGCTGCCGATACTCATTATACGGTTTATCACAAGGGAGGTAAAACCGAATTTGTGGTTAATCAGACCATGAATGGCGGAACGTGGTTATACTTGGGTCATTTTAATTTCGACAAGGGCAGGACTAACGACAACCGCGTGGTGCTCACCAACCTGAGCTCGCAGGAGGGCAAAGTGGTAACAGCCGATGCCGTAAAATTTGGCGGGGGAATGGGGAATATAGCCCGAAGCCCTTTCGTGCCTGCGGTAAAAGCTGTTCCGGTGGATAGTCTTTTGGCCGTGAAACCGATTGTGGCTTATGAACCCGAAATAAGCCGCTATCCTAGGTTTACGGAAGGTGCACGTTACTGGTTGCAATGGGCAGGTATCCCCGACAGTATTTACAGCCGCACAGGTGGACAGAATGATTACTCGGACGATTTTCAGTCACGGGGTTTCTGGGTGAATTATCTGGCCGGAGGTTCGAAGGTAGCTCCCGATAGAAAAGGATTGAATGTACCCATCGATTTGGCACTGGCATTTCACAGCGATGCTGGCGTGTCGCTCAAAGATTCTATTATCGGCACATTGGGTATTTACACCGTTCAGAATACGCAGGGAAAAACGACTTTCGAAAACGGAGTTTCGCGCTGGACATCGCGCGATTTGACCGACATTGTACAGACTCAGATAGTGAACGATATTCGCAGAAAATTTGCCCCAGAATGGGTGCGCAGGGATATGTGGAATAAGTCCTACAGCGAATCGCGTGTGCCCGAGGTGCCTACTATGCTGCTGGAGCTATTGTCTCATCAGAACTTTGCCGATATGCGTTACGGGCTCGATCCGCGCTTTCGGTTTACCGTCAGTAGGTCGGTGTATAAAGGTCTGCTCAGGTATCTTTCGCTGACTAATCATACCGATTACGTGGTACAGCCGCTTCCGGTGGAGCAGTTCAGTTGCCGCTTTGTGGAGCGTAATAAACTGGAAGTGCACTGGGTGGCAGCCACCGACAGCCTTGAACCAACGGCCAAGCCCGAGCAGTATGTGATTTATACCCGGGTGGACAATGGAGATTTTGACAATGGGGTGCTGGTTAACTCCGACAGGCTGAATATTACCATCCTCACAGGCAAAATATACAGTTTTAAGGTGACGGCCGTAAACAAAGGAGGCGAAAGTTTCCCTTCCGAGATATTATCGGCCTACCGCGCACCCAACGAAAAAGGCGAGGTGATGATAGTGAACGGATTTGACAGAGTAAGCGGTCCGGAGAGTTTCAGGTCGGATACCTGTGCCGGATTCAGAAACGAGCGGGATGCCGGGGTGCCTTACCAGTCCGAAATATCGTTCGTGGGCAGCCAGTACGATTTTAAACGTACCAGCCCGTGGGTGACGGATGATGCTCCCGGTTTCGGTGCCAGTCATGCCAACTACGAAGGTAAGGTGATAGCGGGTAACACGTTCGACTATCCGTATTTACACGGTAAAGCCATTAAAGCGGCAGGCTATTCATTCGTATCTTGTTCCGAGAAATCTTTGTTAACATCTGATATTGATTTGACACAATATAAAGTGGTAGATTTGATATTGGGTAAACAAAAGCAAACTTTCGTAGGAAATGCTAAAAAAGCACCCGATTTTAAAACTTTTCCATTAGCTTTGCAGCAATCATTACAGACGTTCTGCGGGCAGGGCGGAAACCTGCTGGTGAGCGGGGCTTATATCGGATCAGACATGGGCGAGGCGGTACATCCTTTGCGTGAGGATATGTTGTTTATGGAAAATGTACTGAAATTCAAATTCCGCACTTCGCAGGCGAGTGTGTGCGGCAATGTGAGAGTTGTCAATTCGCCCTATAAATCATTTAAGAAAGACGATTTGACTTATTTTGATGAGCCCAATGCTACATCGTATTACGTAGAATCGCCCGATGCTATCGATCCGCTTGGCGAAGGCAGTTTTACTATTTGTCGGTATGCCGAAAATAATTCGAGTGCAGCAGTAGCCTATTCGGGAACATACAAAACCTGTTGTTTCGGATTTCCACTGGAAACCATTCAGTTGGAGAGAGACCGGACAGAATTAATGGAGTCGGTATTGTCGTTTTTCGCAGACACGCCCAGCACGGTAAAAAAAATAAAAAAGAGCATATAAGACTAATAAAGTTGTAAGTATCAAACTATCGAGACAATAGAATAATATGGAAGCAGAAAAAATAATTATTGGCATTACTCACGGTGATATCAATGGTATAGGGTATGAAGTTATGCTTAAGACTCTGGCCGATAACCGCATGCTCGAAACTTTTGTTCCTGTAATTTACGGGTCGTCAAAAGTGGCTGCGTACCACCGTAAAAATCTCGATATTCAGGGTCTGAACCTGAATGTGGTCAACTCTATCGAAGAGATTAACCTGAAGCGCGTGAACATAGTAAACTGTGTGGACGACGAAATTAAAGTAGAACTAGGCACCTCTACCGAGGATGCCGGAAAAGCAGCCCTTATAGCATTGGAGCGTGCCACCGAGGATTTGAAAAACGGTGCCCTGCAAGCGCTGGTAACTGCGCCTATCAACAAAAAAAATATACAATCCGGTACGTTTAAGTTTCCCGGACATACGGAATACCTGGAGCAAAAATTCGGATCAACAACGCCTGCCTTGATGATGCTGGTGAACGACGTGATGCGTGTGGCTGTGGTTACGGGTCATATTCCGGTAAACAGCATAGCCACCGAGCTGACCGAGAAACTGATAGTGGATAAACTGACGGTGCTCAATGCTTCGTTGAAGAAAGATTTCAATATCGATCGTCCGCGCATAGCTGTGCTGGGGCTCAACCCTCATGCAGGCGACGAAGGAGTGATTGGTAACGAAGAAAAAACCGTGATCATTCCGGCCATGAAAAAAGCCGAAGCACAGGGCATCGTATGCGCCGGTCCGTATCCTGCGGATGGTTTCTTCGGTTCGGGCAATTTCAGTAGGTTTGATGCCGTGCTGGCCATGTATCACGATCAGGGACTTATTGCTTTCAAAACCGTGTCGATGGATACGGGTGTGAATTATACAGCCGGTTTACCCGTTATACGCACCTCGCCCGACCACGGTACGGCCTACGATATAGCCGGAAAAAACCTGGCTTCCGAGGAGTCGTTCCGTCAGGCACTCTACCTGGCGTACGATGTGTACCAAAACCGGAAGTGGAACGAAGAAATAAGCGCCAATCCACTGAAAACCGAACAACGCATAGAGCGTAGCGGCAGGGTGGAGTAGATACAGTGAACAGTGAGTAGTTATCAGTGAGCAGTTATCGGTGAATAGTTTACAGTAAACAGTTATCAGTATTGGTTGGTGCGCCTACCACACCAGGTTAGAAATAAAAAGAGAGGTTGTCCGTATTTTTTGCGGTCAACCTCTTTTCTGTTTTTCGGGAGTAAGGTTTTAATGAAAGCTGCTTTATAACATAAAAATTAAGTTTGACTTTTTATTTTCATGGTATAAATTTGCAATGTTTGTTACTCACTTAGTCATTGACCTTTAGCGCGCCTTAACCACGTATGCAAAGCATTTATCTGTTATCCACATCGGTAATCTCCGTTTCGGAACATCCAATATCCACCCCTTTTTCTCCCTTTCGGGTGAAAATGCATACGCATCCCATCGTCTTCGAGACAACACCCCGCCCTGCACCGTTTCTTTTTCAGACAGCAGGTAGCGGGGAATGAATCTACTCTTTGTCTGAAAAATAACGGGCGAAGCGAAAACCCGTTATCTGTTCCATGTTTTACAAAAAAAATAATCAAAAAAATGAATAATATACATAGCCAGAGTATTCCACAAGAAGTGCTTGACCAGGTGAGAAGTAAAATAGAAGAAGTAATTCAGCTTATCAAACCCTACTCGGTAGTAATGACAGCCGACGAACGTGCATCGGCACTTAAAGTAGGAGATAAAAAATTTACGTGTGTAAGCAAAACATTTGAGTACACAAAAACAAACCCTGAATTTGTTCCTTCTTATTTAAATATCAATGATTTTGAAATAGATATGAAGGATGCTGATGGCCATCCGGAGATAGTAACGTTGATAAACCAGCTATTCAACTATTTCGACGATACGAAACTGGCTGCGCGCAGCGAGGCTTATGCAGCATCGTTGTATTATTATGGCAATGTGCAGCAAGCAGCTTCGGTTAACCTGCCAGGTGCAAAGGCTATCTATGAAGATTTAAAACAGTATTTTTCCAAAGCAAGCAAAGCGTCTGAAGAAAAAAAGTAAAAGATAAATTACAATCTTCAGTCTGTATAATAAAGCCGTGAGATGTATGTCTCCGGCTTTTGTTTTATCCTGTCGGGGAAGCGAGTTTTGCTCCTTCAGAGCAAATGATTCCTCCGACATAGCAAAACTTTGCTCTGTTTCAGTAAACGTTTGCTACATCCGAGCAAACGATTCCTCATTGGGAGCAAACGATCTCTCCGAAGGAGCAAAATTTTGCGACGAATGAGCAAATGATTGCGCTGCCTGAGCAAAGTTAGCCAAAGCCAGAAGTGCTTTGGACTATATTTGTGGATAACTTGGTTGAAATTAGTGGGGTTAGGTATGTTAAGTGTGAAAATAAAGGTTTATATTTGCGGGGGGAAATAAGTTTACACTTTTTTTAACCTATCTCGTATTTTAAAAACAGG
>Ga0302296_1002863_pt1 | contig 11372 bp, 7 predicted proteins | sample III_Fen_N3_1_FD_194546 | JGI IMG/M metagenome (GOLD analysis project Ga0302296, IMG submission 194546) | Peat permafrost microbial communities from Stordalen Mire near Abisko, Sweden - III_Fen_N3_1 | ecosystem: Environmental > Terrestrial > Soil > Wetlands > Permafrost | place: Sweden: Abisko... | reverse complement strand
TCCAAATCGCGGTTGATTTCTTCCAATCGATTGTGGGCGGCTTTAATCTCTTCTTCTGATTTGATACGGTCGGTAATATCTTTGGCCGTTCCCACCACTGCAGTTTTTCCATCGAGTTCAGTCAGGTTGGTCGAAAGAATAACCGGAATTCGGGTTTCCCCGTCTTTGTGTAACAACTGGAATTCGTAGCTCCATGATTCTCCACTGCCCAATCTTCTCCGGAAGTTTTTCCGGATTGATTCCTCGCGCAATTCAGGTGGAATAACTCTGCTGAAATGTTGTCCTTTCATTTCCTCAACGGTGTAACCCAAAATATCGACGATAGCATCGTTCACAAAAACAAATTTTTCATCCTGAAGAACGAATAATCCTTCCTGTAAACTTTGAATCACCTGGCGATAATGTTCTTCCGATTTCCGGAGTGCTTCTTCCATGGCTTTCCGTTCCGAAATATCGATGATCAGTCCACGAGAACCAGCAACAACTCCATTTTCTATGATTGCCGCCCCATAAATTATTACAGGGAAAGTTGACCCATCTAATCGTTGTACTGTATATTCAGTTGGCTCTGAAGGTTCAGAATATGTACAATTTTCATCTTTAAAAATTCGGAACGACTCATCCTCAAGTGCTTTGTTCATCCGCTGCCGATCTTCGGGTATAAATAAGTCGAAAGCGGTATCGATCTTTTGCCCCATTTCAAGTCCGAAGGCTTTTAGTCCAGCTTTATTCATGTAGGTTGGCCGACCTTGTATATCAAGCTCATAAACAGCCTGAGGCAACATTTCGGCTAATTCGCGGTATTTTTTCTCGCTTTCACGCAAGGCCTTTTCCATGGCAAAATGATCTGTCATGTCAAGCACGATTCCTCTTACACCTATAATTTCTCCTTTTGAAAACATCGGGGCAGCAAAAATCATCACCGGGAAGGTTTCTCCATTCATTTTAACAGCAGTATAAATGTTTCCCTGGGCTTTTCGCTTGTCTAATTTAGATTCCCGCATGTTCTGTTTCATTCTTTCTACATCTTCTGGAATAGTTAAAGAATACGCAGATATATCATTCTCAATACTTTCAATACCGAATTTTTCTTTACCTGCCTGATTTAAATAAGTGAATTTTCCATTCAGGTCATGCTCATAAACCGTTTGAGGAAGCAGTTCTGCCAATTCGCGGTATTTTTTTTCACTTTGCCGCAGCGATTCTTCCATGGCTTTGCGTTCCGAGATGTCGATGATCAACCCCCTCGACCCTATTATTTGCTCATTTTCGAAGACCGGTGCACCATAAATAATCACAGGAAATGTAGAGCCATCCCTGCGCAGAGCCATGTACTCATCGGCAATTGATGGAGATTTTTCTTCCATTGATTTGCGTAGGGTTTCTTCCATCCGGATCCGGTCTTCCGGAATAATCCCTTCGGAAGCATGAAGTCCCAAAATTTCATCACCGGCTGCAAATACTATTTTCCCGGTAAGGTTTATGTAGGTCAGGGTTCCTGAAAAGTCAAGTTCGTATACAGTTTGGGGCAAAAGGTCAGCCAGTTCACGGAATTTTTTTTCGCTCTTTTCAAGTGCTTCCTGCATCCTGATTTGTGATGTGATATTACGTGTTGTAATCAGCGAAGCCAGTTGTCCATTTACTTCAATGGTTGTTGAATTGAATTCGGAAATAATCCGATCTCCGTTCTTATGCAAAATATTTGCGGTGTATCTCAAATCACCCAATTCACCTTTCATCCGGCGATAGTGAATGCTTAACACACGGTCGCGGTCTTCAGGAGCTATCGATTGTGGACCAAAAGTTTCCATGCATTCTTCTATCGAGTAACCAATCATATCGGCAAAAGCCTTATTGACCATGATAACTTTCCCGTTTTGGGAGATGACGATTCCATCAAGCGATTTTTCGATGAGGGTTCTGTATTTTTTTTCGCTTTCCTGCAACACTTGCTGCATCCGTAATCGTTCGGTGATGTCGCGGGCGGTAATGATGTGAACCTGCCTGTTGTCTAAATCGGTAACTCCGGCCGAAATTTCTACGGTAAAGGAAGTCCCGTCTTTTTTTTTGTGGTAGCGGATGGGTACAAAGCTGTGGTCGTTGGCGATGGATTCTTTGGTTTTTTCGGGTTCAGCAGAAATATCTGTATTCTTTAATCTTAAAAATTCTTCGTGACTGTACCCATAAATTTCGGTAGCAGCGGGATTGGCATCCAAAATCTGGCCCGTTTCTTTATCGATCAGGAAAATAGCATCCGATTCTGCTTCAAACAGCCGACGATATTTCTTCTCACTTGCAATCAAAGTATCTTCCATCATCCGGTGGTTGGTGTGGTCACGCAAAATGATAAAGGTTGCCGGGTGCCCGTTGTAGTCGATGTACGAGGTATTTATCTCGAAATATTTAACTTTCCCTGATTTGGTGATGCCTTTTGCCTCGTAAATCATCTGGTGTCTTTCGCCCGTCATGCGCATCCGATGGAATTCAACCATCCGTTCGCGGTCTTCTTCGGCAACAACTTTCAGAAAAGGGTTTTCAATTAACTCGGCTTCGGTGTATTCAACCATACTACAAAAAGCTTTGTTCACAAATTTAAAAATGCCGAATTGGGTAATGATGATGCCGTCGTGTGCATTTTCAATCAGGTTGCGGTATTTCAGCTCGCTTTGCTCCAATTTTTCCTGCATTTGCTTGCGTTCGGTAACATCGCGGATAGAAATGAACGAAGCTGTTTGCCCTTTGTAGGTTATTGGCGAAACGTTAAACTCGATGGCAATTTCAGTGCCGTTTTTATGAAGTAAAGTTGTGTAATCCAATCCGTAGCTACCAATTCCCCGCATTCGGTCAAAATGCTGTTTGATCATCCGTTCTTTTTCTCTTTCAGGAAGAATATTGGAAGCTGTTAGACAGCAAAGCTCTTCGCGGGTGTATCCAATCATGTCGCAAAACGCCTTGTTTACGTATTTGAAAACGCCGTTCTGCGTTATGTTTATGCCGTCGCGGGCATTTTCGACCATATCGAAGAATAGCTCTAAATTTTCGGGGAAGGGCTTATTTTCAGAACAATCGTTTACCATCAGGGACAGGAATTAATTGCGGTTCTTTACTTTGTTGTGAAGATATAGCCAAATTTCTAAATCGAAAAGAAAAATGACCTGAATGACGAGTTTTTACGGTTGAATGACCTTAAGCCGAGTTTTAAACAGCTTGTTTAACGCTTCTTTTAATCTTACTTTTGCTGCATATCCATAACTCCTGAAGTATGAAAAACACATTGTTTCTACTCGCAATATTTACACTTACCGTTCAAATTGTATCTGGTCAAACTCCTGACAAGAAACCAATTGAATATTTTCCTGATGGCACTGAAATTCCGCAATCGCTTAGCGACACTACTAAAATTGATTTTACAAAGCTTGGTATTCAATTGATTGTTACTGATTTTGGTGCTGTAGGCGACGGAAAAACGCTGAATACAGTGTCCATACAGAAAGCCATCGACGAAGCAGCCAGTAAAGGAGGCGGTGTAGTCGTTATTCCTAAAGGACGCTTTTTAACCGGTGCTTTATTTTTTAAACCTGGCACTCATCTGCATGTGAGCGAAGATGGGATGCTGCTTGGGTCAGATGATATTGCCAATTTCCCCATTATGCCATCACGCATGGAAGGACGAAGCATCGATTATTTTCCGGCAGTAGTAAATGCTTACGGCGTTGATGGATTTACCATCACCGGTAAGGGAACCATCGATGGTAACGGGCTGAAATACTGGGAAACCTTCTGGCAGCGTCGGGCCGAAAACCCGAAATGTACAAACCTCGAAGTTTCGCGACCCCGGCTTGTTTTCATTCAAAATAGCAAAAACGTGCAGTTGCAGGATGTCAAACTGCATAACTCCGGATTCTGGACCACCCATCTGTATCGCTGTTCGAATGTAAAACTGCTTAATCTGCATATTTTTTCGCCTGCTGCTCCTGTAAAAGCGCCAAGCACCGACGCCATCGATATTGATGTGTGCTCGAATGTACTGGTAAATGGCTGCTACATGGAAGTGAACGACGATGCCGTTGCCCTGAAAGGCGGGAAAGGCGTATCAGCCGACACCGATCCTACGAACGGACCCAATGAAAACATCATCATCCAAAACTGCACGTTTGGATTTTGTCATTCGGCTGTAACCTGCGGAAGTGAGGCTATTCATAACCGTAACATCATTCTTCGCAATTGCAAGGTTAACGGTCCTTCTCGTGTTTTTTGGCTCAAAAACCGTGGCGACACACCACAACTGTACGAGTACATTCTAGTTGAAAACATTACAGGGAAAGCTGATCGGCTTTTATTTGCCAAACCCTGGACCCAGTTCTTCGATTTGCAGGGACGCGAAACCCCACTTCTGTCGACATCTAATCATGTGGTTTTCCGAAACATTGAACTAACCTGCCAGATTTTTGCAGATATTGAGGTTTCGGAATACGACAAACTGAAAAATTTCACGTTCGAAAACCTGAAAATAACAGCCGAAAACGGAGAATTGAATAAAGCTCTTATCGAAGGACTAACCCTGAAAAATGTAGTTGTAAACGGGAAAATGGTTGAGTAAAAATTTAAGTTATGTTTAGGGAGACAAACTGGGCAAGAGGTCATTTCCGACCTCTTTTTTATGCCTGAACTTTTCAAAACCTTGCTGGCATTGACAAGCACGTTGATCGGTGTCCTGAACCTTTCGGTTGCAACGCTTGATTTTTTAAAAAATATTTTTCAAAATAAAAATGCAACTCTGTATCTTTTTTTTGGTTTTTCCATCCAATTTTCTGTAATGTTTCTCTACGTTTTCCAACATAGGGACTGTTTGATTTTTTTTGAGTGGAAAATGAAGAAAGTTTCAGCCAATGTATAATAGAACTTCAAATACATTACTGAGAGTTAATATTTTAAATAAATACAAAACATAACATTTCTAAACATTATTTCGTAGATTATGTCGTAGGTTCAACCATTAATCAGCTAGCCATGAAGAATTTACCTATAATACTGGTAATGAGTATGCTTTTCACTACATGTGCGACATCGAATAAAATGACCGACAAAGAATTTAAACATGCACTTGTTGGACAAAATGAGATGAATATTTACGCCAAACTTGGACCGCCCATAAGAACAATTACTTCTTCCGATGGTGGAAAGATAATGATATATGAGTTTTACACTAAAGGCGTGTTTCTAACTCCTTATAAATCCAAGATTACTTACAATGCGAATAAAAATATGCAGGGCAACAGGCAAGGATTTACCTTTAATAGTGGTGTAAATACTGTTACTAATGACCCTCAATATACAATTTATCAAAAGAATGTATCTTATTTAAAAGTATTTCTGGACAAAGAAGGAAATTGTGTTCGATTCGAGCAGGATTTGCCTCAGGAACAATTAGATATTTACCATGAACGTTTCAAACATTTTCTTCCAAAAGCTCAATAAAAGACTAAAATGTTTATTGGATATATAATATATGAGTTTTTGCCTTTTGAAACAGCACTATTTTCTAATCCCTCAAACCTACAAATCGATCGCGGTTTTTCCTTTCAATTGAACCGTTTTTCCGTTCCATCCAAAAGTGCCGGTTAGTCCTTCGGGTAAAGTAACTTCACCCTGAATACCAGCTGCTCCTTTTCTTTTCAGATCGAAAACAATTGTTCCAGCTGGATGTGGCATTTGTCCTTTGATGAGTTTCAGGTCGCCTAAAGCAGGTTCCATCCGAATGGTTTTAAACCCAGGAGAAGCCGGACGAATTCCGACAACAGTGGCCAGAAAATCGTAATTCGGACTGGCGCTCCATGCATGACAATCAGAACGGGTTGGATCTTGTTTCTCGGCAAAAGTGGTGAGTCCATTTTTCAACATTTCTTTCCAGGGCCCGAGTGTGGACAGGTAACGGTTGGCCAAACCAGTTTTTTTCAATGCCTGAGTGAGGTAAAAGCGAAAATACAAAGTTGGTTGTATCAATTTCGGATCGTTCATAATTCGCTCCACCATTGCTTTTTGTTCGTTTTCAGGAATGGTATTGGTTAACACTCCGAAAATTTGTGCATGCATACTGAATTCGGTTTTATCGGGTGTGTCGGCCAGATAATTTCGTGAGGCGTCCCAGCAATTTTGATACACTGATTTGGTCAGATATTGAGCCAGTTGCTTATATCTTTCTGCCTGAACCGGTTGGTCAAAATAATCGTTTAACTCAGCCGCCTTTTGCACAGCATAAGCCAATTGCATCGTAAGAATGGAAGATTGACCGTCAATACTACTTCCTCCTTTTGGAACACCGCCAATACGAAGATTATTGTTCCAGGACCACTCGTCTGCCCAATCTACAAAGTTCCAGTATTCTACTTTACCTAAAAGTCCGGTTTTCGGATCGATGCGATTGATAAACCAACTTAAAACCTGATCGATTCCGGGGAGAAATTTCTGAACAAATTCCGGATCGTCGCGCAAAGTCCAGTAATCGTGCACCATGTCGACCCAATACATCGAAAATGGCGGGATAACCTGCGGACTAGCCGATGGATACCGGCTCTGTGTCAAACCTTCGGAGAAACGCGATTCATTGTATTGCATCAGTGCATTGCGCACCAAACGGTCATCTCCCGAAACGTACATCGAAACCAAAGCCTGAATACGCGTATCGCCCACATACTGAAGTTGTTCGTAATACGGACAATCGTAATAAGTTTCGTTGGCACATAAACGTGCTGTTCTCCAACCGGTATTCCAAATCTGCTTCAATTCAGGCTGATCGGTTTCGAAAGCCGCATTTTCCTGAAGCGGATAAGCAGTAAATTCGCTTTTAAAATCGTCAACGATAAGCGCTTCGTTTTTGGTTTCTATTTCTAACTGAAGATATCGCCAGGTACGAAACCAAAGCGGACGAAACAGCCGGGTTGCACCACCATCGGGCAGAAAAATATCGGCATAACCTTTTATTTGCTTTCCTTCAATTTCGTTACGATTGCCTTTATTTCCATTGGCATCAAACAATGCTTCGGAATAAACCAGCTTGATGCGACTACCTTTCCCTTTGGAAACCAACAACTCCGGATATCCTGCAGTTAAATTTCCCTGATCAAGTAAAACAGTTATTTTCTGATTGGCTGGAATTGTCCAATTTACTTTTCCCTGAAGAAATCCTTCCGGAATACTGATTGATGAACTGGTGGCTGAGCTTGTCGAAACCCGCCTAACAGAAGCAAATCGCTGCTCTTTCTGCTCCATCTGTGGAATACGTCGTGGAGTGAGCACCCAGTTGATATCACTACCAACGCCGCGTGGATGACCAATATCAATAGTTTTGGCCTTGCTCCAGTTTTGATCGTTAAAGGTCTCCGATTCCCAGTTCCACGGATATTGCGCCGCATCAACCCGGTCGCAGGGGCCAACTACAATAAATTGGCCAAGAGTTTCTTTGGCATCAGCCGAAGCCGGTTGATAGGATTTATCTTTAATAACTTTCCAACTATTGTCGGTATTCACAATTTGCTCCGGAGCCGAATTTCCCTGAACAATCAGCGCTGTTTTCAGCGAGAATTGCGCCCATGGTTTATCATCGCCAAAGTTCCAGACTACAGCAGCCAAAAGGTTCTTTCCTTGTTTCAGATACCGGGCAATATCAATGCTTTCGTAAAACCAATGCGACAAATCGCCGCGCGCAGGGCCAAAGCAAACTGCCTTTCCGTTTACAAACAAGCGATACCGGTTATCTGCCGAAATGTGGATAATGAATTCTTCAGGAACAGATGATAAATCGAAACTTTTCCGGAAATGAAAGACACCATAATCGAGCGCTGATTCAGTTGGATGAGTTATCCACTGAGCTTTCCAGTGATTCGCTAATAATTCAGGACTAATTTTCCCGATTGGAACAATTCCGTTTGATTGAGCTTCGACAGTGAGGGCCAGCAAAATGAGCAGAATTCCTGACAGTAATGATTTCATGGTTAGGTTGGTTAGTTGTTGCTTCGATTTAGGAGGGTTAAATTACCTGAAAAGATTGTGATATGAAATTTTACGACTAAAAAAATCAAAACAGATCTAAAAAAAAGCTGCCCCAAATTACTTTGAGACAGCCTTCGCATTTCTTTTTAGTATTCCCGGAGGAAGAATTAACTATTCTTCATATCTTCTTTAAGTTCAACTTCTGCCTGCGCTATTTCATCCATAAATTCCTTAACATATTCCGGATAACTCTCAATGTCTTCCAGTTTTTGGGTCTTCAGCTGCAATTCCTTTAAACGGTACCCCAGTTTGTTCATACCAAATGTCATAACCGACGACTTTGCTTTATGGGCTAATTCGCCAAGTTCTTTCCATTTTTGATTGGCTAAATGGCTGGTTAATCCATCTCTGAATTCGGGTAACTGATCAAAAAACATCTGGATAAATTCCTGCATAATTTCAGGTTCTCCACCTGTAATTTCCTTCAGGTAAGATAAATTCGTTAAACGGGCTTGCGACATTGGTTATTTTTTAGACGTAGATTTAATGCAGTCAAAAGTAAAAAAAATATCTTTCGAACCTATTTCAAATGCCCATAATCTCCTGATTAGCCGACGGACAAAAAATAGTAAACCAGAGGTAAAAACTAATATCTTTGGCAAATGATATTTTTCATGCTTTAAACCTAGGCAATACGCTAATTTTGTCACATAAAAACTGAAAATAAAACTATGCAAATTACAGCCTTTAATCAGATACACAAGCAACTTGGCGCCAAGATGGTAGAGTTTGCCGGATTTGAGATGCCTATAGAGTATTCAGGAATAAAAGACGAGCACATGACTGTTCGCGAAGCCGTTGGGGTATTCGACGTTTCGCACATGGGTGAGTTTTGGGTAAAAGGCCCGAATGCGATGGAATTGGTGCAGCGGGTTACCTCGAACGATGTTTCAAAACTAACTTTAGGACAGGCGCAATACTCTTGTTTCCCGAACGGAAAAGGCGGAATTGTTGACGACTTACTGGTTTATTATTACGAACCTGAAAAATACATGCTGGTTGTTAATGCGGCCAACATCGACAAAGACTGGAATTGGGTTGTTTCGCAGAATACAAACGCTGCCATCCTCGAAAATGCTTCTCCCGCCATCAGCCAGTTGGCTGTTCAGGGGCCGAAAGCTTGCGCGACTCTTCAGAAACTGACCGACATAAATTTGTCAGAAATCAAATATTACACATTCGTAACCGGCTCCATTGCGGGTTTTGACGATGTAATCATTTCAGCAACCGGCTATACCGGCTCCGGAGGGTTCGAACTTTACTTCAGGAATGAGATTGCCGAACAAATGTGGAATGCCATTTTTGAAGCTGGCGCTGAATATGGCATCAAACCTATTGGGCTGGCTGCCCGCGATACACTTCGTTTGGAAATGGGCTATTGCTTGTATGGTAACGATATTGACGACACAACTTCTCCGATAGAAGCCGGTTTGTGCTGGATTACCAAATTCAATGGCCACTATTTTATCGACAAAGACTTTTTGCTGATGCAAAAGCAGGAAGGTGTTGAACGCAAACTTCGCGGATTTGAAATGATCGACCGCGGAATTCCGCGCCACGATTACGAATTGACCGACAAAGACGGAAACGTGATCGGCCGGGTTACTTCAGGAACCATGTCGCCAATCTTAAATAAAGGTATTGGAATGGGCTATGTAAACAAAGCTTATTCGGCTATTGGCACCGAAGTTTTCCTGAATGTGCGCAACAAAATGCTGAAAGCAAAGATTGTTAAAATGCCGTTCATCACTCCTCAATAACAGTAAATAGTCATTAGTCATTCGAAAAGATTTTTACTCTTTTCCAATGACTAATGACCATTTCCATTTTCCAAAGTTTACCTTTTGTTTAAATACCATTTTCTGAACCTGAAAATAGGTCTGAGTTGACTACTTTCTATATCTTTGTGCCATTCACATGAAAATGGAAAAATCCAAAAATCGGCTTGAGGTTTGTTTGTCCCCCGCAATCTACGATAAGCATGCCGATGATCACAACATTGTGGTGATCGTTGATATTTTGCGCGCTACCTCAACAATCTGTGCCGCAATTCACAACAGAGTTAAAAGCATCATTCCGATCGCTACAGTCGAAGAAGCCAGGGAAATGAAACAGCAAGGTTACATGGTCGCCTCCGAACGCGATGGCTATGTGCTCGACTTTGCCGATTTCGGAAACTCTCCCTTTAATTTCACTCCTGAAATAGTTGGCGGAAAAGAAATAGCCTACTCCACCACCAACGGAACACGTTGTATTCACATGGCCAGTCATTCAAAAGCAGTTGTTATTGGTTCGTTTCTGAATATTTCAGTTTTGGCCGACTGGCTCATTCAACAAGATGCTCCGGTATTAATCTTTTGTGCTTCGTGGAAAGATCGCTTCAGCTTGGAAGATACCGTATTTGCAGGCGCTTTGGCCGAACGATTAATGAATTCTGGAAAGTTTGAAACCATTTGCGACGCAGTGACTGCATCAATCGATTTGTGGAATCTGGCAAAAACTGATTTATATGCCTACATACAGAAAGCTGCTCAAAAGGGACGGCTGGCATCAAAAGGATTAGACGATTGCATCGAATATTGCCTGACGGAAGATCTTTGCCCGGTTATCCCCCTGTTTCAGGATGAAAAATTGGTTGATATTTTTGGAACGGCATAAGAAACCGGGTATTGTCAATAAGAAGTCGTCAAAAGTTAAAAAGTTAAAGCGTTAACAGATTGTAGCTTCGTTTTTTTATTCGAATTTTGAAGCATATTAATTGGATGTTCTACAACTTATTGTAACCAGATTAAGTCTGATTAAACTCAGATAACCATACGCAAATAATCGTTTATTTTGAACCATTATCTGCACATAAAATGAATGTAGATAGTTATTAACCCATAAATTACACTCAAATGAAGAAGCATAATTTTTATGCGGGACCCTCTATTTTACCGCAATACACCATTAAAAACACCGCCGAAGCATTAATCGATTTTGCCGGAACAGGCCTTTCCCTGATGGAGGTTTCGCACCGCAGCAAAGAATTTGTTGCTGTAAGCAATGAAGCTCAGCAACTTTTCAAGGAATTGCTTGATATTCCTGCCGGTTACCATGTGTTGTTTTTGGGCGGTGGTGCCAGTTCGCAATTCATGATGGTTCCATATAATATGCTTGAAAAGAAAGCCGCCTATCTGAATACAGGAACATGGGCCGACAAAGCACAAAAAGAAGCAAAACTTTTCGGCGAAGTTGTTGAAGTAGCTTCTTCAAAAGCAAGCACTTACAATTACATCCCTAAAGGCTATACCGTTCCCGAAGATGCTGATTATTTTCACATT
>Ga0302296_1002861_pt1 | contig 11374 bp, 10 predicted proteins | sample III_Fen_N3_1_FD_194546 | JGI IMG/M metagenome (GOLD analysis project Ga0302296, IMG submission 194546) | Peat permafrost microbial communities from Stordalen Mire near Abisko, Sweden - III_Fen_N3_1 | ecosystem: Environmental > Terrestrial > Soil > Wetlands > Permafrost | place: Sweden: Abisko... | reverse complement strand
AGAAAAACGCAAGATCATAGGCAGCGGCTTTATCGATATATTTGATGAAGAAGCGCACAAGATAAAAAATGTAAAATGGCTTGCCCAGGGTACCATTTATCCCGATATTATTGAATCACTCTCGATCACCGGAACCGTGATCAAGTCGCACCACAACGTGGGAGGTCTTCCTGAGAAGATGGACCTTAAATTGTGTGAACCGCTACGCCTGCTCTTCAAAGACGAAGTACGCCGGGTAGGAACCGAATTAGGCATGATGCATCACCTGATTAAACGTCAGCCTTTCCCGGGACCGGGACTGGCAGTACGTATTCTGGGTGATATTACCGCCGAGAAAGTACGCATACTACAGGAAGCCGACGATATTTTTATCACCGGACTACGGGAATGGAATCTATACGACATGGTATGGCAGGCAGGTGTTATCCTACTTCCTGTACAATCGGTAGGTGTTATGGGTGACGAACGCACCTATGAGAATGCTGTTGCTTTACGGGCCGTGACTTCCACCGATGCCATGACAGCCGACTGGGCACAATTGCCTTATGACTTTCTGGCCAAAATGTCGAACGAAATCATCAACAAAGTTAAAGGCGTGAACCGCGTAGTGTATGACATAAGCTCTAAACCACCTGCTACGATTGAGTGGGAATAGAAAGAAGAGTTTGAAAGTTTGAAAAGTTACGCGTTCAGCGTTATAGAAAAGACCTCAAAGCGTACGAAGTACCTTTGAGCGTTTTTTTAAATAGTAAATGGTACATGATTAAATAGTAACTGATTCGATGATTGACACCCATTCACATATCTATTCGGAAGAATTTGATGCTGACCGCGCTGAAGTAGTCCGCAGGGCACAAGATATCGGGGTGACACAGATCATTCTTCCAAACTGCGATAGTACCACATTACCCCAAATGCTGGCACTGGAAGAAGCCTATCCGGAATACTGCCATGCCGCTATCGGATTGCATCCCACCAGCATAAACAAAGACTATAAAGAAGAACTGGTCCTGGTAAAATCAGAATTGGAACGACGGGATTACCTGGCTATCGGTGAAATCGGCATAGACCTGTATTGGGACAAAACATTACTATCCGAGCAAACCAAAGCTTTCAAACAACAAGTGGAATGGGCCTTAGATTATCACTTACCGGTTATTATCCATATCCGTGATTCTTTCAGAGAAAGTATGGACGCCCTGACACCTTATAAAAACAGCGGATTGACAGGCGTGTTCCATAGTTTTACAGGAACACTGGAAGAAGCCCGGGAGATAATTGCATTCGGGGGGTTCAAACTGGGCATCAATGGCATTATAACCTTTAAAAATTCAGGACTGGCTGGAGTAATCGAAAATATTGAGTTGAAACACATCCTGCTTGAAACAGACTCGCCTTACCTTACTCCTGCACCTCACCGTGGAAAACGGAATGAAAGTGCGTATGTGAGCCTTGTTTGTGAAAAATTAGCCACTATTTACCATCTATCCTACCGTGAAGTTGACGAGACAACCACAAAAAATGCGTTTGAGTTATTTACAAAGCTTCCAAAAGCATTATAAATCAACCACAAATAAGAACAGTTCAAGGATAATTTTTCAACAACATAATAATGCAGCATATTTCGAAAATTTGATTAACTTTGCAGGGCAAACGGAGAGGTGCTCGAGTGGCTGAAGAGGTACGCTTGGAAAGCGTATGTACTCCAAAAGGGTACCGGGGGTTCGAATCCCTTCCTCTCCGCAAAAAAGGCTAACAACAGCCTATTAAAAGCAATCGGGACTAAAACAAGGAATACTATCCTGTTTTAGTCCTTATTTTTTTCATCCCACATACAGGAAGTCCCTTTTCGCGGAAACAATTAGACCCATCATTACAAATAAATCCATCATTAAATGAGAAAACAGGCTAGCCTGTTTTGACGGAATAACAATTACCCCCTTCAGCCTTGACCCATGGTTCCCAAAGATAGGCTAACGTTTCATCTAATTATTTCAGGCTGATTTGTAAACGTTCCACTGACGGGGCTTCTGAAAGTATAAAAACAAGAAGTTACCCATAGACAGTTTTAAATGTGTGAATTATGCAATTTATTTTCAAAGTTATGTAACAATTAGCTTCTCAAAATTCCTGTACTTTGTCATATTATTCATCACTTAAAAAACAAACAAAAACATGAAAAAAATAATGTTTATTGCATTCAGTTTTCTAATGACGACTGGAGTTTCGAGCTTTGCTCAGGATGTTGTAAAAGTTGCAAAAGATTCTACAACAACTACTGTTACTACTTCAACTAAAGTTGAACCTGTTAAGACAGAAATTAAATCGGTTGATTTGCCACAACCCGTAAAAGATCTAGGTGTAAGTTTCAAATCTCAGGGATGGGATACAGCTGAAAAAGCGTATGAGGTAAAAGGAGTAACCGGAGATATTGCTTTTTATGTAGTTACTTTCAAAAACCCAACTTCCGGAGAAAGCAAGAGCATTAATATTGATGCTAAAGGAAATATTGTAAAAGAATAAGGTGTTCATCCGAATGTGACTTTTGCAACCAGGAACAAAGTTCTAAAAGGTTGTCCACGTTCAGGATAGAATCTGCCGAAAACAAGTTTGTAATTACCGACGACAGGTCAGGATATACCACACTATTCCACACTATTCCACATAAAACAAAAGTCATAAGTAAAACGTTATTAATACGTTACCACTGTGGCATGACTATTGCGCTTCTTAATATAAAATATTGTACTTTTTAATATATATACGGATAACAAACCATTAAACTCAAAAAGAAAAATGAAAACAATCAAATTTTATGCAATTATTGTAGCACTCGCCTTTATAACGGCATCATGTGTTGAAAATTCAGGTAAATACAAAGCAGCTATTGCGCAACGTGATTCGCTGGAACAGGTAAAGCAAGCCTTAGATTCCAACTACAACCAAACACTTGTTGTTTTGAACGACATTGAAACCGGATTCTCAGAGATAAATCAGAAAGAAAAAGAAATGAAGGTTAACCTCAAAGGAGTAGAAGGTACAACAAACAACAAAAGACAACTGATAGCAGCTCAAATGACTGCAATAAAAGAAGGTATTTCGCAAAACAAAGCAAAAATTGAGGAACTACGACGCCTATCAGCTAAAAAAGGAAAAGCTAACAGTATGCTGGCCGAAACAATCAAACGTCTGCAAACAGAAATGGATGAAAAAGCAATCCAGATTAAATCTTTACAAGCTGAACTCGATCAAAAAAATATCAAAATCACAGAGCTTAACACAACTGTGGATGTTCAAAGCAAAAATATTGCTGAACAACAAAGTGTAATGGAACAGCAAAAATCTACGTTAAAGGCACAGGAAACAGATCTCAATACTGTATGGTACTGTATTCAATCGTCTAAAAAACTTAAAGAAGCAAAGATCATTTCAGGTGGTGGACTTTTCCAGGCCAAAAAAGTAATGGGTAATGAATTTGATAAAAGTGCCTTTACTCAGATTGACTTAAGAAGCATTTCGTCTATACCTACCAATAGCAAAAAAGTAAAGATCCTTTCATTGCACCCCGTAAACAGTTATAAACTGGTAACCGGTGCGAACAAGAATATCACTATTGAAATTACCAATCCATCTAAGTTCTGGAGTGTATCAAAATATTTAGTTGTACAAAAATAGTTTCATTGAAGAAACTATAAAGTTCAACAGGCATAAAGTATTGATTAGTGACATGAGTGTGGAATAGATTCACAAACCGTCCTCTCCACATATAACGTTCCTGAACAAAGTGAAAGCTCGTAAAATCATTGATTTTGCGGGCTTTCTTTTTCTTTGGTCACCACAAGTATCAAATCTACGGCAATCCACCTGTCAGATATTCAAAAACATATTTCTATATTCTAGTGACTAGGTGTATTTTAATCAGAGTTTTCATATTTCAGACGATACTATTCCGGATATGATTGCCCAGCAACAAGGTAGAAGCAGCATGAAGCTTGTTTTGAAAATTTGATTCCTCACAGATCCAATTGAAACAGGCAACCTATTTAACAAACACTTCCGGCAATCCGTAAACAGAGGGCTAAGTTAAGTTCGCAAACTAAACAGAACAATGTGTTTATCTGTTTCGTTTCATCATAAAATGTGATTTAAATTGAGAATTTAATGAGAATTATTATTTTTCAAAAATGTTATATTAAAAGATAAACGACATGAAAACAATTAAAATTGGAATTAACGGATTTGGCCGTATAGGTCGCCTTGTTTTTCGTGCAGCTCAGAACTATGAGCAGATCCAGGTAGTTGGTATCAACGATTTGCTGGATGTGGAATATATGGCTTACATGCTTAAATACGATTCGGTTCACGGTCGTTTTGACGGAAGTATCCATGTAGAGAACGGTGATCTGATAGTAAACGGAAGAACAGTTCGCATTACTGCTGAGAAAGACCCGTCAAATTTAAAATGGGATGAAATCGAAGCTGAGTACGTTGTAGAATCTACAGGTATTTTTTTGACAAAAGAGAAAGCAGAAGCACATATTAAAGCCGGAGCAAAACGGGTAGTGATGTCGGGACCTCCGAAAGATGACACACCCATGTTTGTCATGGGAGTAAATGAAAAAAGATACAACGGAGAAGTCTTTGTTTCCAATGCTTCCTGCACCACCAATTGCACAGCACCACTGGTAAAAGTGATTCATGAAAAATTTGGAATCGTAGAAGCGCTAATGACAGCAATACATGCAACCACAGCAAGCCAACGAACAGTAGATGCACCCTCCATGAAAGACTGGCGAGGAGGACGCTCAATCCTGGGAAACATAATCCCATCATCAACAGGTGCTGCCAAGGCAGTCGGGAAAGTGATCCCTGAACTGGCAGGGAAAATAACAGGCATGTCTTTCCGGATTCCGGTGGCAGATGTGTCAGTGGTTGATTTGACCTGCCATCTGGCTACTCCTGCCACGTATGAAGAAATATGCAAAGTGGTGAAAGAGGCATCAAAAAACGAATTGAAAGGAATTCTGGGCTACACTGAGGATGCAGTAGTTTCCACCGATATGGTTGGAGAGACGCGAACTTCGGTGTTCGATGCTAAAGCCGGAATCTCCTTAAACCCCACTTTTGTTAAACTGGTAAGCTGGTATGACAATGAGTATGGTTTCTCCACTAAAGTACTGGATCTTATTACCCATATGGATACAGTTAAATGAGTTGATCATTCCCAATACAGATTACTTGTATATCAATATTTTACAGATATCGTATCATAATAGGTATTGGAACAAAGCAATGTATTTTCCGAACAAGTATCAGGAAACAGGGATTGAGTCGAAGTATCGCTTGTCACGTTGATGACTGTTGGCATTCAAATCCTATCCTCTCTTCATTAAGAATCGACTCAAAAGCTCTATTCAAAAGCAAAACCCCACAAAACAAAAGTTTTGTGGGGTTTATAACATCTCCCTACTTTGGATTAAAATTGCTATAAAAGAAAGAATTTAGTACTCAAAAAAAACAAAAGCTCTCCCGGTTAAAGGAAAGCTTTCGTTTATTGAGAAAAAAGTAAATCTTATTTCTTAGATTCTTCTACTGATACTTTTCTGAACTCTTTCAAAAGTTTTTCCAAATCAAGAGAACTTTTACGGGCACGAGTACCTGCAGCTTTATTGGCTTTTTCAATTTGTAAATTTGCATCTGTAGCAAAAGCTTCGAATTCAGCTTTAATCTTGTTTACTAATTCTTCCATTTTTAAATAATGTTTAGTTTGTTAATAGGCTGTAATAAAACAGTCAGTATATTTGCTGCAAATATAGTCATTTAAGGATAATCTCAAAAGCTATCAAGAGAAACTTATTCCCAGATAAGCAATCTATCTCTTTTCTTTAAACCTCCACAAGGAAACTCCCGGTTTTAAAACATCAAAAAACACAAAGGACAACTAGTTCTTACTTACGATTTTTTTTTGTAATTTTGCACCCCTGAATCAGTTATTTTCTAATTGATTAAATATATTGATTATTGGACGTTGGATGAATCCAAATCTATGTAATCTGTCATAAATCTGTGAAATTTGTTTTTTATAATGAAAAAGTTTGCTGAGTATACTAATTTAAATTTATCGGACATTAATAAAGAAATGCTGACACGCTGGAGCGATCAGGACATTTTCCATAAAAGTATCGAAACCCGTGAGGGCAAACCAACGTTTGTTTTCTATGAAGGGCCTCCATCTGCCAATGGGTTACCTGGTATTCATCACGTTATGGGGCGTACGATCAAGGACGTCTTTTGCAGGTATAAGACTATGCAGGGTTTTCAGGTAAAACGAAAAGCAGGTTGGGATACACATGGACTTCCGGTAGAGTTGGCAGTAGAAAAATCATTAGGCATTACCAAAGAAGATATTGGAAAGAAAATCAGTGTGGACGATTACAACGCCGCATGCCGCCGGGATGTACTGAAATACACTCGGGAATGGGAAGACCTGACAACTAAAATGGGGTATTGGGTGGATATGAACGACCCGTATATTACCTATGACAACCGGTATATTGAAACACTCTGGTGGTTACTCAAACAACTTTACAATAAGAATTTACTCTATAAAGGATATACCATCCAACCTTATTCACCTGCTGCAGGCACAGGACTCAGCACACATGAACTGAACCAACCGGGATGTTACCGGGATGTTAAGGATACCACCTGTGTCGCACAATTTAAGGTTTCAGATAACAGTACGTTACCTTTTAATGGCCCTATTGAAGGTAACTGTTATTTTATTGCCTGGACAACTACCCCCTGGACATTACCTTCGAATACTGCACTTTGTGTGGGACCAAATATCAACTATGTATTAGTTAAAACCTTTAATCCTTATACCAGTGAACCTGTTTCATTGGTTTTAGCAAAAGAACTGGTAAATGCTCATTTTAATCCTAAAAATGCTGAGCTGGTTTTTGAAGATTATAAACATGGAGATAAAAACATACCGTTCAAAATAGCCGGTGAATGCAAAGGTTCCGATTTATCGGGTATTGAATACGAACAACTGATTCCCTGGGTAAATCCGGGAGAAGGTGCTTTTCATGTAATCACCGGTGAGTTTGTGACCACAGAAGATGGTACAGGTATTGTTCATATTGCCCCTACCTTTGGAGCTGATGACGACCGCGTAGCCAAACAAAACAATATACCGCCACTTCTCCTTATCGATAAAGATGGTAATCGCCAACCAATGGTGGACAGGACCGGAAAATTCTTCAAACTGGAAGATTTAAGTCCTGATTATGTCGCTTCAAATGTAAATGCTGCATTGTATAGCGAATATGCAGGGCGTTATGTAAAAAATGCATATGATGAAAACCTGACTGATGATGACGCCACACTGGATATTGACCTGTGTGTAATGTTAAAACAAGAGGGACTTGCCTTTAAAATAGAAAAGCATATTCACAGCTACCCACATTGCTGGCGTACTGATAAACCTGTGTTGTATTACCCCCTTGACAGTTGGTTTATTAAAACTACCGAATGTAAGGATAAAATGATGGAACTAAATGAAACCATCAACTGGAAACCTCAATCTACCGGAACAGGACGTTTCGGCAAATGGCTGGAAAACCTTCAGGACTGGAATTTATCACGCAGCCGTTATTGGGGTACTCCGTTGCCTATCTGGCGCAGTGAAGATGGAACGGAAGAAATTTGTATCGGTTCTGTGGAAGAATTGATGACTGAGATAGAGAAATCAATTAAAGCCGGATTCATGACCGAAAATCCCTTCAAAAACTTTAAAGTTGGAGAGAATACGGCTGACAATTATTCAGTTAAAAATATCGATTTGCACCGTCCGTATGTAGATGGAATTATCCTTGTTTCAGTAAGCGGAAAACCTATGAGTCGTGAACTTGACCTGATTGACGTATGGTTTGATTCGGGTGCTATGCCTTTTGCCCAGCTGCATTACCCATTTGAAAATGCCGATTTGATTGATAAAGGAGGATTCTACCCCGCTGATTTCATTTCGGAAGGCGTGGACCAGACACGTGGCTGGTTCTTTACACTACATGCTATCAGCACCATGGTGCGTGGATCGGTAGCATTCAAAAATGTTATCTCCAATGGGTTGGTACTAGACAAGAACGGCAATAAAATGTCAAAAAGGCTTGGCAATGGCGTTGATCCATTTTCAGCCATCGACAAATACGGCTCAGATCCGTTAAGATGGTACATGATGACGAATGCCTCTCCCTGGGACAATTTAAAATTTGATATTGACGGAATAGAGGAAGTGCGTCGTAAGTTCTTTGGAACACTTTACAATACGTATTCATTTTTCTCGCTTTATGCCAACGTTGACAAATTTACTTACGCAGAAGCTGAAGTTCCTATGGAAAAAAGGCCAGAAATTGACCGTTGGATAATTTCGTTATTGAACACATTAGTGAAAGATGTAACGGAATATTTCGAAACCTATGAACCGACCCGCGCAGGACGTGCCATTTCAGATTTTGTAGGTGAAAACCTAAGCAACTGGTACGTAAGGTTAAACCGGAAACGCTACTGGGGAGGTGAATACGATACAGATAAAATATCTGCCTATCAAACATTATACACATGTCTCGAAACTGTGACACGACTCATGGCTCCGATAGCACCATTCTTTGCCGATAAATTATTTCTGGATTTAAATACCGTAACAGGGAAAGATACAAATGAATCAGTTCATATAGCCAATTTCCCGACGTATAAAGAGGACCTCATTGACAGCAATCTGGAAGCGTGCATGCAGCTGGCACAACAGACTTCATCTATGATTCTGGCATTGCGTCGTAAAGCAGAGAAGAAAGTGCGTCAACCTTTATCAAAAGCGGTTGTACCTGCGCATGATGAAGCCACCTATAATCAATTGACCTACATCGCCGACCTAATTAAAGCAGAAGTAAATATCAAAGAACTGGAAATTCTTCCGGCTGATACTGATATGGAAAACCTGGTAAAAAGGATTAAACCTAATTTCAAAACATTAGGCAAGAAATATGGCAAGCAAATGAAAGAGATTGCTCAGGTTATGAACTCTTTCGGTAAAGATGAAATAAGTGAAATTGAAAACAAGGGCTATTATTTGTTGTATTTACCTTCGGGCGAAGTTCATTTGGAATTAGAAGATGTTGAAATCATAACTGAAGATATGCCTGGCTGGCTTGTAGCAAACGAAGGCAAGCTCACTGTTGCGTTGGACATCACCGTCACGGATGATTTATTACGCGAAGGCATTGCCCGCGAGCTGGTTAATCGCATCCAGAACATCCGGAAATCAAATGGTTATGAGATCATTGACAAGATTATCGTTGAAATTGAAAGCAGGGATGAAATAAACGAGGCAGTAAAAGAATATACTAATTATATTGCGTCGCAAACATTAGCAAACTCTGTGTTGTTATCATCCCACTTAGAAAATGCAACAGAACTTGAATTTGATGAATATACAGTAAAAGTATCCGTAAAAAAGGCATCGTAAAACTTGTAGAAAATAAAGTCTAAAAAAATTGTTTAACTGAAACTAAATAGCTATTTTCGCAGGCGATAAAAAAATGATTTTAGGAATTGATTTTTTTTATCTAATGCTTTACAAACCATTTAAAAATTATGATTATGGCCGAAAAGACAAGATACACAGACGCAGAACTGGATGAGTTTAGGGAATTAATAACCGAAAAACTTGAAAAAGCTCAAAAAGAGTATGAAGCTTTACGAAATGGCATAACCAATTTAGATGGAAATGATGTAATGGATACTTCTCCAACATTTAAAGTATTGGAAGAAGGAGCTGCTACACTCTCGAAAGAAGAATCAGGGAGAATGGCACAACGTCAAATGAAATTTATTCAACACCTGCAATCCGCATTAATACGTATCGAAAACAAAACCTACGGAATATGTAGGGAAACTGGCAAGCTGATTCCGAAAGAACGTTTGCGTGCGGTACCTCATGCTACGTTAAGCATTGAAGCCAAAAACGATAAAAAATAATCGAATTTATACCTTGATTCGGCAACGGGACACTTGTCTGTTGCCGAATTTGCGTATAAAACAATTTACTAATTGTCATGCTGAGAATTATAAATTGCAAACCATCAAATAGTAAATTCTTTTCCATGTCAATAACTAAAAAATCAATCTTACTCATTTTTCTTGTATTATTTGTTGATCAGGCATCAAAAATCTACGTCAAACTACATTTCGCACTTGGCGACCATGTTGATGTATTAAGCTGGTTTCAAATTTATTTTATAGAGAATAATGGGATGGCATTTGGGATGGAGCTTATAGGTAAGCTATTTCTCACTCTTTTCCGGATTATCGCTGTTGGGGCGTTGGGATATTACATTCATATACTCATCAAAAAACAAATTCGTACCGGTTATATCTTAACGATCTCATTGGTATTAGCCGGCGCAGCAGGAAATATAATCGATTCAATTTTTTACGGTTTGCTTTTTAATGACAGTTATGGACATATAGCTACTTTTTTACCAGATGGAGGAGGATATGCCTCGTTGTTTTATGGCAGGGTAGTGGACATGCTTTATTTCCCTATAATCAGGAACAGTGTAGGTGAAACACTCTTCTTTAGCCCTGTTTTTAATATCGCCGATTCCGCCATCAGTGTAGCAGTGGTAATAATTCTGATTTTCTACAGAAAAGAACTGAACAACAGCCTCGAAACAAAAAAAGAAAGCAATGTTGAATCTACCAAATAAGATTTTTAATCGCTTTATTATCCTTGCACTATGCTCGTTGCTATTTTCAGCATGCGACAAAAGGCCTAGTGGTGTATTGAATCAGAATGAAATGACTAACGTTCTGACTGAAATGCATAAGACTGATGCTTCCATGAGTGAAAGAGGGTTGGCATCCAATCACTATTCCGATAAAGCCCCCTATTATAAGTTTATTTTTAAAAGATATGGAATCACTCAAGCTAAGTTTGATTCATCATTGGTTTGGTACACAAAAAACCCAAGAATATTCGGAAACATCTACGATAAGGTACTGGCTAATTTAACCCATCTTCAGAAAGAAGTAAAAAATGGCAAATATCATCCGGTTGATACGCTTGATTTAACAAAAATGAGGACTTCCATTTGGAATAAACGAACAAAATATCTATTGACTAAAGATTCAACAAGAACGCATTTGAATTTTGAAATTACTAACAATCTCTTGTTCGGGGATGTATATGTATTTAAATTCCTACAACGTATTGCACCTGAAGATTCTTCTAAAAAACAACGAATTGTTATACGGCTAAATTATGCCAATGGAAAAACCGACACTGTTTCTCAAACAGCCTATCACGACAGCT
>Ga0302296_1002859_pt1 | contig 11376 bp, 3 predicted proteins | sample III_Fen_N3_1_FD_194546 | JGI IMG/M metagenome (GOLD analysis project Ga0302296, IMG submission 194546) | Peat permafrost microbial communities from Stordalen Mire near Abisko, Sweden - III_Fen_N3_1 | ecosystem: Environmental > Terrestrial > Soil > Wetlands > Permafrost | place: Sweden: Abisko... | reverse complement strand
TGTTTGGAAACGGACTTCCTGTTCCGTTAAAATTTAAACAAACGCTCGATAATGAATTAATCAACAATAAAATAGAATTTCTATTCTCAAGTTACGTCACCGATCTGCTGACCGATGCCCAGGGTATTCCTGCGGGCGTTGTTATTGCCAACCGTTCAGGAAGACAGGCCATTAAAGCCAAAATCATCATCGACGCAACGCCGCGGGCAATGGTTTCGCGCCTTACTTCAGCCTCGTTTACGGCGTTTCCAGCCGGGAAACAAAATTTCCGGTTTATTGTATTGGGAAACAACGAGAAAAAGCTTGCAAGCGGAACTTCACAGCTATTGCCTCAACCCGTGGTTGTAAAAGAGAAAGAGTATAAAGCCATCGAATATTCGCTGGATATTGAAATGAAAAATGGCTCTTACGAGTCATTCGCGAATGCAGAGCAAATAGCCCGTGATCTCACATGGGATCCAAACCAGGTTGAATCAGGAGACCTTCTTTTTCAGGTACCGCCCGATCATATCATCGGGAAAAGTAGCTGGGATAAAGCAACTACTAACAATGAAGAGATTGCTCTTGCAGCCTTTCAACCACAAAAAGTCAGCCGGGTCTTTTTATTAAACGGAATGGCTGATATTTCACGAACCATTGCTGCCGACCTATTGCAACCCGGTGGAATGATCCGGATCGGGGAAAAAATCGGAAAAGAAGCAGCCGATATAGCATTGGCAACTAAGCTGTCGAGTTCAGTAAAGATTAAAGGAAACCGTCATTCGAATCCTGTAAAAGGTGATGTAGGCGAGTTACTTGCCGGAATCCGTCCATCTTTAAACCAGGGTACGATCCTTTCAGAAGCAACCACACTTCCGGTACTCGGCAGGTATGATGTTGTTGTGATGGGAGGTGGAACCGCCGGAGCACCTGCAGCAGTAGGTGCTGCACGCCATGGTGCAAAAACGATAGTGATTGAATATCTGCACGGATTAGGAGGAATCGGAACTTTGGGTATGGTTGGCCGATATTATCATGGTTACAAAAAAGGTTATACAAATGAGGTGGATCGCGGTGTAAAAGCGATCGGCGAAGGGAATGTGCGACAAAAAAACCGGCTTGACGAATGGGTATTCGACTGGAAAACAGAATATTTCAGGCGCGAAATCCGGAATGCCGGTGGAGACATCTGGTTTGGCGTATTAGGTTGTGGTGCTTATATTGACAAGGGAAAAGTCAAAGGGGTGATTGTTGCAACCCCATTTGGGAAAGGAGTGATACTGGCGCATACCGTCATCGATTCATCGGGAAGTTCTGATATCGCGATTGCTGCCGGAGCAGGATATGTCTACACGGATGGCAATTCAGTGGCTGTTCAGGGAGCCGGAATGCCGTTTAAAAACCCGAACGACTTTTACAACAACAGCGACTGGACTTTTACCGACGACACCGATATGCTCGATATCTGGTGGACGTTTATTGTCGCAAAAGACAAATTTTCAGATCAGTACGACATCGGTAAATTATCTCAAACACGCGAACGTCGCCGGATGATTGGGGATTTCACGATATCAGCATTAGATATTTATAATGGCCGCACCTATCCCGATGTTATCTCCATTCATGTGAGTTCCTTCGACACGCATGGTTTCACCGAAGATTCGTTCTTTTACCTGAAGCCACCCGAACATAGCGGGGCTGACGTAACAGCTTATGTTCCTTTTCGTGCCCTACTGCCAAAGGGGATCGAAGGAGTTGCCGTGACCGGTCTCGGAGCAAGTGCCGACCGCGATGCAATGCCCGTGATCCGGATGCAACCTTGCCTTCAGAACCAGGGTTATGCAGTTGGCTGGGCAGCAGCTATAGCAGCGAAAAACAACCAGATGATCCGTCACATCGATCTGAAATCACTTCAAAAAGAACTCGTAAAAATTGAAAGTCTGCCGGAAACAGTACTCACTGATCAGGATAACTTTCCGCCGACGGATGAAATGATCAGGCAGGCAGCTTCCACGGTTACCCACAACCTCGATGGTCTCGAAATTTTGCTTTGGGACAAAACACGGTCAATGCCATTGATGGTGGAGGCATTCGGGCAAACCAAAACTCCGGAGGATCAGTTAACATATGCAAGAATACTTGGCATGCTGGGAAATGACGCAGGCGGAGAAGTATTGCAGCAGGCAGTAGAAAATGCAAGTGACTGGGATACAGGGTGGAATTACACCGGAATGGGACAATTTGGGAAAAGCATCAGCTATCTTGATGGATTGATCATTGCACTTGGAAGAACCAAAAGGACAGAGGCAATTCCGGTTCTTGAGAAGATCTCAAAGAAATTGACCATATCTAGCGAATTCTCCCATTTCAGGGCGGTTGCAATGGCGCTTGAAACCATTGGAGACAACAGGGGCGCATTAATTCTTTATGATCTTCTGCAACTTCCTGGTGTGACTGGTCATTCGATGCCAGATATTCAGACAGCTAAAAGACTTACACCAGCCAGTGATACCGATACGAGTACACGAAATAATTCGTTACGCGAATTAATCCTCGCCCGGGCGTTGTTTCGCTGTGGTGATGTTAATGGTTTGGGGAAAGAAATTCTGACCAATTATTCAAAAGATCTTAGGGGGCACTATTACCGACATGCAAGCGGAGTATTGAAAATGTTCGCGAAAACGCCTGAACAACAAAATGATATAAAAGGAAGTAAATCCGAAGTAAATCCGGATTTTCCTATAATTAAAGCACCGACAGTACCTTTGAAACCATAAAATCTACATACACAATTCGTCAATTTGAAAAATTATTTCAATACCTTTATCGCCTCCAATTAAACTATAATTAAATGCCACAACTATGAAAAAGATTTTGATTGTTTTCGCATTCATCAGTTTGTTTCTGAATGCATCGGCACAATTTCCGCAACCACCTGTCACTCAAAAGTTATTGATAATCGAGACCGAAAACACTGCATTGGTCCTTTCTGTTGCAAACAACCATAAACTGTATCAGGTATATCTTGGTGATAAACTGAAGAATACAGAAGATTACAAAACATTGCCCAACCAACACGAAGCATATATACCTTCAGGAACAGACAATTTATTTGAACCTGCCATCAAGATGTTACACAATGATGGAAATCAATCGCTCGAATTGTTGTTTTCAGACGAAAAGGTAACCCGCGACGGCAACGTGGTCACAACCTCAATCCTAATGAAAGACCCCAAATACCCGGTCGAAGTACGTTTGAATTTCACGGCATTCCAGAAGGAGAACATTATTAAAACCTGGACAGAGATCAAACACCAGGAAAAGAAACCTGTAATTTTAAGCAATTTTGCCTCCTCAATGCTACATCTGGATGCTGATAAATACTGGCTTACACAATTTCATGGCGACTGGGCAAAGGAGATGCGCATGGAAGAAAGTCAGCTCACCAGCGGCATCAAAATGATCGACAGCAAACTGGGAACAAGGGCAAATATGTACCAGACACCCGTATTTTTCCTTGCAAAAAACAAACCGGCAGATGAAAATTCCGGTGAAGTAATTGCTGGGACTTTAGGTTGGACAGGCAGCTTTCAAATGTTATTTGAGATTGATAACAGCAACTCCCTGAGGATGATTTCTGGCATAAACCCATTTGCTTCGGAATATCACCTGAATCCAAACGAGAATTTTGTGACGCCTGAATTTCTGTTTACCTTCAGTAACAAGGGTAAAGGTCAGGCAAGCCGCAATTTCCACGCATGGGCGCGAAATTATGGAGTGCTTGATGGAAATGGAAGCCGTTCTACATTGCTAAATAACTGGGAATCTACGTATTTTGATTTTGACGAAAGTAAACTGACTGAATTATTCGGAGGAGCTAAAGAATTGGGTGTTGACGTCTTTCTGCTTGATGATGGCTGGTTTGGAAACAAGTATCCGCGAAAAGATGATCGTGCAGGTTTGGGTGACTGGCAGGAGACGGCCACCAAACTACCTCACGGGCTGGGATACCTGGTTGAACAGGCTGAAGCCAAAGGTGTGAAATTCGGTATCTGGATCGAACCTGAAATGGTAAATCCTAAAAGTGAACTGTACGAAAAGCATCCTGACTGGATTTTGAAGCTGCCAAATCGTGACGAACATTATTACCGCAATCAGCTTGTACTCGATCTTACCAATCCTGAAGTTCAGGAATTTGTGTATAAACTGGTAGATGACATGCTGACCAAAAATCCCAAAATTGCCTTTATCAAATGGGATTGCAACCGGATGATGACCAATACCTATTCAGCCTATCTCAAAGACAATCAGTCGCATGTTCAGATTGAATATGTGCGAAGCTTTTACCGTGTAATGGAACGTCTCCGGACGAAATATCCAAAATTGCCCATTATGCTTTGTTCCGGGGGTGGAGGCAGAACCGATTACGGTGCTTTGAAGTATTTTACTGAATTCTGGCCCAGCGACAATACAGATGCTTACGAACGCGTATTTATTCAATGGGGATATTCCTATTTTTTCCCAAGCATCACTTCCTGTAATCACATTACTTCGATGGGTAAACAGTCGCTGAAGTTCAGAACCGATGTGGCAATGATGGGCAAGATGGGGTACGACATCCGTGTAAAAGAGATGACCGAAGATGAGCTAAAATTCAGCAAACAAGCCGTTAAGAACTACGACCGGCTGAAAGATCTGATCTGGAAGGGTGATCTGTACCGTCTCGTTTCGCCATACGAAGAAGAGCGGGCAGTACTCATGTATACATCTGTGGATAAGAGTAAATCATTACTTTTTTCCTATTCACTGCATCCAAGGTCATTCGGACAGTTTAGTCCGGTACGACTATTGGGCTTAGACCCTGATAAGAATTACCGCATCGAAGAAATCAATAAAATGCCTAATGGCTGGAGCCGGTTTATGGCAGAAGGCAAAACTTTTTCGGGGGATTATCTGATGAAAATAGGCCTTTCTCTGCCTAATAACAACGAATTAACGAGTGCTATAATCGAAATCACAGAGGCAAATAAATAATCTTCTTTTTAATTTTAACATATAAAGAAAATATTGGCAGGCCTTCAACAACAAATCAATAGATAAAATTTAGGTGAGTCTGCCTGATCAGATTAAAGTGAGAGATTTCCAGGAAAAGTGGAGCTCTCATTTTTTTTATATACCAATCGATCAACAAATCGACTTGCTAATTTCAGCCTCAAAATTACACCCGCCAGATCAAAGAAGTTGTTCTGGTCTGTATTATAGTTTGATTCTTGGAAGGAGTGCTCTCATACAGATTAATCCAAATCCAAACCTCCTTTACGCTTATTAAGAAAGTATTGACTAAAAGGTGAAAAGTTTAAAATCTACAATTCTTCGGCGTGAAGTACGAAAAAGTGTTACGACGTGTTAAAAAAACATGTTGTAGAACATTTCCTTTTCGACACCAGAGAAGTCGAATTAGTATATATTTGTACCCACCAGTACCCACCAGTATCATACAATTAAAGCGTAAGATTTTGAACATGGCAACTGGATGGCTAAATCGAAGTTTATTGAAAAATTTGGAATTACAACTTAAGTAGCTGTTTTTCACAAGATCGTATTATCCGATTCAAAAACACACATGCTATTTCCACTAATTTGTATCTCGGCGCACATTTAGTTTTGAAATTATTTGAATGGGTTGCTCAAAAGGAAAAATTGAAAAAGGAAGGTAATGTTGAACAAGACTATTTAAAAGTATATTTGACTTTACTAACATTAGAATACAACTATTAACTAAACAACAAATACAATTGCAAAGAAAAAAATTACCTCATTTACTTAAAACCGTGGAACTTTCTTAAGAAATCTTAAGACCAACTTTCACACTCATTTCAGCGTATATTGCTGAGCCATTACGCCGGATAAGCATTCCCAGAATAAACGCTTCTGTTGATGATTCCAAGCTGAGAAAAAGATCTAATTTAATCAAATCAACAAGTTTACGAATAGCAACTAAACCATTTTAACTTGTTAACACCAATACAATTAACATACGTTCTTATTTTTATTTACTAATCTTAAAGTATATGTATTTATGAAACTAAAAAATCAGATTTTTCTACCTGGGGGGAAATTTACCAGAAAGTTACTTTCACTGGTTCTTCTTATGGTATTTATGACCGGGATGGCTTTTGCTCAAAAAAAGACGATAACCGGAAAAGTATCCGATCAGACAGGTGCCTCGGTTCCTGGTGTAACGGTAATGATTAAAGGAACTACGACGGGAGTAATTACGAGTATGGACGGAAATTATTCAATTACAAATGTTCCTGAAAATGCAACTTTACTATTTTCATTCGTAGGATTGAAAGCGCAGGAAGTTGAAGTTGGTAACCGTAGTACCGTTAATGTAACGATGGTAGCAGAATTAACGGACCTCGATGAGGTGGTTGTTGTAGGTTATGGTACACAAAAACGTGCAAATGTTGTTGGCGCCGTTGCGTCTGTTGAAGGCGATAGACTAACGGCAATCCCATCAATGAACGTTTCCAATGCAATTTCTGGTTTGATACCCGGAACAGTAGTTATGCAAACAACCGGTGAACCTGGAAATGGTACTCCAAGAATACAGGTTCGTGGTAGAACGACGGTTAATACTGACGGTAGTCAGACTCGTTTATCAAGTGATGCCAATATTACCCCTCAGGTATTAGTTGTTATTGATGGAGTACCCGGACGATCAATGGATGAAATTGACCCTAATGATATTGAAAGTCTTTCCGTTTTGAAAGATGCATCTGCAGCAATTTATGGTGCTCAGGCTGCTAATGGTGTTATACTTATCAAGACCAAATCAGGAAAAGAAGGTAAACCACGCCTGAATTATCAGTTCTACGAAGGAATCATGACTCCAACATTGACTCCAAAAGTTACCGATGCTACCGAATATGCGACAATGCTTTCTGAATTCCAGACTGCAAAAGGTTCAGCACGTACATACTCAGATGCCGATATTGCACTTTTTGCCAGTGGGAAAGACCCTTGGGAACATCCCAATACCAACTGGTATGGTGACCTTATTAAAGATTGGACAACAACAACAAGGCATAACATTACGCTCGACGGAGGTTCCAAAGGGATGAAATACTATGTTTCTTTCGGTTATAAATCTGACGATGCCATGTACAAAGCATCATCGACCAAATACAAACAGTATAATGTAAGAACCAAATTGGAAATGCCAATTACCGACTGGTTGAAAACAGGCGTTGAACTTGCCGGATTTATAACTAACAAAATATATCCTTACAAGAGCGCGGATGCAATTGTTGGACAATCAACCCGTTTACTTCCTACAAGGTGGTCGTTCTGGCCAACCGGACAACCTGGTCCTGACATTGAGTATGGTGATAATCCGGTTGAAACTTCCACTTTGGATGCCGGAAAAAACGACCAGAAAACCTACAGGATGTTGACCACATTCAGTGCAACAGTTCTGGTTCCTTTTGTTAAGGGTCTTTCATTCACAGGCAGTTATAATTACGACCTGACAAACTATTACAACAAGCAATTCAATCAGCCATGGACTCTATATTACCCAAATTGGGATAAAGCCACAAAGGGTGCTGACGGATTTATTACTTCAATGCCTTTAACGCCAACTTTAAGAGGACTTTCATCTCCCGAAAATAGGGAGAGATATGATCGGACACTCAATCAAACAATCCTGATCAATGCTAATTATTCCAAACAATTTGGAGATCATAGCATCACATTATTCGGTGGTTTCGAGCAGTACACAAGTGACTGGAATTATTTCCAGGCATATCGCAAATATTATATTTCGCCTGTTATTCAGACGATGAATGCCGGTAATTCCAAAGATCAGGCAATTGAAGGAACGGCAACAGTTTATGCACGTAAATCATGGTTAGGTAGAGCTTCGTATGACTATAAAGGAAAATACCTTGCTGAAGTTGTATTCCGTGCTGACGGATCTCTTAAGTTCCCCACAGCCGACCGTTGGGGTTATTTCCCTGCATTATTACTGGGATGGCGTGCTTCTGAAGAAAATTTCTGGAAAAACAATTTATCGTTTGTTAACTACTTTAAATTGAGGGCATCAATCGGACAAATGGGTAATGACCCTGGAAATCCTTTCCAATACATGGATAAATACAACATCGGTACTGGTATGACATTTGGTACCACCGGAGATATACAGACTGTAGTTGGCCCACCAATTGTTGCCAATCCATATATTACATGGGAAAGACAAACATCCTATAACCTTGGGTTCGATTCAAAATTTAAAGAAAATCTTTTTAGTTTAACTGCCGAATTCTTTTATCAAAGAAGGGATAGAATCCTGGTAACCAAAAATGCTTCGGTTCCTAGCTATACAGGGATATCGCTGCCACAGCAAAATATTGGGATTGTTGACAACCGCGGATTCGAACTTGAAGGTGGTTACCATAAAAACATTAACAAAGATTTACGTATTGACTTAACCGCCAATTTCAGTTATAACCACAACGAAGTTGTGTTTATGGACGAACCTAAAAGGGCTGTACCATGGCAGCAACTTACCGGACATTCAAATCTGGCATGGTTGATGTATCAGGCCGATGGCATTTTCAAAGATCAGGCACAAGTTGATGCAACTCCTCACCTTGCAGGTGCAAGACCGGGTGATGTAATTTTCAAGGATGTATCGGGTGATGGTAAAATTGATGGTGATGACAAAATTCTGCTTGACAAGGTTGATGCACCTGAAACTTTTTATGGAGCTACTTTAGCAGTGGCTTATAAGGCATTCACTTTGACCGTGCAGGTACAGGGTCAGGGCAAATTTATGAAAGACAGCCAATACGACAACCGTCGCGGTGAAGCCGGGAACTACTACCAATGGCAATATGACAATCGCTGGACACCGACGAATACGGTTACGAACATTGCAAGAGCCTATAACCGCGATGACCTCTACTGGTCAAAAGATGTTAACATGAATACTTACTGGATGCAAAATACAGCTTACTGCCGTTTGAAAAACGTAGTATTAAACTATGTAATTCCACAGAAATACTACTCTAAAATTGGTTTAGCAAGAGCAAGTGTCTACTTGACTGGTAACAACCTGGCATTACTTTGGACCGCCACAAGGAAGTGGGATCCGGAAACAAACAATCCGGGTGTATATCCTACGATGAAAACATTTGCCATTGGAGCAAGTGTTACTTTTTAGTAAATTTATATAACTGATAAAAAGTTAGAATATGAAAAAAATATTTTTAAATATAACGGTTATAGCATTGCTATTGCTCAGCTTGGGAGCCTGCAAAGAGGATGCACTTAATAAGTCGGCCGTTGATACCTATAGTGAAACAGTTGTATTTGCGGATATTAATATTGTGAATGCCTACCTGGGTAAAGTTTATGACAGGATGGGTGGTGGTACCACAACAGCTACAAATATTGATAATGGTATTTTAGGAATGCGCGAAGATCTGTTAAGCTCCGGTACGGACCAATTGCTTTGTATTCACCGTCCGGCAAACTATGTTATGCTCAAAGGGACAATGACTCCTGATCAGCTTGGAGTTTTTCAGGATGACGATAAAGGCGGCTATTTAAGATGGAACAATCTGTATTCGAACATTCAGGATGCCAACAAGATCCTGGCTACCATTGATGCGGTTCCTACTACAACTGCCCCACAAGATGCTTTAAAAAAGCAGATAAAAGGTGAGGCCTATTTTATCAGAGCATACGATTATTCAACCTTACTGATGGTTTATGGTGGTTCGGTGCTTAAAGATACCCCCTATAAACTGTCAGATGATTTCACTACGGCTAAAAGGTCAACGATTAAGGAAACGCTCGATTTTATATTGAAAGATATCCAAAGTGCAATCACTAATTTACCGGCATCAGGTATAGAACAGGGACGTGCAACTCAGGCAGCAGCTGCCGCTTTAAAATCAAGAGTAACGCTTTTCTGCGCAAGCACATTGACCAATGGTGGCTGGGCTGAACAGGCTGCCAATACGTTGGTTTCTTTCCCAGCAGGTAGCCGTACGGCTTTATTAACACAAGCCCGCGATGCTGCCAAGGATGTGATGGATGCCAAATACGGTGCGTTCTCGTTGGTTGGAACAACCAGCGAACCACCATCACCGCTAACTGCAGCTCAGGTACAAAGCTACGCTGATAACTATTTTGGCATTTTCAACCAAAAGGGTGCATGGAACAGTGAAACTATCTGGGGTATTCAGTATCCACTTTCTGGAGGTAACTCTAATAATGCAAATATCTGGAATGGTCCAAACGGTTATCACAACTGGGGTAACAACGATCCAACGGAAGCATCGGTCAGAAGGTTTGAAATGGCCGACGGTACAAAATTCCAATGGGATAAATACACACCGGGTAATATGGATCTTCGTACTGCAACTGCTGCCGAATTGGCTGCAGATCCACAGCGCAATCCTTATGTAGGTCGCGAACCACGTTTTTATGCCATTGTTCTTTACGACGGAGCTCCATGGCAGCAAAGACCATCCGACGCAGCCGGATTAGAACCTGACAACAAAATTCAGACTGGCTATTATCTTCATAATGTCGGAGATGCTGTTGCGTATAAAAGCGGGCTCGATACCCGTCAGGGTTTGATTGAAGCATGGAACGGACAAAAGACAGGTTATAACATGCGCAAATTAATGGATCCATCAAGTGCAGGACAGTATTTCAAAAATACGAATGCATGGGTGGAATTCCGATATGCTGAAATTTTGATGAACTATGCTGAAGCCTGTATCGAACTGGGCGGAGCAGATCTGCAGAATGGTATTGCAGCCATGAACCTGGTAAGAAAACGCGCTGGTCTTCCGAGCCGTGCAACCACAGACCAGGTCGCTGCACGTCAGTTTGTACGCGACGAAAGAAACATCGAGTTCTTTGCCGAAGGTCATCGTTTTTACGATATCCGTCGCTGGATGATTGCGGAACAGGTAATTGAACCTGTTTTCAGTATGAGGATTGAGCACTATGATAACGGCTTTACCAAATGGATTTATAATAAATTAGATAATGCTGACGACAGGGTGTTTGCCGATAAAAAATACTACTGGGTTCCAATCGCACGCGAAGAAATGAACAAAGCACCACAACTGGTACAAAATCCTGGTTATTAATAATACCAATGATTTTATTTTGGAAAACCCCTCTGTCAAACAGAGGGGTTTTTCTTTGTTTCAAAAATCATTGATGACCGGTTATATAACCAGCGAATATAGCAAATGTGAATTCTTCAATTCATTGCAGACACAGTTGCGCGAACAGTCTCCACTCCTCCTATGTTGAATGACACTCCTCCTGTGTTAATTGACATTGTCCCTATGCTGATTGATATTC
>Ga0302296_1002854_pt1 | contig 11389 bp, 11 predicted proteins | sample III_Fen_N3_1_FD_194546 | JGI IMG/M metagenome (GOLD analysis project Ga0302296, IMG submission 194546) | Peat permafrost microbial communities from Stordalen Mire near Abisko, Sweden - III_Fen_N3_1 | ecosystem: Environmental > Terrestrial > Soil > Wetlands > Permafrost | place: Sweden: Abisko... | reverse complement strand
CCATTTGCCATTCTGCTCGCGGTATTTGGTTCTATACGTTGCAATTTCGGGAATAACTTTCATACCGAGAGGTTTTTTCTTGATAAATATTGACTGGGCAGCCTCTTTATTTGCCAGGTTGAATCCAAATTCTGCTTCAGATATAGCATATGAATCCATTTCGATATACAGGCTTCCCATGAATAATGGTGTCTCAACTGATGGTTTTTGAAGGAATTCAATAACATAGTGAGGTTTACCATCTATTTCCACAACACCTGAAAGTGTATAATTATAATTCACCATTGCTTCTTTGGTCAGAACAGTTTCAGAATTCTTGGCCAGATCGAGTTCCAGAACACTTACCGGACCTCCCTGAAGTTTAAAGAGAACTGTGTCCATCTTTTCCACATCAGTGTTCTTTCTTCCTTTATATATTCTTGCTCCGTCAAATCTCATATCATTATCATAAGGTGCTTTGAATATTTCGACAACAGCTTCACCGATAGAGACATATGTACGGTTTTTTCTTATTGTTTCCCTGTAGAAAGCCGTCATCAGGTTTGGTACCGATTCGAAATTTTTATGAAGATTTGATATGGCCTTTTCAACTATGCTGTTTGGATCAAGTGGCTTCACAATGATCTCTTTTATAGGAATCGGGGCTGCTTCGAGAGCAATGACGTTTTTGTACCCGTTATCTTTAAGATCACTCAGCGGAATGGTTTTGTTTTTATATCCTACGAATGAGACTTCGAGACTTTTTGAAGTAGCAAGGTCGCCGATTTTAAGTGTGAATTCCCCGTCGATATTAGTTACTATAGCTACATTAGATTCTTTAACAGCTACAGTAGCAAAAACAAGGGGAGCCCTGCTCTCGGCATCAATTACTTTACCTTTGATTACTACCAGGTTCTGCTGATCGCTCTTCTTTTTATCCGAGCGAATACCTGCAGATGCAGTCTGGACTGTTAAGGCCAGCAGGAGTAACACTGCAATTAACGAAATGTGTTTAAAAGTTTTCATGGATTTGATTTATTAAGTTTAAAGTTTAATTTCATTTTGTGTTTGAATACTGTATTCTTTCCATTTCAACACTATGACCACTTAGTTGCTCTTTTACCCTATTATCATTGTGAAAATATTTTAATATCTTACCACGCTATATTTGATACTTCAATGATTTACAGTTTTAACAGGCCCGCAAATCTCTTCCGCGCAGGATATTCATATATCCGGAGTTCCGTTACCGGTAATGCCGGCGTCAAGGGCATGCCTGTTTCTGTCAGCACAGAACTTACCAATAACTGCAATCTGAAGTGTCCTCATTGTTCCTCCGGCTCCGGACGTATGCTGAGGAAGAAAGGATTTATGGATATTGACCTCTTTAAACGGGTTATAGATGAACTTGGTTCAGGTCTTTACAATGTGAATTTATACTTTCAGGGAGAGCCAATGCTCCATCCTCTGTTCTTTTCCTTCATCGATAGTTGCGTAAAGACCAATTCTGTCGTTTCTACCAATGGCCATTACTTATCTGAGGCAAATTCAGAGAGAATTGTGCAGTCGGGCCTGTGCAAACTGATTATCTCCCTTGACGGAGCTGATCAGGAGATATATTCAAAATACAGGGTCAATGGTGATGTGCAAAGGGTAATAGAAGGGATCAGAAATATTTCAAAGGCGAAGGAAAAGTTTAAATCTTCATTGAAAATAGAGGTCCAATGCCTGGTTAACAGGTTTAATGAATTGCAGATCCCGGTTATCAAAGCTCTTACCAGAAGCGTGCATGCGAAACTTAGTCTAAAATCGATGCAGATAATAAGTAAGGATGAGATAAGTTCCTGGATGCCGGTAAATAACCGATTCAGGCGATATATTCTTAAGCAGGGATCATTTGTGCTGAAAAGTTCGATGCCTGACAAATGTGCAAGGCTATGGTTTAACCCTGTAATAACCTGGGACGGGAAAGTTGTTCCATGTTGTTTTGATAAGGATGCTGAGTATGTTATGGGCGATCTGTATCAGGAGACTTTCGCAGAAATTTGGAATGGGCCAAAATACAGGATCTTCAGAAAAAGCATTATGACAGGCCGTCATATGATTGATATGTGCAGGAATTGTACTTCGGGGCTGAAGGGGGCCAGGTACTGATTTTATACCGTCATAACATCCTTCTCTTTCAACGCCATTACCTTATCAATCTTCGTATTATACTGGTGAGTCATTTCCTGTACAATTTCAACCGCTTCTTTTTCAAGATCTTCAGGTAACCCGTCTTTTAATAACTGTTTTAATTCATCATTTGCCCATTTTCTTGCTGTCCGGATACTTATTTTCGCTGTTTCACCTTCGTTTCTGACCTGTTTAACAAGCTGGTGTCTTCTTTCTTCTGTCAAAGGCGGGATGTTAATTCGTATTACTTCGCCATTATTTACAGGAGTTAACCCAATGTTAGCAGCCATAATAGCTTTTTCAATTGTCCCTAGCATATTTTTTTCCCATGGTTGAATAAGTATGGTTTTTGCATCGGGGGTATTAATGTTGGAAACCTGAGTTAATGGTGAGTTAACACCATAATAATCAACCGTAATACCATCGAGCAAAGCTGGATTGGATCGTCCGGCTCTGAGGCGGGCAAGTTCATGTTCCAGATGCTCGAGAGCTTTTTCCATTCTCTCCCTCGTCTCTTCCGATATCAATTCAATTTCTTCGTTCATGCTGTTCAGGTTAGATAGTTCTACAACAAAAATAGTAAAATTGACGGAATAGCAAAATCAGGTTAGTTGCTAACAATGGTTCCGATTGCTCCGCCATTAACCAGTTTAACAAGGTTGCCTTGCTTATTCATGTCAAAAACCACCAACGACATATTATTATCCCTGCACATTGTAAAGGCTGTAGAATCCATTACTTTAAGCCTTTTGTCAATCGCCTCTTCAAATGAAATTTTATCGTACTTCACTGCGTTTTTATCTTTTTCAGGATCAGATGTATAAACTCCATCCACTCTCGTCCCCTTAAGAAGTACATTAGCACCAATTTCTATAGCTCTGAGTGCCGCAGCGGTATCAGTGGTGAAGAATGGATTGCCTGTTCCCCCGGAAAGAATGCATATGGTCTTATTCTTCATCGTTTCCAATACCTTGTCCCTGTTATACAGTTCTCCCACAGGTTCCATTCTGATAGCTGTAAAGACCTTGGCTTTTGCTCCAAGCCTGCTTATTGCACTCTCGAGAGCAAGACTATTGATTACTGTTGCAAGCATGCCCATCTGATCACCTTTGACCCTGTCAAATCCCGATTCAGTACCGCTAAGTCCACGGAAAATATTGCCACCGCCAACTACAATTGATACTTCACACCCCTTTTCTACAACCTCGATAACCTGTTTCGCGTATTGATTCAATACAATATCGCTTATTCCATGATTATCATTTCCTGATAGTGATTCACCACTGAGTTTAAGTAAGATTCTTGAGTATTTCATTTCAGTTTTTCAGGTTAAGTAAGAAAAGGTATTGAGAAACAATTGGTACAGTAAGATATAGTGCTCAATCCAACGAAATTAGTAAAACTTTCAGGTAAAAAAAATTCCTGGCCAGTTATGTCTGACCAGGAATATATTTAAAACTGATATTTTAAAGCTGAGTAATGATTTAAAGATTGCTTTTTTCTATCTCCTTCCAGACGAGAGCGCTGGATCCAAGAATTGCTGCGGAACTCTCTTTCAGCTCTGAAGGAAGGATTTTGACTTTATTGCGGAATACAGGCATCAGATGGCGTTCCATACTATCTTTTGTAGGCTTAAAGATATAGTCTCCTGCTGCTGCTGCACCGCCGAAGAGGAAAATTGCTTCCGGACTAAGGTAATGAACAGTATCGGCCAAAGCACGGCCAAGAATTTCACCAGTCACCTCGAAGACCTCGTTTGCTATACGATCTCCTTTTTCAGCCGCATCAAAAACGATTTTTGATGTCATCTCGCTCATTGGGATATCCTGAAGCGGACTTTTTGAATCATTGTATTTTGCCAGGAGTTCATACACTGTACGTTTTATACCCGTTGCGGAACAATAGGCTTCGAGATGGCCGAGACCACCACAACCGCATAAACGTCCTTCCGGAACAACGGTCACATGTCCGCATTCACCCGCAAAACCATCTGCACCATAAACCAGGTCACCGTTAACAATAAGTCCGCTTCCAAGCCCGGTGCCGATTGTCATCATCGCAAAATTCTTCATCCCTTTGGCCCCGCCATAGATCATCTCACCGAGTGCAGCCGCATTTGCATCATTAGTAAGTTTCACGTATTTTATTTCAGGGAAATTGCTCTGAATAAGTGAAGCAAAATTGACAACACCTACAAAAGGGAGGTTAGGGGCATACTCAATTGTGCCGGTGTAATAATTTGCATTTGGAGCACCGATGCCAATACCCATAACTTCTATCTGGGGATTAATATGTTTTACCGTTTCAATGGCTTTTCTGATTTCTTCAGCAAGATCGCTGACGTATTTACCAACTATTGAATCGGACACCACCTGAGTCATATTGGGGTTTTCCTTTTTCTGTGGAGTGGGCATCTGAGGTTTCCTTTCGTACAGCACAACACCTTCGCTGTCAACTACTCCAATTGCAGTATTTGTCCCACCAATATCAATTCCTATCGCTACCCTTTTCATTTTATCGATTTTATAAATTATTAACAGGTTAAACTATCTGATTTTACTTCCCTTTAAAGCGTAGAAGACAATGTAGATATAGGATACAAGTGGAACCAGCAATGCAGCGCGAACACTTACATTATCAATGAACCAGCCCATTGTGAGAGGAATAACTGATCCTCCAACTATCATTGTATTGATGATCCCTGAAGCCATTGGCATCTCGAACTTGTCAAGGTCTTTTACTCCTAAAGCAAAGATACTTGGGAACATGATTGAGTTAAAGAATCCAATTGAAAGAAGCGCCCAGATACCAACATTTGCACCAAGCACTGTTGAAGAAAATACCAGAGCTGCTGCAATAAAACCAAAAATACCAAGTGCAATATTTGTTTTTCCTTTCGAAAAATACATTGCCATATAGTTAACTATAGCTATACCTAAGAAAATAAGACCATTAATAGGCTGTGAATTGAATACAAAGGCACCCTCTTTTACCTGGCAACTAGTTACCAGCCAACCTACGAAAAATGCCAGAACAATCACAACGGCAGAGTACATAAATTTCTTACGGTTTTCCATGACACCTAAATTGATTGAGCCGAGGAATCGGCCAACCATTGCTCCACCCCAGTACATGGCAGCCAGCTTGGCAGCTTCACCAATCATCATTCCGGTCTGCTTGAGATAAGGAACGATAACTGTAGAAATACCAACTTCAGCACCAACATAAAAGAAGATCGCAAGAGCTCCCAATAGTACATGAGTATGTTTCCAAATGCTCTTCCTGCCTTCTGTTTCTTCACCCCCAATTATTTCAGGCAGTTTCAAGAAAAAGATTATGACTGCTATCAGTACAACGATGGAACCAATGATGAGGAAAGGTACCTGTACAGCCTTAGGTCCCATTGCTATTGCTGCGGGAGTAAGTACGAGAAGACCAACAATAAAAGGAGCAACTGTTGTTGCTAGCCCATTTAATGCCTGAGCAAGATTAAGCCTTGATGATGCAGATTCTTCTGAACCCAGAGCGGCAACATAAGGATTTGCAGCTGTCTGAAGAAAAACAACACCCGTCGCCATCACAAAAACTGCAATCAGGAAAAGTGCATAGGAAGGCACTGCAACAGCAGGATAGAATAAAAAACTACCCAGGGCAACTGCAAGTAAACCAATTATAACCCCCATTTTATACCCTGTCTTCTTAATAATACTTCCGCATAAAAAAGAAAATACGAAATATGCGAAAAAGAATACTCCATTGACAAGGTTTGCCATGAAGTTGCTCAGATGAAAGGTTGCCTGGACCTGATCTTTTAAAGCAATGTTGAAATTGGTAATGAACCCGAAAATGAAAAAGATCATTAACATCAGGGTCATACCCATTCTCATACTACTATTAGTTTGTTGTTTCATTTCGTGGTTTTTTTCGTTAGGAATAGGTTAATTTCTTTATAACTGGTGATGAACAAATATATAACTAATATAATAATAATAATACAACGATATTTCGTTTTAATAAAAATTAACCTCTGACAGTTTGGAATCAATTGGTCAACACGACTTTGAAGGAACTTTTACACCCCAAGCCACATATGGGGGGCTAAAAGGACAGGGGTTATAATGTCCACCAAATATTAGATTTAGGGGGTTGCAGTGGATCCATGTGGCGGATTTTGGGGAGTTGTATCAAAAAAAAGTGGCGCCATGAAGCGCCACCTGATATTGAATTATGAACCTACGTATTACAAATTGAGTGAAAAACGCTTGAATTCTGTAACTGTAAGATCTTTATTTGCAGACTGAAGATACTGCTTGATAGTCATTTTGTTATCTTTTACGAAATCCTGGTTGAGAAGTGTGCTTTCTTTAAAGAATTTAGCAAGCTTACCCTGGGCAATTTTCTCCAGCATATCTTCAGGCTTGCCATCACGTCTTGCCTGTTCCTTGCCAATTTCGATCTCCTGGGCAATGGTTTCAGGTTTAACGAAATCTTTATCAACAGCAACAGGGTTCATTGCGGCAATCTGCATCGCAATATCCTTATAAACCTGAGTGTCAATTCCTGATTTTGTAAATCCAACCAGCGTTGCAAGTTTGCTACCGGGGTGAATATATGCCTGAACATGTGCAGCTTCAATTTTCTCATAATATGAGAGCTCGACTTTTTCACCAATGATACCAACATATTCAATGATCTTTTCTCCAACCTTGCCGCCGTCAAGTGGCAAAGCTTTCAATGCTTCAAGATCAGCTGGTTTGTTTGCAAGAGCGAGATCCAGAATTTTGGTAGCAAAGGCAATAAAATCTGCATTCTTTGCTACAAAATCAGTCTCACTGCTAAGAACTATAATAGCTCCGTGCTTTCCGTCGGGCGTGACTTTTGAGAAAACTACACCCTCGGTAGCATCTCTGTCTGCACGTTTATTCGCAACGGCCTGCCCTTTTTTACGGATTATTTCGATTGCTTTATCAAAGTTGCCTTCAGATTCTTCAAGAGCTTTTTTACAGTCCATCATTCCTGCTAGAGTAACTCTTCTGAGTTTAGCAACATCTGCAGCATTTATAACAGCCATAGTAATATCTTTATAATTTATAAATAGTATTTTTTATAATTCTTCTTCTGCTTCGTCGATTACCTTTACAATATCTTCATCATCATCTGATTCATCAGCAGCGTCTTCATCAACTTCAACTTCTTCCTCTTCCTCAACAATAGCTTCGATAATAGCAGCAGGAATATCTTTGGTTTCAAGTTCTCTCCTCATTACCTTTTTGTCTTTCTGCTGAGGCTCTTTATCTTTTTCGAGTTTCCGTTCGCTTAGTCCTTCTTCGATTGCCTGACAAAGGATTCCGATAATCAGTGATATTGATTTTGATGCATCATCATTGGCCGGGATCGGGAATTCAATATCTGAAGGGTCTGAATTGGTATCAACCATGGCAAAGACAGGAATTCCAAGTCTCTTGGCTTCTCTAACGGCAATATGTTCCTTGGAAACATCCACAATAAAAAGTGCTGATGGAAGTCTGGTAAGATCAATTATACTTCCCAGTGTTTTTTCAAGTTTGGCTCTCTGCCTGGTAACCTGAAGTCTTTCACGTTTTGATAGATTCATAAAGGTACCATCGGTAGCCATCTTGTCAATAGATGACATCTTTTTAACAGCTTTACGGATAGTCGGGAAATTGGTAAGCATACCACCCGGCCAGCGTTCTGTTACGTATGGCATATTAACAGCTTTTACTTTTTCGGCAACAATCTCTTTAGCCTGTTTTTTTGTAGCTACAAACAGTACTTTTTTGCCCGACCTGGCTATATGTTTCATTGCTGAAGCAGCCTCATCAATTTTAACTACTGTTTTTTCAAGGTCAATAATGTGAATACCATTACGCTCCATGAAGATGTAGGGAGCCATAGCTGGATTCCACTTTCTTTTCAGGTGTCCGAAGTGTACACCGGCATCAAGTAATTCTTTAAAATTTGTTCTTGGCATTTTGGTTTTTTTTAAGTTTACATTCTTTACAATCAATTGCAGAGTAGTCCCGTATTATGGGAGTCTTTACAATTTAGATACTAAACTTGCATCTATAACGACTTACAATTAATTCCTAACGTTTACTGAACTGGAATCTCCTGCGGGCTTTTGGCTGACCGGGTTTCTTCCTTTCAACTTCACGCGGGTCGCGTGTAACAAATCCTTCAGCTTTAAGCTTCGATTTGCATTCAGCATCTATCATAATAAGGGCTCTTGAAATTCCAAGACGAAGAGCTTCAGCCTGTCCTTTTACTCCGCCGCCATCGAGATTGACATTAACATCATACTTGTCGGCACAATTCAAAAGAACCAGCGGTTGAGTCACAACATACTGAAGAGTTTCCGCACCGAAATATTCTTTATAGTCCCTGCCGTTAACGGTAATTTTACCTTTGCCATCACTCAAATAGACGCGTGCTACAGCTGCTTTCCTTCTTCCAAGAGCATTGATAGTTTCCATATCTGTTGCTTAATATTTTTAAAGTTCAATTTGTTTGGGTTTCTGTGCTTCATGGGGATGTTCATTCCCTGCATAAACATGTAAATTTCTGTAGAGCTCGCTTCCCAGTCTGTTCTTGGGTAACATGCCCTTAACAGCCTTTTCTACAAGACCTATAGGATTCTTCTTCAACAGTGCTTCAGCAGTTGTGAATCTCTGACCACCAGGGAAACCAGTATGACGGATATATACTTTATCAGCCCACTTTTCACCGGTAAGATCTATTTTCTCAGCATTGATAACAACGACATTGTCACCACAATCAACATGAGGAGTGAAATTAGTTTTGTGCTTTCCTCTGAGCATCGAGGCAACAACTGATGCAAGTCTTCCAAGAACCTTACCCTCAGCATCAATAATTACCCACTCCTTGTTTACAGTAGCTTTATTTGCTGAAACTGTTTTGTAACTTAAGGTGTTCACTAGTTCTTATTTTTTAAATGGTACACAACTATTTAATGTAATTACCCCATTATTTTGGGGTCTGCAAAAATACAATATATTTCCTAAAAAAAAAGAAATCTGTATAGATTTTATTTTTGTTCTGTAAAAGTAGGCTATTTTTGCAACTTGAAATCAGTCTTTACGTCCCTTTGTGATTGCCTTAGAGTACATTTGTGGTAAAACTAAATCCAATTTACCACAATGGCCACAAATTTTTACAAGAAGGAGCATAATGGGGAAAGTATTATTGAAAAAATCAAAATCTAAGAGTAAGATGAAAATAAGTCATTCAGTATATAAATATTAATTGCATTAATAATTAAAGAATGGAATACAACAAAATATTTCTGCTACGGGCAATTGAAATAGCTTTAAAGAATATAACAGAAGGAGGAGGCCCATTTGGTGCTGTTATAGTTAAGGATCATATAATTATTGCAGAAGCTGGCAATAAGGTTGTAGTAAATTCCGATCCTACAGCCCATGCTGAAATTTTAGCAATCAGAGAAGCGGCTGCATTGTTTAAATCGCATGATCTCAGTGATTGTGTATTGTACACATCATGCGAACCATGTCCGATGTGCCTGGGAGCTATTTACTGGTCAGGAATAAAAAAAGTTATTTATGCATGCGATCGCCAGGATGCAGACTCTGCAGGGTTCAGCGATAAACTTATATATGACGAAATAATGCTCGATCCATCTGAACGAACTATTCCCTTTATAAGGTTATCAGAACCTGGAGGGAAAGAGGTTTTCAGGAAGTGGGACGAATTTGAAAATAAGATATCTTACTGATTCAATGAATGCAGGTATAAGACTTACAAGGGATTTTTATTTAAGGGATGTATTGGAAGTTGCACCTGAAATGCCTGGAAAAAATCTGGTTATCAGGTTACCCTCAGGTATAACAGGAAGATTTAAAGTTACTGAGGTTGAAGCTTACCGTGGCTCAGAGGACCTCGCCTGTCATGCATCCAGAGGGAGGACTTCCCGTACAGAAATCATGTTTCATGAAGGAGGCAGGTTGTATATTTATCTTATCTATGGCATGTACTGGATGCTTAATGTTGTAACCGCTGGATCAGAAAATCCACAGGCAATATTAATAAGAGGTGTTGATGAATTCAGGGGACCTGGAAAACTTACGAAATCACTGAACATTGATAAGTCATTTTATGGTGAAGACCTTGTTACTTCAGAAAGGATCTGGTTTGAAGATACCGGAATATCACATTTCATACAAAATAGCCCGAGAATAGGTATTGAATATGCAGGTGATTTCTGGAAATCCAGACCCTGGCGGTATTATATTATGTAATTGGAGGGAAGAGACGCGACCCTTCCTTCCAATAATAACAACATGTTAATATGAAGTTAAATAGAATATTCTATGAAGCCATATTATATTTTTTTACGTTCTTTGTTCTGTAAATTAATCAATAACAGTTCGTTTTATGGATTCAATTTGGGGTAACTACCGTCGATGGAATAACCTTACCGGCTGGTTAGTTTTTGCTATTTCTACAATCGTATATTTGCTCACGCTCGAACCGACAGTAAGTTTCTGGGATTGCGGTGAGTTCATTCTTTGTGCCTTTAAACTGCAGGTGGGGCACCCTCCCGGAGCACCTTTATTCCTGATGATGGGCAGAGTAGCTACCCTTTTTGCCGGTAGTGACACAACCAAAGTACCTGTTACCGTCAATACACTTTCGGCCATATGCAGCGGATTTGCTATAATGTTCCTTTTCTGGACCATTACTCATCTCGTACGAAAAGTATTCGCCAACGGAAACACTCTTGAGTCAAAACATGTTCCTGCTATTTTAGGGAGCGGTATTGTCGGAGCCTTTGCCTATACATTTTCGGATACTTTCTGGTTTTCAGCTGTTGAAGGTGAACTTTATGCACTTTCCTCCCTTATAATTGCTCTCGTTTTCTGGGGAATGCTTAAGTGGGAAGAAGAAGCTGATGAATCTTACTCAGGACGCTGGATCATTCTTATAGCCTATATAATGGGACTGGGCCTTGGAGTTCATCGTCTGAATCTTCTTATCATTCCGGTACTTGTCTATGTCTATTATTTTAAGAAATATGAAGTAACAAGAAATGGTTTGATTAAGACTTCCTTGGCTGCACTGATCCTCCTGTTTCTGATGGTTTTCGTTATTATGCCGGGAATCCCGGAAGTCGCAGGGTGGTTTGAATTGCTCCTTGTAAACGTACTGGGCTTACCCTACAACAGTGGTGTTTTGT